>Ga0163144_10005837_pt1 | contig 27351 bp, 26 predicted proteins | sample OliLak19BULKMAT1_FD_123175 | JGI IMG/M metagenome (GOLD analysis project Ga0163144, IMG submission 123175) | Freshwater microbial mat bacterial communities from Lake Vanda, McMurdo Dry Valleys, Antarctica - Oligotrophic Lake LV.19.BULKMAT1 | ecosystem: Environmental > Aquatic > Freshwater >... | reverse complement strand
TGCTCACCCTGGATGGCAACGACGGTTCGGTCTATGCCGGTGCCGTTCACACGGCAATCGAGCCTCTTGCGGATCTGCAGCATCGGCTGGCTCAGCTGCGTGAGATCGACCGCAAGGTTGCACAACCCGGGAAGGTCAAGACGACGGCTCGACCGAGCAAGGCCGCAAGATCGTCACGAAAGGAGATCAACCCGTAACCCCCTACTCCCAGCGTCTCGGGGTCACGTTCAACCTCAATTTGGACACAGACGCTGCAGCGCTGTCGAAGTTTTCTCGCAGAAAAAGGGGCAGGCTCGAAACGTTGGCGACACCCGCGCCTTGCTCTTCGGCTCGGCCGCGTTGCCCAAGGCGACTTCACCCAGCCTCGTCAGCCTCTCGCTCGTCGCCGTCGGCAGCGTGCGGAACGGCGCACCGGAGCGACCATCAGGCCCGCGGACTGCGCCTGCGGCTCAGCCAAACTGCGACCAGTAGCCCCGAGGCCAAAAGGGCGAAGGACGGCGGCAGTGGCACGGGATTCACGGTAACAGTGACCCCAGTGCCGGCAAACTTCTTCTCGATGAACGCCTGCTGGACGCCCGTTCCGCCCGGCTGCGTGAAGGCGCGCAAACGGTTCTCAATCGTCAGCCCCACGTTGCTGGCACCGGACTGGATGACGTTCTGCTGCCCAGAAGTGACGCCCGTGGTGCCGTCGATCAACGCCGACGCTTGCCAGTCGTGGTTGACTCCATCGTTCAGAGCAAGCGGCGTCAGCGGATTGACGACAAGGTTGTTCGAGGTTTGCGTGAAAACGGGATTCGCGAGGTTGAATGCCCGTAATTGCCCGTGTACCGAGACACTGCTGCCCACACCGTCTAGCAGGTAGTCACCAAATTCCGACAGGGCGAACGAAGTGAACTGGTAGTTGTTCTTGGCGATGAGCGTGATGCCGCTTACCGTCGAATTGGTCGACACCGACCCCTGACCGTTCAGTGACTCGGCCCTGAAGTTGGTCGGTGTGAAGAAGAAAGTGTTGCCGACCAGTGTCGGCGCGCCGAACAACCCCAGCAGGGTGTCGTCGTACTGCAGGTCGAAGTTCGTACCCGACAAGGTCACCAGGGCGCTGTGGGCCGTCCCCACCGATAGCCAGCACAGAGTTAACGCAACCGACATCAGCTTCGTTAGTCTTGACATACTGAGTCTTTCCCTGTTCTGACCGTCCTACAGAGGGACCGTACCCAGTAACGATAGGGCGGCCACGTGACACCATGACATTGAAATGCGGCGCACCATGAGCCGAAAAGACCATACCGGCGCACTCGAATGTGCCGCAACCTGTGGATTGACGGGACGGTCAACCTGAATCGACTGCGGCTGGCGCGAGGCCGCTTGTCAGAATCAACCGATCGCTGGGCCAGCGGCGGCATGAGACCTGACGCTGCATGCATCGTCGCGCCATGCGGCACACTTCCAACCGGGCCCGCGTGGCGGACACGCCCGCAAGCCACGAGCCGACATGCCCAGCCATCCCTTGAACAGACTCCGGCCAAGGCCCAGCAGAACCGGCGGAACGCCCGGGCCGGCACCGGCGCGATGAACGAGAGCGCCCAGGCCAGCGTCCGCACCGGTCCCCGCTTTTGGCCCGGCGACCCGCTCATGGGGCTCCGGAGCCCTCTGCTGTTCGAACGCACTGGCCCTAGGACGGCTGAGTCGCCACGCACGCCGCCTCGCGCGCGGGCGCGATGAACGCCCAGCAGCTCCCCTCAGACCCCAATCTCAGCATCGCCGAGCTGATCGGACGGCGACCCCGTTTGCGCTCGGTGACGATGGCGCTCGTGGTCACGAACGTGGGCGTGTTTGCCGTGATGCTGGGCTTCGGCGCCGGCCTGTGGCATGCGCCCATCGAGGTCCAGTTGGCCTGGGGTGCGAACTTCGGTCCGGCGACCCAGGACGGCGCCTGGTGGCGCCTCGCCAGCGCCATGTTTCTTCACTTCGGCCTGCTGCACCTGGCGCTGAACATGTGGGCGCTCTGGGACGGTGGCCCCCTGGTCGAGCGTTTGTACGGCCCAGCGCGCTTTGCGATCATCTATCTGGCCAGTGGCGTCACAGGCAACCTGCTTTCGCTCGTGGTGCACGGCAGCGACACCGTCTCTGGCGGCGCTTCGGGCGCGATCTTCGGTGTCTACGGTGCGCTGCTTGTGTGCCTGGTGCGCGAACGTCGTCGGCTCGATCCGCTCGAGTTCCGATGGCTGTTCGGCGGCGCGGCGCTGTTCGCGGTCGCCACGCTCGTGATGGGCGTCTTCGTCCGCGGCATCGACAACGCTGCACACCTGGGCGGCCTGGCCGGCGGGGCGCTGCTGGGCGCCCTGTTGCTGCGGCCGCTACTCGCCGTCGATCGGGTGCCCGTGCGGGGGCGAGTCGCGGCCGCCACCGCCCTCATCGCGGGGCTCACGCTGCTGGTCGCCAACGTCCCACCGCCGCGCTACTTCATGAGTCAGGAGCTGGCAGCGCGAGACGCGATTCGGTCGTTCGTCGACGGCGAGCGACAGCTGGGCGAGCGCTGGCAGTTGATCCTGGAGGAAGCCAGCAGCGAAGGCCAGTCCTTCGAGGCCCTGGCAGGCCGAATCGATGAAGACATCGCACGCGGCTACCGCGACAGCTTTGCTCAACTCGGCGCGGTCACCGTCGCACCCGGCGCCCCGTCCGCGGCCACGCTCGAGGCCTTGCGTCTCTACTCCCAGCGGCGTGGCGAAGCATCGCATGCGCTGGCCGAGGCCCTTCGCAGCGGTGACCCGGAGCGGGTCCGGTCCGCGGTCGACGCGCTGCACCAAACGTCGCCGCCAGCGCTCGAGGTCCGGCGGTCGCCGCCACCTGCGACAACGGGCTCGGCCAGCACGACCAAGCCCTGAAGCCCGAAAGGGCGAAGGCGAGGTTCGTGCGCCCAGCCAGCGCGAGTTGTCCCGGCGAGGCGCCGCTTCCTCCGGTAGCGCCTCCGGCCGCGATCGATCCCGAGTTTGGCAACCTGTTCGAAACCAGTTTATGACATTGACGTGACCCACTTCGCCCGTTTGATAGGCCATTCGGACCATGCCTGACAGGTCGAATTCGAGGCGCGAACATTCCGCTCCCTCGCCGAGCAGGAAGGTCCCCAGCACTGAGTCTCCAGCAGGACGCATAGAGCCGACTCAAAACCGCATCCATTCGGACTACGCCGGGTGACACCGGCGAGTCATCGGCCGCCGCGACACTGGGAGTCTTGAAAGAGGCGGGCTGCATACCGTCTCTCCTTGCATTCCGAAGTCGAGCCAGCCAGCCACACCAGACTACCCCATGAAGATTCTCGTGCTGAGCATGAATTTCATGCCCGAACTGACCGGCATCGGCAAGTATTCCGGCGACATGGTGGACGGCATGTTGGCCCGTGGGCACGAAGTGGCCGTCGTTTGCGCTCCACCGTACTACCCGGCTTGGAAGGTCGACGGGGCCTACCACCGCACGAGCTACCTGGTCGAGAAGCCAAAACGCGGCCTCACGGTCTACCGCTGCCCTGTCTGGGTGCCGCGCAGCCCGGGCGGCCTGAAGCGGCTCATTCACCTGGCTTCTTTCGCCTTGTCCAGCCTGCCACTGATGTTGATGTTGGTGCTGTGGCGCCCCGCGGCGGTGTTGGCCGTTGCGCCGGCCCTGTTCGCCGCACCCTGGGGCCGCATCACGGCCTGGCTCGCGGGCGCGACCTCGTGGTTGCACGTGCAGGATTTCGAGGTCGACACCGCCTTCGGTCTCGGCCTGCTCAAGGGGGGTGCGGTACGTCGGGGCGTGCTGTCTTTCGAGCGTCGCATCCTGGCGGGCTATGACCGCGTGTCGACCATCTCGCGCCAGATGGTCAAGACACTGGTCGCCAAGGGCGTGCCACTGGAACGCACCGCTCTGATGCCCAATGGTGTGGACGTGAGCGACATCCATCCCCAAGCCACTGCGAGCGGTCTGCGCTGCAGTCTGGGACTGGGAGAGGATCAGATCGTGTGCCTCTACTCGGGCACGATGAACCGCAAGCAGGGGCTGAACGTGATCGTCGAAGCCGCTCGCCGCTTGCAGCACCGGACAGAAATCGTCTTCGTGCTATCGGGCAACGGCGAGATGCGCAAGCCTTTAGAGGCCGCGGCCGAGGGCCTGGGCAACGTGCGTTTCCTGGACCTGTGCCCGGCCGAGCAGCTAAATGATCTACTGAACATGGCCGACCTCCACCTTCTGCCCCAGTTGCGCGGTGCGGCCGACCTAGTGATGCCTTCCAAGCTGTCCGGCATGCTCGCCAGCGGCCGCCCGACAATTGCCGCCGCGGCGCATGGCACCGAAATCGCAACGGTGGTGGAAGGACACGGCGTGGTGATCGAGCCTGAGTCGGTCGACGCATTCGCCGAGGCCGTCGAGCGACTGGCATGCGACCCCTCCGAGCGGCTCCGCCTGGGCCGCGCCGCGCGCGCCTTCGCCGAGCAGTGCCTGGACAACACCTCGATTTTCAACCAGCTCGACGAAACCCTCGAGCGAGCCGTCGCAACGCCGCCACCTCTGGCGGCCCTGCGGCGCGTCGTTCGCATCTGATACGGGCGGTTGAGGGCGAGGTCGAACACGGGACCAACCGTGTGATCGCCAACGGCAGCCGAACTGGCTCCACCGGGCCGGCTCGCGCACGACATGACGGCCGCATGACAGGAATGGCCCCAGTTCGTGGCGGTTCACCAGTGAGTCACATTCGTCGATGACACTGACCCGCTCGACGGTTTCCATGGTTCCACTTCTTCATGTTCACTGCCTGCCGGCGCCGCGGCTTCACCCTGCTCGAGCTCCTGGTTGTGATGGTCATCATTGGGCTTCTGGCTGCTTACGTCGGGCCCAAGTACTTCTCCCAGATCGGCAAGTCCGAGGTCAAGACCGCCAAGGCGCAGATCGCCGGCTTCGAAAAGGCACTTGACCAGTACCGCCTCGATGTTGGGTCCTATCCGACCACCGAGCAGGGCCTGGCGTCTCTGGTCGCGCGACCATCCAACCTGACACGATGGGACGGCCCCTATCTCAGCAAGGGTGTGCCGCCCGATCCTTGGGGGCGGGCCTACACCTACAAGGCGCCGGGCGACCACGCCGATTTCGACATCAGCTCGACAGGACGCGATGGCCGCCCGGGCGGCGATGGGATCGACGCCGACATCAACAGCTGGTGACGGTTGGGCTCGAATCGACATGCAATACGCCATTAAGGCCTTCCGGCGCTTCGAACAGGTATCCCTGAAGCTCGACGCGGCGGATGCCGCCGAAGCCCGTCGCCAGGCCGAGCAGCAAGGACTCACCGTTGTCGAGGTCAGTGCCCTCGCCTGGTGGACGCGTCTGGCCAGCGGCTCGAGCCGACGGACCTTTCCGCTCCTGCAGTTCAGCCAGAGCCTTCTGATCCTGCTGAACGCCGGCCTGTCGGTCGTGGAAGCCATCGAAACCCTGTCCGATCGAGAGACACGCGACGACATCAAGCGCGTGTTGAGCGATCTCTATGGCCACCTCAGCGAAGGCCTCGCGCTCTCGGTAGCGCTCCAGCGCCAGCCCGACGTATTCCCGGCGCTCTACATCGCCAGCATTCGAGCCAACGAGCGCACCGGCACCCTGGCCGAGGCGATCAAGCGCTTCATCCTGTACCGCTCACAGTCCGACCTGATGCGCAAACGGGTCGTCGGCGCCTCGATCTATCCACTGATGATTGTCGGCGTGGGCGTGCTCGTGATCGCCTTCCTGCTGGCCTACGTGGTACCGCGCTTCAGCCTGGTCTTCCAGGACCTCGGCGACCGGATCCCCTACATGTCGCGGCTGCTGCTGCAGTGGGGCCGCTTCGTCCACGACCATGGCGGGGAACTGCTGCTGGCAACGCTCGCGCTGGTCGGGCTCATGGCCTACGCGTTGGCGCAGCCCGCGGTGCGCACCGCGATCGCGCGGGGGATCCAGCGCATCCCGCGTATCGGGGAATACGTCCGGGTCTACCAACTCGCGCGCTTCTACCGCGCCTTGGGCATGCTGCAGCAAGCCGGCATCCCGATCCTCGCTGCCCTGGACATGGTGGTCGGCCTGCTGCCGGTGGCGCTGCACGCGGGGCTGGCGCGGGCCCGCCTCGAGATCGCCGAGGGCCAGGCCATCTCGTCGGCGTTCGAGGCCAACGGCCTGACCACTGCTGTCTCGCTGCGCCTGCTGCGCGTGGCAGAGCGCACCGGGCAGATGGCCGAGTTGCTGCAGCACACGGCGGCCTTCCACGACGAAGAAGTTTCGCAGGCGATTGACTGGTTCCTTCGCCTTTTCGAGCCGCTGCTGATGATCGCCATCGGCATCGTGATCGGCATCGTGGTGTTGCTGATGTACTCGCCGATCTTCGAACTCGCGGGCAGTCTGCAGTGAACGCCTCCCTCGAACCCGGCCTGGCAGAACAGGTTGCGTCGCTGCAGCTCTCGCCGGCGCTCATCCGCGCCACGCGCGCTGCGGCGCGCAGCCAGAACCGGCGCGCCAGCGACCTGCTCGAGGAATCTCTGGCGCTGCCGCCGGCCCAACTGATGCTGGCGCTCGGCGCCGCGTTGCACTACGAGGTGCTGGACATCGCGGCGTTGAACCGTCTCGTGCCGGCGTTCGACGCGCTCAGCTTTGCCGAGTCGGTGGCGCGCGGCTGTGTGGCTTTCCGCGACGGCACCGCGCTGGGCGTGGTCATCGGCGATCCATTCGACGACGCGCTGCAGCCTTGGTGCATGGAGCGGCTCGGACCGGTGCAGTCCTTTCGGCTCGCCCACGGCGCCGACATCACAGCCTACCTGGCACGCCAAGAGGATTCGCTGCGTGCGATCGACACCGCCATGCCCACCGGCACAACCGCGGCGGCGGGCGAGTCCGCCCTGGAGGACCTGTCGCTCCGCTCGATCGAGGAAGGCACCAGCAGCGTCGTCAAACTGGTGCACTCGACGCTGTACGACGCGCTCAAGAGCGGCGCGAGCGACGTCCACTTCGAGACCCACGCCTCGGGTCTGGCCATCAAGTACCGCCTGGACGGCACGCTGACGCAGGTGGGCTCGCTCGAGGGACGCGAGATGGCCGAGCAGGTGTTGTCGCGTATGAAGGTCATGTCCGAGCTCGACATCGCCGAGCGCAGGGTTCCGCAGGACGGGCGCTTCCGGGTTCGCGCATTCGGACGCGAGATCGACTTCCGCGTCTCGATCATGCCTTGCATCCACGGTGAGGACGCGGTCGTTCGGATCCTCGACAAACGCTCGCTGGCAGACGAGGTGGCTGGCCTGCGCCTGGACGTGCTCGGCTTCGACGCCAAGACACTGACCGCCTTCCGCCGCCTCACCCGCGACCCCTACGGCCTGATCCTCGTCACCGGCCCGACCGGCAGCGGCAAGACGACCTCGCTCTACGCCGCGCTCTCGGAGATCAACAACGGCCACGACAAGATCATCACGATCGAAGACCCGGTCGAGTACCAGTTGCCCGGCATCCTGCAGATCCCGGTGAACGAGAAAAAAGGCCTGACCTTCGCGCGCGGACTGCGCTCGATCCTGCGCCACGATCCGGACCGCATCATGGTCGGCGAGATCCGCGACGCGGAGACGGCGCAGATTGCGATCCAGGCCGCGCTCACCGGGCACCTGGTGCTGTCCAGCGTGCACGCGAACAACTCCTTCGACGTCATCGGTCGCTTCACGCACATGGACGTCGACCCGTACAGCTTCGTCTCCGCGCTCACCGGCGTGCTGGCGCAACGGCTGGTTCGCATCAACTGCAGTCACTGCAGCGAGCCGTTGCAGATCGCGCCCGAACTGCTCGCCGCGTCCCAGATCGACGCATCGCGCGTGCTCGGCCGGGTGCTGCGCGCGGGAGAGGGTTGCGGCCGCTGCCGCGGCACCGGCTTCAAAGGCCGTCGCGCTGTCGGTGAGTTGCTGCTGCTCGACGACGCCTTGCGCGAGATGATCGTCTCGCGCGCGCCACTGCGGCAAATCAAGCTGGCCGCACGCGCGAACGGGACGCAGTTCCTGCGTGACGCTGCGGTCGAACTGTTTCTAGAAGGCCAGACCACGCTCGACGAGGTGAATCGTGTCACGCTGGTTTCCTGACACTCTGCACTTGCTTCTGGGTGGGTCGGAGCCCGCGCCAGCCGCTGCCGGGGTGCTGGGTGGCGCGCAGACCGCGCAAGAGTCCGACCGGTCGGGCACAGGAACAGCAACCCCACGCACGAGCCGACTCGAGCGCCAGCTCACCGCCTTCGCCGCGCAACTCGATGCCACGGCGCCGGCACCGGGCACCCGCCTGGTGTGCTGGCTGGGCAGCGACGTGGCACGCCTGCTGGTCGTGCCGTGGCAGGATGGCCTGACCCGCGCATCCCAGCGAGCCCTGCTGGCCCAGCACTGCTTTCGCGAGGTTTTCGGCTCCACCGCAGGCGGATGGCAGCGCCGCCTGAGCGAAACGGGCTACGGGCGGCCAGCCCTCGCCGGCGCCGTTGACGGCTGGGTACTCGAACGCATCGACGAGCTCGCAAGGGTCAGAAAACTCAAGCTCGCCAGCGTGCAGCCGCTTCTGATGACCGCCTACAACCGGGCGTTGCCCGAACTTCGGGCCCGCGGTGACGTCTGGTTCGTGCTGTCCGAGCCACCCTGGCTCACCTTGCTGCTCGTGCAAGCCGGCGCGCCGCTGGCCGTGAAGCTCGTGCACGCCGGCGACGCCGAACTGGGCCGCCTGCTGGAACGCGAATGGCGCACGCTCGGCCGCGAGGGGCCGCGCTGCGAGGTGCTGATGGTGCGCTGCGGCACCCAGCGAGATGCCGCGCCCGGGGCCTCGCTGGCGCGCGACCTGAGCGACTTCGGCTTCAAGCTGACGGCGCTGGACCCGCTGATCGACGACTCGGTCACCGACACCATGGCCAACGCGGCAGCGCCAAGTGCGCCTCCACTGCAGGCTTTGAAGGTGGTCGCGTGAAGCCCGTCCGGCTCGCGTTGGACTTTCGGCCTGCCACTGCCGGCCCGTCGCGCTGGGCGGCGTGGGGGGCATTGGCAATGGCCGTTGTGCTGGCGCTATGGCTCAGCGAGCGCCACAGCCGCTCGCAGCAAGCGCTCGAGACCTTGCAGGCGCGCAACGACGAGCTGCAACAGCGCCTGCGCCCGCCCCGCGAGGCGCGGGCGCCCGCGCCGAGCGCCGACGCCGCGAAGCGCATCCAGCAAGCCAACGCCGTGATCCAGCGCTTGACCCTGCCTTGGGAAGAGTTGTTCCGCGCGGTCGAGGCGGCCGACTCACGCGGGCTGGCCCTGCTCTCGCTCGAGCCGAATGCGCGCGACATGACATTGCGCGTCGCTGGCGAGGTGCGATCGGTTGGCGAGTTGCTGTCTTATGTGGAGCGCCTGTCGCGGCAGCCCGGGCTCGGCCAAGTGCATCTGGTGGGCTATGAGACCGTGCAGCGGGACGGTGCCGAGATTATTTCCTTTACGCTGGCGGCGCGGTGGCAGCGTTCCTGAACGCACTCTGGTGGCGTGCCTCACGTCACGCGGCGGCCATCGGCCTGCCCGGGATCGTCGCACTGCTGCTGTTCGCCGGCGCCGTTGTGCTGTGGTTCACGGTCGACCGGCCGGCCGCAGAGCAGGCTCGCCAGCTCCTGGCCGAGAACGAGCGGCTAGAAGCCGAGTGGCGCGTGCGGCCCGCAGCCTTGGGCCAGGCGCCCGCGCGCGCCGAGTCGCCGCTGCGCCAGTTCCAGGCGCGACTGCCCGACGAACGACGGATCACCGCGGAACTCGGTCGGTTTCACGCGCTGGCCATCCGCCACGGACTGGTGCTGGAGCGCGGCGAGTTCAAGATCACGTCGGCGGCCAACGACCCGGTGTCGCAGTACGCGATGGTCATGCCCGTGACGGCGGACTACCGAACCCTGCGCAAGTTCATCCGAGAGGTGCTGCGCAGCCAGCCAGCGCTGGCGCTGGAAGAGATCAGCCTGCGCCGCGACGATCCCGCTTCGCCCGTGGTCGACGCGCGCTTGCGCTTTGTTCTCTTCGTCACGGCGCCAGGCTGAACCATGGCCATGAATCCGGCGACGCGGCGGCGGCTGTCCATGGCATTCGTGGTGAGCGGCGCGAGTCTGATTGCGCTGAGATTGGTCTGGCCCCCCGAGGAGCAGCCCGACACCGGCGCACTGACCTCCGAGCCGCGTGTGCGTCCGGGTGGGCGGGTGTCGCCACCGGCCGCCGCCTTGCCGACCGAGCTTCGGCTGGCTCAGTTGGACGCGGTGCGTGGCCCTGCTTCAGGCGGCAGGGGCGATGCGCCAGCCGCCGGGCGACCGGCCACGCGCTTGTTCGCACCGCAATCGTGGCAACCCCCTGCCCCGCCGCCACCGAAGCGGCCGCCTCCCCCGTCGCCGCAGGCGCCGCCCTTCCCGTATGCCTACTTCGGCGGCATGACCGACGCCGGGGTGCGCACCGCCTACTTTTCCAAAGCGGGCCAAGTGCTCGCACTGCGTGTCGGCGACGTGGTTGATTCCAGGTACCGCATCGACGCCATCGACGCTCAGCATGTCGCCATGACCTACCTGCCACTCGAACAGAGCCTGCAGATCCAAATCGGGAGCCGCCAGTGACGCCGCAGAACACCATCGAACGGACCGTCGGTGCTCTCCGGCACCGGCTGCTTCGCGGGATGCTGGCCTGTGGGCTGTTCGCCCTGCTCGGCGCGTGCGCTGGTCCGGGCCAGCAGTTCGCGGCGAGCGGCCAGCAGAAGATCCAGGACGGCCGGGTCAAGGACGGCCTGGCCGAACTCGAAAAGGCGATGGCTGCCGAGCCCAACAACCGCGAGTACCGAATGCAGTGGTTCCGCCAGCGCGAAATCGCGCTGGGCGACCTGCTCGCCCAAGCCGATGCGCTGCTGGCGCAGGGCCGCAGCGCCGACGCGCAGGATCTTTATCAGCAGGCAGCCAGCGTGGCGCCGGGCAACTCGCGAGCCACCACCGGCCTGGAAACGTCGAAAGCGGCGGTGCGCCTGGACAAGCGGGTCGACGAGGCGCAGGCGCTGCTCGCCAAGGGGCAGAAAGACGAGGCCGCCAGACGGATTCGCGCGGTGCTCGCCGAAAGCCCTTTGCACACACGGGCGCGCGCACTGAACCAGCAGTTCGACGCGGTGGCAGCCGGGCAGGCGGTGCCGGACCGCGCCGGCACCGCTTTGAAGACCGCTTTGCGCAAACTTGTCTCGCTGGAGTTCCGCGACGCCGGGGTGCGTTCGGTGTTCGATGCGCTGTCACGCAGCACCGGCATAAACTTCGTGTTCGACCGCGACGTACGACCCGACCTGAAGATCACGATCTCGATAGCCAACACGAGCATCGAAGACGTTATCGGCACCATCTGCGCGACACAGCAACTCGAGCGCAAGGTAATGAACGAGAACACCGTTCTCATCTACCCCAATACGCCGGCCAAGCAGAAGGAGCACCTCGAACTCAGCGTGAAGACGTTCTACCTCTCCAATACCGAGGCGAAGACGATGTTCGCCTTGCTCAAGACTGTGCTGAAGACCCGGGACCTGTACGCCGACGAAAAGCTCAACACCTTGACCATGCGCGACACCGCCGACGCCATCCGCCTGGCCGAGCGTTTGGTACGGGCCCAGGACCAGCCCGAGCCGGAGGTGGTGCTCGATGTCGAAGTGCTTGAGGTCAAGCGATCGCGGCTGATGGAACTCGGCGTCGATGTACCAACCAAGTTCTCGGTGCTCAACCTGGTGCCCAACCCGGAAACGGTGGTGTCGACAGCCACCGGCAATACCGTGATCAAGAACAGCACCCTGACGACGACGCAACTGACCGTGGCGCAGCTCCGCAACACGACGTCGGCCAGTGTGGGGATCGACAACCCCAGCCTGAACCTCAAGGCCGAGAACGCCGACACCATCATTCTTGCCAACCCACGCATCCGCGCGAAGAACCGCGAGAAGGCGAAGATCCTGATCGGCGACCGCGTTCCCGTCATCACCAGCACATCCACGCCCAACGTGGGGGTCAGCGAGTCGGTGTCCTACCTTGACGTGGGCCTCAAGCTCGACGTCGAACCCAACGTCTTCATGGACAACGAGGTCGGCATGAAGGTCACGCTGGAGGTCAGCAACATCGTGCGCGAGGTGCGCAGCCGCACGGGCACGCTGACCTACCAGATCGGCACCCGCATGGCCAGCACGGCGCTGCGCCTGAAGGATGGTGAGACCCAGGCGCTAGCCGGCCTGATCGGTGACGAGGACCGCAAGAACACCGCCGGATGGCCGGGCGCAGTCGACCTGCCCTTGTTCGGGCGCCTCTTCTCGAGCGAGCGCACCGAGCGCAACAAGACGGAGATCGTGCTGCTCATCACCCCGCGTGTGGTGCGCAACATCGATGCCGCCGCAGCGGCGCGCTTTGAGTACGCATCCGGCACCGAGAGCGCGGTCGGGTCGGCGCCATTGCGGCTGCAGGGTTCGGGTCGTATCGCCTTGCCGCCGAGCGGCCCTCGTGCGTCTGCCCCCGCGGAGGGTCAGCCCCAGCCCGAGCCTGAACTCGAGCCTGAACCCGCGTCGGTTGAACCGGCTCCCGGCGTCTTGCCGCCGATGCCAGTGACGCCCAACCCGCCGGCAACTCGGCGATGACCGGGACAGCCCCTCCAACGCGGGAGTTTGCTAGCGTGCATTCGACCGCGCCGCAACAGCTTCGCGCCAGGGGCAGGCGGGCCGGGTTCACGCTGATCGAATTGCTGATCACTTTGGCGATCCTGGCGCTGCTGGCCACCAGCGCGATGACCTTCGCCGACTTGGCCATCCAGCGCAGCAAGGAGCAGGAACTTCGCATCGCGCTGCGCGATCTCCGCGCGGCGATCGATGCCTACAAGCAAGCCACGGACGCCAAGCGCATCCCCAAGAGCGCAGACGCGTCGGGCTACCCGGCGTCGCTCGAATTGCTCGTGGCCGGCGTGCCCGATGCAAGCAAGGCGCGCGGCACGATTATCTACTTCTTGCGCCGCCTTCCCCGCGATCCGATGGCCGATCCCGCGCTGCCCGCGGCAGCCACCTGGGGCCTGCGCAGCTACGCCAGCAAGGCCGACGATCCGCAGCCGGGTGACGATGTGTTCGACGTCTACTCGCTGTCGAACCGCTCCGGCTTCAACGGCGTGCCCTACCGCGCCTGGTAACGCCCGTGCGACGCCCGCCCGATCGAACTGCATGCAGCGCACATCCCCGGGGTGGGCGCCGCCGGGGCGGCTTCACGCTCATCGAGTTGATCGTCGTGATGGCGATCGTGGCGACACTGTTGACGCTCGCGCTGCCGCGCTACTTTCATAGCGTGGAGCGCAGCCGCGAGGTCGTGCTGAAGCACGACCTGCGCAGCATGCGCGATGCGATCGACAAGTTCCTCGCCGACCATGGCCGCTACCCCGCCACGCTCGACGAGTTGGCGGACCGCCGCTACCTGCGCAGCGTGCCCGTCGATCCGATCACCGACAGCACCACGACGTGGGTGCTTGTCGCCCCGCCTGAGGACAACGGCACCGGCGTCTACGACGTGCGCAGTGGCGCTACCGGCAACAGCCTCCAGGGCGCGCCCTACGAGAGCTGGTAGGGACTTCCCGCCGCGCCGCGCGTGAGCACCGCCCCGGGCCAAGCCTGATCTGCCGAGTCGGGCAGCAGCAGCCGCACGGCTCTGCGCGCAGCGGCGCCTGCCATGCGCCCCGAGGACCTGCGCTTTTGCCCAGGCACACCTCGCCCTGCCTGACACCGCGCTGCCGCCGTTCCGGTCGGTCCGCTGGCTTGCGGGTGCAACCCCGGGTTGAGCCCACCCCGGCAGTGGCACTTCTGGGCCAGTAGTCCATTTGGCCCATACATACTAAGAACATGTCATCTGAATGACACTCAAATACCCCCTGTTCGGCCCATCCAGGCGCCAATCTGTCGACGAACCGCCATATATAGCATTTCGGTAGAAAAGGGGTTGCAATACGGTACCTCACTGGTATCCTAACGGTGCTGAATGAGTATCTAGACAGAAAGCGCTGCCAAATGAACGTGGATTTATTCATCAAAAAGATGCCGCACCTGATCAAGGACTTGATCAGCCGCGAGGCCGCCGACAACCGGCGCTCCATCAACCAGGAAGCGATCGCGCTGCTCGAGGAGGCCTTGCTCCGGCGTATCGACGCTTCGTCGAATCAACGGCGGCGCAGCGCGCAGGCCATCCTTCAGGGATACGCGAGCCCCGAGCCCGACACGGGCGCGGGCGCCTTGACCGAGTTGCCCCAGTCGGTGGGGATCGCCGCGAACGCCAGCCCGCTGTTTGAAGCCCCTGTCGTCCCGCAAAAGGACGCCCATTGAGCCCGATCACTGCAGCGCCGGCTGCCGCCCTTGCGGGCCGCTGGTGGCGCGACCACTGTCCCCTGTTCCCACTCCACCCACCGAAGGCGCCGCGCTGGTTTCAGCCTCCGCTGGACCAACACACTCAGGAAACACGATGATCAAGAACCAAGCTCACCGGTGGCAAGCCACCCTGCTGCTGGCCCTGGCAGCAACCGCAGCGCATGCCGACCTGGCCGATCTCCGGCACGCGCCATCGTGGGCGTCGCCCATCGCCTCGGTTCATGACTGGCAGGCCGGCAGTGCCATGCTGAACGAACTCAAGGCCCGCGGGGTGTCGCTGGACAGCTCAATCCCCCAGGAACCACTGCTGCAGTCTCCAGGTTTGAGCGCAGAGCTTGCTGCGGCCGGCGAGCAAGGGCAGGCCAGGAAACAGTCGCTGGTTCGAATGCAGGGCCAGGAGCTGACGCTGTGGAGCTTCGTCAGAAGCATTCACTCCTATCAGCAGGGCCGCACTTTCGAGATCGCAGCGAGCAATCTCGCCAACGTCAGCACGCTGCAACCCACCGTGTCGGAGGTTCCGTTACCGGGCGCCATCTGGCTGCTGTTGATGGGGCTGCTGGGCATGGCGGGGGTGCGCGTCACCGGGCTCAAACCCAAGGCTGGCGACGCCGGCCCGTACCGCGATGCCACGCCGCAGCCCGCTTGAACTGCACTCAACCAAGAGGATCCGACGCATGAAAAGCCGACCGCTGTTCGCCGCCACCCTGCTGGGCCTCAGTGCCGCCTGGGCGCAAGCCGCCTTCGTGCAGTACGAGCAAACGCTGGCCCCAGCAGAGGTGCCGTACACCACGTCCTTGCTGCTACCGCGCTTTGACAGCGCGCTGGGCAGTCTGAGCGGCGTCACCCTGAGCTTCGCCGCCAGCTTTGCCGGCGAAGTGGGGATATTCAACAGCCGTTTGACACCTATCGCCTTCACCAACGCCTTCAGCGCGGTGCCAGTCACGATCCGGTCACCTGACGGCAGCGTGCTGTTGTCTGCAACCGCCGGCGGGACGGTGCCCAGCGGCATCGCCGAGCCGGGCTTCAACAACTATGGCGGGCTCACTGGCGTGGCGTCCGCCACGGCGACCTTTTCGCCCGCGATGTGGTTGTTCTATCTGGGCGCCGGCTCGGGCGCTGCGGCCTTCACGGCCGAAGCTGGCTCGGGCATTTACGGCGGCACCTCTGCGCCGGGCCTGTTTTTCGGGGGTACAGGTCAGGCGGGCGGGCTGCTGAGGGTGCGCTACGACTACGACGTGGCGGCAGTGCCGCTTCCGCCCTCGGCCTGGCTGTTGGGTGCAGGGCTGGTCGCGCTGTGGTGGGCGCGACGGAGACCCACCACCGCGACGACGACGTTGAAATACTCGTTGACCTGAGTATCTGGATAGTCGACAGTGATCCGAAACTCAATACCTGTACGGTGTGTTGGTGGCGTGGTAGATAATCACTCGAAAACTCTTGATGCAGGGACTGATTCCACCACGGGCGCGACTGTGCACGCGGGCCGTGCGGAATCAGAGTGCAGCGGCGGCTCTCCTGCGGCCGACCCAGCCCAGGGCACCCAGTCCGGCCAGCATCAGGGCCAGCGCGGGCGGCAGCGGAACCGGGCTGACCTGAACCGTCTTGATGTCGAACTTCAACCGTTCGTCGAAGTTGTTCGGCACCGTGCCCGTGAACTGCGCCTGCACCTGGCCGGTGATCGCCCAATTGAAGAGCGACAGGTCGCCATCGGCTACGAGCCATTGCTGGGCGTAATCCGCGCCGCCGGGTCCGGGGCTCAGCAAGTGGGTGTCGCTCATGCTGACAAGTGCTCCGCTCGTCGAAAGCCCTGGCCCGCCGCTGAACACCAGATTGTTGAGGCTGATAGAAAGACCGGTGACGCCCGTCTGCAGGTTGTTCTGCGCCTGGGCGAACAATTCGATGGCGTTGTAGGAACGGGTCGGACTGATGGAGGGCGAGCCGAAAGGCGCCGTCCACGACACTGTGCTGGGGCTGCTGATCAGCGGCGGCACCGTCGTGTCGGTCAGGGTGAAGCTGTAGCCGCTGCCGGCCACGTAGTTCACCGAAAAGTCCCAGGCCCGGTTGTTGAGCGTGGCCGCGTCGCCAAGGAATTTCTGCTGCACGATCGTGGAACCACTGATCACGGTGCTCGTCGCGATCATCTGATCCCAGTTGGTCTGGCTGATGCGATACCGCGAGTCCATGGCCACCGCGGTTGGAGTGAACTGCGAGCCGTCGGCGTTGAGCACGACCACCGCCGCATGGACGGCGCCGGACCCGGCGACTGTCAGCAGAAGGCCGCCAGCCCAACACCTGGCGGAAGTAAAGCAGGTTCGGTTCATAAGGCGCTCCTTTTGTGTGGAATGCAGGACAGATGCAACTGAACAGCGCCACGCAAATGGCCCGGTTCGCGCTTGTCGGGGTACAGATCCGCTCGCAGCGTCGACCGGGGTCGATCGGAAACCTGCGGACGCAGCTTAAGAGATTCGCATGACATTCCTCGCATGCCCTTCGCGTGTTGACGTAGTCCGAAGGAAGCACGCCGGATGGGCTATGGACGACACAGGATCGTCATCCAACGAGGACGGCGGGGCTGCGAGATCGCCGCACCCGCCGAGCACAGGCTCATGCCGCGATTAAGTATCGGTGCCCAGCATGAAACGCTGTCGGCGGCCCAGGGACTGGGCGCCGCGCCCAAGCGCCGGCTCCGAAGAGCGACTCTCAGCCAGTCAGCCGCACGCCGGTTCTTCAGGTGCTGCGGTCACCCAGCCAGCGTGTGTACCACGGCTGTCGCTTGGCAGCCGCGCCGGTTTGGACGTCGCGCGCGTCACGGCCCTTGCTCATCACCGTGCCCACAAGGTTGAATGACGCGAGCAACGCGGCTGTGCTCTCCATGTCGGCCTGCGAGGTGGTGTGCTCCTCGACGACGAGCAAGGTCGTGTCGACGTGGGGCAAAAAGGCCATTGCATCGGCCGTATCCAGCAGCGGCGGCAGGTCGACCACGATGTAGCGGTCGCTGTATCGCTGCTTCAGCTCCTGGATCAAATGCTGCGCCGCCTTGGTGGCCAGCAGTTCGGCCGAGTTGCTCAGGGCCTCACGCCCGGCCGGCAACAGCACCAGCCGGTTGACACCCGGGCTGATGAAGAGTTCTGAAAGCGGTGTCCCCATGGTCAGGTGTTCGCCCAGGCCGGCCGCGCCCTCCAGGCCAAAGAGGCGCTGCAGGCCGTGCTGCGCCAGGTCGCCATCGACGAGCAGCACGGCGCAGTCGTAGTCGGCCGCGATCGTCAGCGCCAGGTTCACCGCCGTCAGCGACTTGCCCTCGATGGCGCGCGGGCTCGACACGGCCAGCACGCGGTGGCCGTCGGCCCGCATGCGCAGCAGCAACTGGTTGCGCAGCATCTTGAAGGTCTCGGCCAGCTCCGAGCGGTCCATCTTCACCACGCCCGGGTGGCGCTGCAGCCGCAACAAGGCATCGGCCATTACGCGCGTCGTCGAGTAGGCGATCTGCAGCGGCTCGGGCCGTGCCGACACGTCGTCGGGTTCGGGCGCGGTCTTGACCACGTGCACTCGCGCGACGTTGGGAGGGTTCGGATCGATCATGACCGGATTGTCGGAGTGAACGCGCATGTTTTCCTCTTGCGGGGCCGCCTCAGTTCGACAAACGCCGCAATACTCCATACCAGGCCACGTCCACCGGCATGTAGAAGTAGTGCAGGAGAGTCACCACCAGAGTCAGCCCGATCAGCCCGATCAGCAATCCAGCGCGCAGCATCAGCTTCCGACGGCGCGTCGCCAACGGGCTGGGCAGTTGCGGCAAGATGCTCAACACGGGCACCTGCAGGATGCGCACGATGTCCTTCGGCGAGTGCACGGCGGCATCGAGCGACTCGCGCAACGCCACCGCCGCGATGCTGCCGCCCAGCGCCAGCACCAGTCCCATCAGCAGGATGAGTTGGCGGTTCGGCCGGTAGGGCTTCTCGGGCAGGATCGGCGGCTCGATGATGGTGAAGCGTTCGGCTTTGCGGCCTCGCTCCAGCTGCTCCGCCACCTGCGCCTGCATCTGCTTCTCGCGCATTTCGCGGAAGCGCGCGCGAGAGCTGTCCAGATCACGCGCGAGCTCGAGGAACTCTCGCTCGACACCGGGCGTCTGTGACAGCCGCAGGTCGAACTCCTGCAACCTGACTTGCAGCGTCTTGCGCTCGGCGCGCATCACGTCAATCTGGGAGCCCGTGGTCTCGATCTGGGCCTTGAGCTGGATGTAGACCGGGTTGTCGGGCTTGCGCACGCGCCGTCCATCGGCAGCAGCGCTGTCCGATTCGCTCGCCTTCACCGCTTGGTCGAGCGCGGTGTAGGCTCGCCGCAACGCCACGACGTCCGGGTGGTCGTCCGAGTACTTGCGCCGCAACTCGGCCAGTTGAACGCGAAACTGGTCGAGCTTGTCCCCGCGGTCGGCCGCCTCGGGCGTGAGGCCGGTCTCGGACCGCAGGTTGGCGATCTCCCGCTTCAGGCGCTTGATGTCGGGGTGGCTGTCGCTGTAGGTGCCGGTCAGGCTGCTGAGCTGTGTCTGCAGCAGGCGCAGCCGGTCCTCTGGCTCCAGTGCGGCCGTGCCCGACACCCCGGCGATGGGGATGGACGGCCGCGCGTCAGCGAGCTGGCTCTCGAGCTGAATCTTGCGGTCCTGCAAGAACACCATCTCGCGGTCCAACCGCTGCAGTTCGGTCGCGATGCGCTCGCTATTGAACTGGTTGGACATGCTCAGGTCGGGCGTCGAGCCCTGATTGCGGCGCTTGAAGTCAGCGAGCCTCTGCTCGACCTCAGAGATGTACTCGCTCACCCGGGCCAGTTCTTCGTCCAGGAACGAGGTGGTTTCGGCCGCCTTCTGCTGCCGGTTCTTCACGTTTTCGTTGAGGTACAGCGTGGTCAACTCGCTTGCGATCTTCTGCGCGTTCGCGGCCACTTCGCTGTCGTAAGACAGCGTGAAGGCGATCGTCGACTTCACCGCCGAGCCGCTACGGCGGTCGGTCACGTCGGCACTGATCGGCGTGAGCTTGATGTCACGGCGCATGCGGGCGATGATTTCCTCGCTCGTCTCGCGCTGGCGTGCAGTCCCGTACAAGGTGTACTTGTCCACCAGGTCGAGCAAGGTGGCACGCGTCATCACCTGCTGGCTGATGACCTGGATGCGTTCGTCGGCAAAGCTCGTCACGGTGGACCGCACAAACTCCTGGGGGATCTCCTGTTCCTTGATCAGGATCGTGGCCGTCGACCGGTACACTGCCGGCAAGGTCAACGCGACGATCGCCGCCACAGCGAACAAGAGCAGAAACACGATCAGCAGCAGCCCTTTGCGGCGGCGCAGGACAGAAAGGTAATCTGCGAGCGACTTGCCCTGGTCGGCGCCGGGCTCGGCGGCGATTAGGTAGTCGGGTGATGACGCGTTCATGGTGTGGGGGTGTCGAGAGGTTGCGGTGGGCTCGCCGCTCAGCGGAACGCGAACAGTTTCGGCCCTTGGAGCCTGAGCGTCAGGAAGACGACGTTGGAGGTGGAGTGGACGTTCGCTCGAACGTCATCCGAGCGCGAAGACCGAAAACCTCCTTCAAGGCTCAGGTCGGGATCCAGCGCCTTGCTGAACCCGAGGCTCCACTCGCGGAAGCGCGGCTCAGCGGCGTTGCTGCCGAAGTAGTTGCCACGCGACGCCGAGACGGCTGCGCTGGCGCTGAAGGTCTGCGAGAAGCTGCGCCTGACGCTGGCCTGAAGCGCCTCTTCACGCAGCACCACGCCGGCGCCGCTGGGCGTGACCCGGTTCGATGCGCTCACTGCAAGCGACGTCACCTCGTCGAACTGGTGGTTCAGCGAAGCCTCGTATTGTCCGCCTGACCGTGTCGACACGCCCTCGATCTGCGCCACGATGGGGTCGACCACGCCCGAGGTGCAAAAGGCGATCGGCAGCGGGCACACCAGCACGTCCTGCGAAGAGCGCGTCGTGGTGCGGTTGCGACCGACGCTCAGCGAGCCAGACGAGCGCTCGGAAAACGCGTGCTGCCAGTTCAAGCTGGCGCTGTTCGTGCGTGAGCGTGAGCTGCCTGTCAGGGTCCGGTACCGCGAGCCGCTCAGCTGCAGGCCCAGGCTGTCGATCTCGGTCAAGCGGTAGCTGATGCCGCCAGCGAGGCTGCCATTGCGGTAGTTCACGGCATTGACGAAGCCACCGCCGTAGCGCGTGCTCGAACTGTTGAGCCCCAGGTTCGTGTTGCTGCGCTCGCTGAGCGCACGCGACCAATTCAACCTTGCGCTCGTCGTTTCCGTTTCGCCGCGCCCCAGCGCCACCTCGCTGGCTCTTGTCGCCTCCGCGGTGGAATCGCGCCGGAACTGCAGTGCCCCGGTGTAGGTGTCGAGCAGGTAGCTGCGCGACTGGCTGAAGTCCAGGTTGAGGTCGACCCGGTTCTGGATGTTCCGTCCGCCCTGCGAGACCGGCTGGAACAAGCCCACGTTTCCCGCCAATCGCGTGGCGCTGCTCTCGCTCTCGCGCGCGGCGTTGAAACCCGCAGACACCGACAGCGTGGTCACGGCCGGCCCCGGCGAAGGCGAACGTTCGTAGTTGTCATCGACTTCCATCTGCGACTGCGCACTGCTCGACAAGTTCCACGACTGGGCACGCACCGGCGCAGCCAGGACCAGCGCGAGCGGAATGCAGGGACCCCAGAGCGCAGCACGTCGCAATCCACGGGCAGTCACGGCACCAGGAGGACGTCACCGCTCTTGAGCGTGATGTTCTGCGACAGATCGCCGGCCTTGCGGACGCGCGTGTAGTCGAACGGGATGGAAACCGACTCGCCGTTCACCTTGCGGATGATGCGAATGCTGTCTTCCACCGCGAACGGCGTCATGCCGCCGGCCAGCGTCAGCGCCTGCAACACGTCGACCCGCCGCCCAACTGTGAAGTCGCCCGGCTTGTTGACCCGCCCGATGACGTAGATGCGGTAGCTCGCCACGCGCACCACCGCCACTGTCACCACCGGCTCAGGGATGAACTTTTCGAGCCTGCTCACCACCTCGTCGCGCACCTGGGCCGCCGTCTTGCCGGCCACGATGATGTCGCCCACCAGCGGGAAAGAAATGCCCCCGTCCGGGCGCACGAGAACCGAGGCCTTGAGGGACTCTTCCTTCCAGACCGAGATGTCCAGCGCGTCCTCGGGGCCGATCGCGTAGCCCAAGTCGGCGTTCGCGGCGCCCACCGCGTTCACGGTCTTGCCGGCAGCGGCAGCAGTGGCCGACGGCGCGGCAGTCCTGATCGGATCGCCCCACTGAGGTTCGGTCACAGGCGGCGCTGGGGGGCGCTCACGCCCGGACCTCGGCAGCTCCAAGCCGGAGAAGCCCATGCCGGCGCAGCCGCTCAGCAATGCAACAGCCAGGCCGAGCAGAACGGGGTTGGCAACCCGACGCGCGCTTGGGAACCAGGAACACAGCAAAGGATTCGGCATCAGCGGCTTGCAAATGGAGTGAATCGCTCCGCGTCGGCGCGGTCGCGTGCGTCCTGCACAAAGTTGAATAGCTGCACCTCGCCCAGCCCCAACACCGGGTCGCTCTTGTACTTGTTGCGGTACGCGGCTATCAGGTCGGCGTTCAACCGGGCCAGGCGCTGGTTCTTGTCGGTGCACTCGGTCACCATCTTCACTTGATCGGCAAAGCGTGCCTGCAGTTGCAGCTGATCATTCTCGCGCAGCTTGAGCTGCTGCGCCGCCTGCGCGAGCTCACGGTCCTTGCTGCTGACGAGCTCGTCGCCGCCCTTGCGTTGATCGACCAGCTGGCGCTCCAGCTCGGCCACGCGGGCGGTGAGGGCCTCGCGCTCAGCTCGCGCGGCCTTCAGGTCACCGCCGAGCTTGCGCTCGGCAGAGGAGGCGCGCGCCAGTGCGGCGGCGTCCGCCCCCTGCTTCTTGGCCAGCCCGGCCTGGTCGGCCTCGATCTTCGCCTTCGCCGCCTGGGTTTCCTGCAACTGTTGCTGCAGGCCCTGCATCTGCAACTGCATCCGGCGCTGGGCCCTCTCGGCAATCTTGTCCTGGGCCTGGGCCGGCAACGCGCCGGCCAGTGCCACTACCAGTAACGAGAGCGCAGCCAGCGCCTTCAGCGCCGGGCGAGCGGGCTGCCATTTGGGCCTGTTCATGATGTTCCCGTCCACAAAGTTGCGCGCGCTCAGAAGCGCATGTTCAGATCGACCTGCAACACGTCCACCGACAGCGGTGCTCCGCTGAGGGAGTCGCCGCTCAAGTAGCGGACGAGTAGCGAGCTGTTGCGTCCCACGCCGTAACTGCCGCCCAAGGTCAGGCCCTTCGCATCGGTACCGCCGAGCCGGAAGTCGCTGTCGGTGAAGGCGTCGAGCACCGCGTCACGTTCCACATGCTTGTAGTAGGCAAACACCTGCCAAGCCTCAACGCGCGTGATCTCGGGGTCGCCGAACGCCGCACGCACCATGTAGGCACGGGCCTTAGATTCGACCCGGGTGCCGAGGCGGGCCGACACTGCATCCTGGTCGAAGCCCAGGTTCTGTACGAAGTCGCCGGACAGCAGGATGCGCTTGCCCATGGCGCCGGGGAAGTCCAGCGAGCCCGTGAGATTGAGCAACTGGTACGCGGCCGCCAGCGCCAGCAACGGCCGGTTCACGTCGGACGAGATGTTGAAGTACGTGTTGCCCTTTTGAGCGAATGACGGGGCGGTGTAGTCGAACTGGCTCGATCCGGGCGAATTCAGCTGGCCGACCATGTTCGTGTACTTGTAGTAGCCCAGCCCCAGCTTGGCGCCGAACACATCCAGGGAGCCCGGCCGCTCGGCGCCGATCTGCGCACCAAACAACCACTTGTCGGCCGAGGCCAGCTCCACCTCTTGCACCGGCAACGCAGCCAGCGTCAGGAAGCCCCTGTACCGACCGCCAAGGAAGCGCGGCGTCCACTGCGCGGCCACGCCATCGAAGCTCAGGTCGTTGGCCCACACCAGGTCGGTGCCAAACCAGGGGTTGCCGAAGCGGCCCGCGACGACGTTGTAGTCATCGCCTGAACGCCAGCGCACGAAGGCGCGGTCGAGTGCCACGGTAAAGCGGTTGCCGTAGTTTCCCAACGTCTGGTTGGACGACAGCGGGTCGGCGGCGCTGCCGGTCGTTAGGCGCACGGCGGCCGACCAGTTCGAATCGATGGTGGCGGTCAGGCCGAGCCGGGCGCGCACGCGCAACCGGTGCCGGGCTTCGCTGGTGTTCAGCAACGCGAGCGCCCGGGTGCGGTTGGTGTCGCTCACGCTCACCGCGGTCGCGTTGTCGTCGGCGAAGTTGTCGTGTTGATAGCGCACCCGAAGATCGCCCTCCCAGCGGAGGCTGCGCACCCACTCGGTCACCGAACCCGGCGCCGCCCAGCCCTCTTTGGCCGCCTGGGCGGCAAGCTCGGCACGCACCTCGTCCTTGATCTCTTTGCGCACGAACTCCGGCACAAACGGCACGCGCACGGTGGTCGGCGCCGTGGCCCTGCCGGCTGCCGCGCCTGCCACTGGGACGGGAACGGTAGCCAGCGCGGGCACCTCCACCTCCTTGAGCAGGGCCTCGGCCTTGGCGCGTGTCAGCAGCCCCTGGTCGACCAGCAGCTTGATCAGCTTGGCGGTCGTGGCGCGCACCTGGTTGATGTCGGCGGCATCGGCCGCCTGGCCGTGCGCTGCCGAGCCCGCGAAGACCAGGCCAAAGGAAAGCCCAATCGCAAAACTGCGGGCGTGGCTGAAAGGCAGGAGCTTCATGGAGTCAGTCGTGTTCGTGTTCTGCTGAAGGTCGCAAGCGAGTTCGCGTGCGTTCAGGAACGGTTGCTCAGGCGCAACTGCATCGGGCGCATGCTGGCAGGCGGCACCTCCCGCAGCGGCGACATCTCGGCCAGCGTGGTCTGGATCAACTGATCGACGCCTGGGCTGCCGGAACCCGACACGATCTCTGACCGCTGCACCCGGCCGTCATCACCGAGCCAGATCTTCACGACCACGCGAAACTCTTCCTTGAGCACCTTGCGGTTGCGCGACATCGCGTCGAAGAACTGCCGCTGCAAAAGCCCGGAGTAGTACGCGCCACTGCTGCCGCCGCCGCCGGTGGCCAACAAGTCACGGCCGCCCTTGCTGCCGACCAGGCCGAAGCCATCGCTGCCCGCCGCGCCGGCCGCATCCACGCCGAGCGGCTTGTCCGACGCCGGCTTCTCGTCCGCCTGCTTGGGCTCGTCGGGCTGGGGCTCGGGCTTGGGCTGGTCGATTTTCACTTCCTCTTTGATCTTCGGCGGCTCGGGCATCCTCTCGGGCGGCTTCGGCGGCGGCGGCGGCGGTTGCTTGATCAACGCGATCTGCTGCGGCCCCGGCTTGGTCTTGCCGGTCGGGCCCAGGTAACTGCTGATCAGCAGGCCCATGCCCAGCATCAGCCCGAGCAGGCCCAACCCGAGCGCCGCGCGCTTGAGCAGCGACGCCTTGGGCGGCGTGTCGTCGAAGTCGTCATCCTCGTCAGCCATGGCATCGCCGCCCTGCGGCCGGCCTCACTTGACGAGCCGCTGCGTCACGAGACCCAGCTGCGTGATCTCGAGGCGGCCCATCAAGTCGAGAACGTCGATCACCTTTTCGTAGCTCACCTTCGCATCACCCTTGATGACGACCGGAAAACTCGGGTTCACCGCCTTCAGCTGGCGCAGGCGGTCTTCCAGCTCCTGCAAGGTGACGGGATAGGTGTCGAGGAAGATCTGGCCGTCGTCGCGGATCGTGATGGCCTTGGTCTGCGGCTTGGCCAGGCTCGGTGCGGCACTGGCCTTGGGTAGGTTGACCTTGATGCCCTGAACCGACGCGGTTGTCATGATGATGAAGATCACCAGCAGCACGTAGGACAGGTCGAGCATGGGGACGACGTTGATCTCGTCGTAGGGTTTGCCTGCACCTTGGAGTTTCATGTCGTGCGCCTCAGACCGAATGGTTCTCTGCGATACGGGTCACGAACTCGTCGACGAACACCTGCATGTCCGACGTGATCTCCTGGATCTTGCCGGTCAGGTAGTTGTAGCCAAAGAGCGCGGGAATCGCGACCGCCAGGCCTGCCACCGTGGCCACCAGTGCCGCGGCAATGCCCGGCGCGATGGCGTTGACGTTCACGTCGCCGGCCGCCGCAATGGCCGCGAAGGTGATCATCACCCCCACCACCGTGCCCAGCAGGCCCAGGAACGGACCGCCCGCGATGGAGATGGTCAGCAGCACCATCTGCGAGTTCAGGCGCTGCATCTCGCGCACCATTCGTGCGTCGATGGTCGCGCGAATGGCATTCAGCGACTGGTCGGACAGGATCGGCTCACGCCCAGCCATGGCATAGGCTGCAAACCGGCCCCGCAGCTCATGTGCGCCGGCGGCGTACAACCGGAACATCGGAGAGTGGCGGAACGCACGTGCCGCTTGCTTCTCGGACTTCTCGGCCGCGCCATCTTGCGCGCCGGACTGGATCGAGTTGACCATCGCCTCGAACTGCGACTTGAAGCGGTCGTTATCCTGCGCGGCCTTCCAGACGAACATCGTCTTGGTGATCATCACCCACACACTCAGGACGAACATCACCATCAGGACGGCAATCACCACCCAGCCGTCGATCGTCACCGCGCTCAGCAGAATCTTTATGTAGGACGGGCCGGACTCCTCCGCGCCGCCCTCTGCCTGGCCATAGGCCACCAGCTTCTGGTCCGGGCCCTGGCTGCCGGCCGCCACCTTGAGCCAATCGGGCGACCGCGCCACGTTGGCCACCTGCAGCTCGTCGAGCTCGCCCTTGAAGCCCTGGCCCACCGACACCGGCCCGGCAATCGCCGGCAACGTGCCCGCCACCTTGCCGACTTCCTGGCCGCTGACAAAGAGTGCGAGCCCGTCCTTGAGCACCAACGCGACATGCTGCCAGGTGCCGGCGGTGAGCGGCACCGCCGACGTGGCCGTCAACGTGCCGGCCTGGGCCACGAGGCGGCCTTCCTTGATCTGCAGCGACAACGACGCAGCGCGGTCCTTCTGCGCGAACAGCGAAGCATCCGCCAGATCCACGGGCTTGATCCACATCGAGACTGTCATCCCCTCGGCCGTCGAGGCCAGCCCAGGAGTCGCCTTGATGCCGATCTCGCCCGCACCGTCGAACACCGCCGCGCCGCCGATCAAACCGGCCGCGCTGGGCTTGGCCGTGAAGGTGGTGGCGTGGTTGGCTGCAGCGCTGGCATCTTGCGGAAGGCCGTCCCTTTCACCGAAGTGGTAGACCAGCACCTGCGCTGCGTCGTAGCTGGTCTTGGCGTCGCCGCCGGCCATCGCATTGGGGTTGCCGTAGTAGAGCCAAACGAAGTCGGTCTTGCTGCCGGGAGCCAGCTTGGGCAACTGCACCCACACCAGCGCAAGCTCGTTCAGGCCATCGAACTTTTCGATGTGGAATTTGAGCGGCGTCTTGTCGTCCGCGGCGATGAAGCGCAGATCCGCGCCGTCCGGCCTGGCGTCGTAAAACTGGAAGTTGCCGGTGTGCAGACGCACCAGCACCGGCGCGCCATCCACCGGCGCCGCGACCGTCAGGCCGTCGGCCGAGGTATTGAGGTTGATCTTCACCCGCTTCGTCCACTCGGCGTTCCAAGCCGCATGCGCGCTGCCGAAGCCGAGAGTGGAAAGCAGCACTGCCACCAGAACAACAAGTTTCTTCATCACCACCAAGCCGAGGTTCGTGTAGCCAAAGCTCGGTAGTGTCAGCAACGTGTATTTCAGGCGCGTGAATTGGGCGCTGGCGGCGCCGTCCGAAGGTCTTTAGCCCGTCGGCTGGACGAAATGCCCATGGAATCAAGCACTTGGGTGGCCACCGGGTGCCAGGGCACAAGACGCCACTGCGTGATTTGTGCTGTACACCGTGGCCAACAGCGACACCGCCGCCCGCTTGCTGGTGTAGCGCAACTCGAAACATGGCCGTGCCCTCTGCGCCATATCCGCGCGCGC
>Ga0163144_10005833_pt1 | contig 27355 bp, 17 predicted proteins | sample OliLak19BULKMAT1_FD_123175 | JGI IMG/M metagenome (GOLD analysis project Ga0163144, IMG submission 123175) | Freshwater microbial mat bacterial communities from Lake Vanda, McMurdo Dry Valleys, Antarctica - Oligotrophic Lake LV.19.BULKMAT1 | ecosystem: Environmental > Aquatic > Freshwater >... | reverse complement strand
GTCTTCAATTCAAGTCAACCTCATTATTGGCCGAAGTTTCAATGGTCCGAGAAATATAATTTGTAAAGATTTCCTATAAGCAGGATAACAGAAGAAGGCATCAACCATTGTCATGTGTTTGAAACCTTTCGAGGTCACTACCTGTAAATTGCAGGTTTTTTTATGCGCAAAAGTGCTCAATTGAATAGAGCATCTGACTACTAATCAGAAGGTTTGGGGCCTGCCTGCCGTAGTAAAACGAAGGTAGGTTTGAATCCTTTCGAGGTGACACTACCTGCAAATTGGATGTTTTTTTATGCGCAAAAGTGCTCAATTGAATAGAGCATCTGACTGCGAATCAGAAGGTTTGGGGCCTGCCTGCCGTAGTAAAACGAAGGTAGGTTTGAATCCTTTCGAGGTCACATCACCTGTAAATTGCAGGTTTTTTTATGCGCAAAAGTGCTCAATTGAACAGAGCATCTGACTACTAATCAGAAGGTTTGGGACCTGCCTGCCGTAGTGAAACGAAGGTAGGTTTGAATCCCTTCGAGGTGACACCACCTGCAAGTAATAACATATTTAAAATTTGTCAATAATATTATTGAGTGTAAAGCTCCAAAAGCAATATTTAATTATCCATTTCATTATCAAATTATAAAAATAACTTTATATGAATATTGTAACAATTCAAAATTGTTATGTAACGAATGTTAATTTATTAAGGTCACCTTTGGACGGTGAAAATGTTTTCACAATTTAATTATTTATTATGAGAATAAAATTATCCGTTTTGTTAATATGTTTTGTCGCTTTAATGATGCCTGTTGCAGGTTTTGCGCAGTTTGCAGGTGCAACAAGCGACGATTTGTATGCTTCTTCTGGATTTAGTAATCCTGAATCAAATAATGATGCAATTATGACAGATATGTCGAAGGATGCTGATGGCGATGGTGTTAAAGATAAAAGGGATGATTGTCCCGATACACCAGCTGGTGTTGCCGTTGACGAAAAAGGTTGTCCGCTTGATAGCGACAATGACAAAATTGTCGATTATTTAGATAAATGTGCTATGGTTCCAGGTTTGGCTAAATTAAATGGTTGCCCAGATCAGGATAAAGATGATGTAGCCGATAAAGATGATGCTTGCCCAGAAGTTCCAGGTTTAGCTAGATTTCAGGGTTGTCCTGATAGCGATGCCGACGGAATTCAAGATGCATTGGATAAATGTCCAAATTTAAAAGGTCTTGACAGGTTTAAAGGTTGTCCAGATACTGATAATGATGGTATTGATGATACAAACGATAAATGCCCAGGAACAGAAGCAGGTATTAAAGTAGATGTAAATGGTTGCACTGCAGATGTTGATCGCGATGGTATTATTGACTCTGATGATAAATGTCCAGATACACCAAAAGGCGTTAAAGTAGACATGAAAGGTTGTCCTGCCGACACAGATGGTGATGGTGTTATCGATACAAATGATAAATGTCCAACTACTAAAGGTGAAGGTAGCACAAATGGCTGTCCAGTAATTAAAGAAGATGTGAAAAAACGATTAAACTTTGCTGCTCGCGGCATTCAGTTTGAATCAGGAAAATCAACTTTGAAATCATCTTCTAACCCAATGTTGGATGAAGTGGTAAGTATTTTACAAATGTATACCGATTACAATTTGCAAATTACAGGCCATACCGATAATGTAGGTGGCGATGATTTAAATATGCAACTTTCTCAAGATCGCGTTGATGTTGTTAAATCCTATTTACTTGGTAAAGGCGTTGCGGCATCTCGCTTGGAAGCTAAAGGATTGGGTGAAACAAAACCAATTGCTTCTAATGATAATGATGCAGGAAGAACACAAAACCGACGTGTTGAATTAGAATTATTTATTCGCTAAATAAATATATTTTTGTAAAAGGCATTGTATCAGTATTGGTGCAATGCCTTTTTTATGTGTTGAAATTTAGAAAAAAAATGCAAGTCGTTATATTACAATTACTTACGATAACCTATGCACATTAAGAATTATTTGGATAGTTTTAATAAGTCCCAAAAAGGGATTATTGTTGTGAACTATCGAATAAAATTTTTAGAATGATTTATGATCTCCCTTCCAAATAATCGCTTAAATATTCGAAAGCACTACCTAAATTTCCATTAATCGTAATACTTGCTTCGTTTATCATTTGTGAGTTGTCTTTAAATAACTCATCCCAAACTGATTTAATAAGCAACATTCCAAACTCTTCACTGGCGCTTCGAGGAAGTTCATTCGGTAAATTATCTATAGCCATTATATCTATCGATTCAGGAATGTAAGGTGCAATCTCCATTTCCGAATTTACATCATAACCATAAACTGGTTCATTAATGGTTGTTGAGCGAATTGTTGCAGGAACACCTCCATTTACATCACAGCTAACATCTGCAATTACTTTTATTCGCCAATTCGGATTCCGCATATCGTTTTTTGTGAATAATTGTGGGGCTTGCGGACTCCAAAAAATACAGTTAATTAATAAATCACATTTATTCATGTAGTTATTAAATGTACATTTATATAATTCGGGATGTAAGTGAAATTCAGTTCTCTCAAAACCGGCATCGCTAATCCTATCATACAAATCATCACTATCTAATACACAAAAAACTGCTTCGTTGAAATTGTTATGCAAGAATTCATCTTTTGTTACTTGCTTAATTTTGATATCATTTAAAAATTCAACAGCGCCTTTTCCAACTCTGCCTGTGCCAGTAACAATTATTTTTATTGACGGAATTTGTAATCCTCGGTATTGATATTTTAATTCGTAATAATCGCGACAATCTTTTGCGCGCCTTAAATGGCCTTCATCTAATCGTTGTCCAAGTGTCCAGATACCATTGTGAGCACCTATAATTCCAGCCCATCTGCCGAATGCAATAACACGAATTCCTTGTTCATCTTTCAAACATTCATAATCAATCATCTGAATGTATTTCTTCACTAAATTTTGCAGCAACTTTCTGTTTTGCGGCTGTTTTTTAATAGTATGTGAAAAAAAGGAATAAATTTTATTTGGAATTAATAAATCATACGGCACTTCTTTAACACCCATTAGCATATCACAATCGCGTAAATCCTCTTGCAACGTAATACCTAATTCTTCAAACTCGTAATTTGCAAAACAACGTCCTTTACTAGGTTGCACAACAATCTCTACACTAGGATAATTCTGCTTAATTTGTTGTATCTGTGTCGGTATAAGTGGCACACGCGCATCAGGCGGAAATTTCGCCTCTCGTAAAATGCCTATTTTTTTAATTTTCATGAACTGTAAAGTTAATGACTTAATTTATTGAATAAAACGATTTGCACACAATAAAATAATTACCCTGTAAATTTTTTATTTTTGACGTGTTCGCCTTCCATGCCAAATTGACTTTTGCTGGTTGCATGCATTTAACCTCCAAAAGCATGGCTAGTCAAAAACTTAAAAATAAATATTATTGTTTCACAAATAACTTTCGGTAACTCAATCCATCAATTATAACAACTGCACTGTAAATACCGCTTGGTAGTTTTGAAGTAACAATTGCTTCAGTTAAAAATGATTGTTCATTTTGCATTACCAAAATACCTGCAGAATTATAAATACTTAACAATTCAATGGCTTTATTTGATGAAATATGCAATAAATCATTAACTGGGTTGGGAAATATTTTTAATTCAGGTTTAGCAATGCTAATTACCGCTAAATTGGTGTCAACAGTTGTGTCAGTGAGCACATATTCAAAAACATACAATGCCTCTAAAGGAATATGGTCCGACGATTGGTATAATGCATTAGCTAAGGTAGCACTTACAACTCCATTTGGCATGGTGTTCATTGCTCCATTATAATGAGCGCCATCGTTACCAATTTCATTTAAACTTCCTACTAAATAAAACATGCCACCTTCATCTTCAATAGCCTGGCTATGCAACATCATATCGAATCTGTCATCCATTCCGCCAGTTGAGCCACCGCCAAAACTTTCAATTCGTGTGCTTTGGGTATGATAAGGAGCATTTGATGCGCTATTCCAAGTGGTGGTAAGCAGTCCTGCTAAAGGGTCAATAAAATATCCAACATCGCTATCATCAATTAAAGCCGTATAAGCATCTTCATTTGAATCGTAAATATTGAAATCACCCACAACCATATAATTCGCATCTTCAGGTAATAAATTTATGACCTTTAACAAACTGTCTACTTCGCGTTTACGTTGGTCTGCATTAGTACCGCCGCTGCTTGCTTTTAAATGCACCGAATAAATATAAAATATTTCATTACTCAACGAATGTTGCAATTTAAAAGCGTTAATATCGCGTAATTCAGTTTTTACAACTGTATTGGAAATAAAACCGAATTTGTCTTTCCTGAAATAAATGCCATTGTCGGTATCGAAACTGTTAATAAAAGTGCCCATTGCATAATTAGTATCCACTTTCAATACAACACTATCTCTAAATCGCGAAGCGCCCGACAATTCGATTAGTTCCTGCACAACGAGAATGTCAGGATGAATTGAATCGATAACTTCCTTTAGAAATTGTTCTTTACCATTTCCTGAATAATCAAAATTCAATACATTATAGCTCATTATAAGGCAAGTATCAAATGCTTGTGCCTTTACAAAGTTGCTCAACGAGCAAACCATCACCACTAAAATAAATTGTTTCATAATTGCCGTAAAGATGCTAAAATCTAGGCAAATGCTACGCTAATTAATTATTAAGCCTCTGCCATGTAAGCCATTTGGCCAATTTTTCTATTTTATTAGCCTGCTAGGTTCAGCTCGGTTTCCACATCCCCTAAACCCTTAATTGACGCTACTTTTGTATTTTTGCGACTTGATTATGGAAATTTCAAAAACATATAATCCCGCCGAAATAGAAAAGAAGTGGTATAAACACTGGATCGACAAACACTATTTTCACTCAGAACCGGATAACCGTGAGGCTTTCACCATAGTAATTCCCCCGCCAAATGTAACTGGCGTTTTACACATGGGTCACGTACTCAATAACACAATTCAAGATGTGCTTATTCGTCGTGCCCGTATGCAAGGTAAAAATGCTTGTTGGGTGCCAGGTACCGACCACGCATCAATTGCTACCGAGGCTAAGGTGGTAAAAATGCTACGCGACCAAGGTATTAAAAAATCAAGTTTATCGCGCGATAAATTTTTAGAACATGCTTGGGAATGGAAAGAAAAATACGGCGGAATCATCCTTCAGCAATTAAAAGAATTAGGTTGCAGTTGCGATTGGGAAAGAACAAGCTTTACCATGGATAAAAATTATTATGATGATGTAATTAATGTGTTTATCGATTTATACAACAAAGGATTTATTTATCGCGGGTTACGCATGGTAAATTGGGACCCTGAAGCGCAAACTGCAGTTAGCAACGAAGAAGTTATTTATAAAGATGTTATATCAAAATTACATTATGTAAAGTATCAAGTAAAAGGCGATAACGATTATATTCGCATCGCAACTACACGTCCGGAAACAATTTTGGGCGATACTGCCATTTGTGTGCATCCTGATGATGAGCGTTATAAAAGTTATATTGGTAAAACAGTTTTTGTGCCAATAATAAATCGTGAAATTCCAATTATTGCAGATACGTATGTTGACCGTGAATTTGGAACAGGCGCATTAAAAATTACACCTGCGCATGATGTGAACGATTATGAAATTGGCTTAAGACATAACCTCAAAGTAATTGATATTTTTAATGATAACGGAACATTAAACGATAATGCACAAATTTTAATAGGACTCGACCGAATGATTGCCAGAAAAAAAATGGTGGAATTAATGGAAGAAAGTGGAAACCTGATTAAAATTGAAGATTTAAAAAATAGTGTAGGGTTTTCGGAGCGCACTAACGCCATGATTGAACCTAAATTAAGTATGCAATGGTTCATTCGCATGAAAGAAATTGCACAACCTGCTTACGATAATGTTGTTAATGGCAATATTAAATTGCATCCTGATAAATTCATCAATACCTATAAACATTGGATGGAAAATGTGAAGGATTGGTGCATTAGCCGACAATTATGGTGGGGGCAGCGCATTCCGGCTTGGTATACCGAAACAGGCGAGTTTGTTGTGGCAAAAACTGAAGCCGAAGCAATTAAGGCATTAGCTGATAAAAATATTATTTATACCACTATTCGCCAAGATGAAGATGTACTCGACACCTGGGCTAGCAGTTGGCTATGGCCGATAACGGTTTTCGACGGATTGAAACATCCTGATGGGAAAGATATTAATTACTACTATCCAACGCAAGTATTAGTTACAGCGCCAGAAATATTATTTTTCTGGGTTGCAAGAATGATTATCGCAGGATATGAATATAAAAATGAAAAACCATTTAGCGATGTTTATCTAACTGGCATAGTGCGCGATAAACAGCGTAGAAAAATGAGCAAGAGCCTCGGCAATTCTCCCGATCCATTAGATTTAATTGCCGTATACGGAGCCGATGCAATTCGCATGGGTATTTTATTGTGTTCACCTGCAGGGAATGATATTATTTACGACGATAAATTGATTGAGCAAGGCAGGAATTTTAATAATAAATTGTGGAATGTTTTGCGATTAATAAAAGGTTGGGAAATTAATGGAGATAGTAATCCAGAAAATACAGCTGCTATCGATTGGTTCGAATCTAAATTAAATCAAACTATCGCATTAATTGATGAGCATTTTACCAATTTCAGAATTAGCGATGCATTAATGACCTTGTATAATTTTATTTGGGATGATTTTTGTTCATGGTATCTCGAATTTATTAAACCTGAATTTGGCAAACCAATCGACCAAAATACCTATAATAAAACCATCGGATTTTTTGAAACTTGTTTAGTATTGTTGCACCCTTATATGCCGTTTATTACTGAAGAATTGTATCATTTGGTTGACGATAGAAAGGAAGGCGATGATATTATTTTAGCACAATTACCTAAAAGCGGTAATGTAAATGCAGCCTTAATTGAAATAGGAGATGCCGTAAAAGATATCATTACTAAAGTGCGCGACATTCGTGCTAAAAACAATATGAGTCCGAAAGAGGCTGTACCATTATTTATGGATGACACAATTGAAGCTTACACAGCTTTTAGCACAATTCTAATAAAAATGGCAAATCTGAATAAGTTTGAAGCAACTTCCGTTGAAATTGCCAATGCTATTACTTTTTTGCGTGGCACTCAAAAGTGTTATGTTACCATCAACGTGCAAATTGATGTTGAAGAAGAAAAGCGGAAATTAACAGAGCAGATTAATTATCAGCATGGATTTTTAGTGAGTATTGAAAAGAAATTGAGTAACGAAAAATTTGTTGCAAGTGCGCCAAAGCAAGTGGTTGATATGGAGCGTAAAAAGAAAGCTGATGCAGAAGAAAAAATCAAAATGTTGGAAGAAACCTTACAAAGCCTAAACTAATTATTGGTTTTAAGTAAATTGTGGTGTTAGTAACCACTTAATTCAACAATATGTGTAACTTTGTAAACTATATAACCTAAACCAAATAAAAATGAAAAAAGTAATCATTGCTTTATTGGCAATATCAACCGCTTTATTTGCTACCTCTTGCGGAAAAAAAGGTGGCTTAAGTGAAGAAACTAAAGCTGCTACCACAACTTTTGAAACCAGCTGGAAAGCTACAGAAGCAAACATGACTGCATTTGGCACTACTATGGCCTCAACATTCGGTGAAATGAATACAATGATGGCTCCGCACATGTCGATGGATATGAGCAAAATGAAGCCTGCAGCAAAAGCTAGCATGGATTCTATGATGGGTATGTGCAAAGTTATTACCATGCAAATGGAAAAAATGAAAGGCGATTATTCAGCCGCTATGGGTGAGTGGGCAGCTGATTCACAAGCTTATGCAGATTGGAAGAAAAAAGCATCGGAAGAAAAAATGGATGACGCAGCTTTCAGCGCAGAAATTACCAACACTTGGACAGCTAAACTCGGAACTTACAACGATAAATTGGTTGGAATGAACGAGTCGCTTACAGGCATGCAAGCTGCTTGCAAAGCAACATGCGATGCAATGACAGGAATGGCAATGCCAATGAAGTAATAAGGATTTTAAGATAAGGTTTTAAGGCAGTCCAATAGGGCTGCCTTTTTTTTGCGATAATCAATAATAACATTTAACGTGTTGTTGAAATTTCAATTATTTTTAGCAGCAGAGCGCTATAAATTTGTTCCAATTTTATAATTATGAAACTGAAAACCACACTCATCCTATTGTTATTACCCGTTATAGCAGGTGCCCAAAACATAACCCAAACTATCCGAGGTCAAATTATCGACAAGGAATCGAAGGCTACATTAATTGGTGCGTCGGTGCTGATATATGACGATTCGGTGATGATTGGCGGAGCTGCCGCGGATGAAAATGGATATTTTCGATTAGAAAATGCACCTGTTGGGCGAGTAACCCTGAAATTTTCATACATTGGGTACGAGGAGGTTTTTATGAGTAATCTGATTATTACTGTTGGTAAAGAGGTAATAATAAACATTGAAATGGAAGAAAGTGCCACTGGTTTAAATTTGGTTACAATTGCAGCATATCAAAATAAAGGTGAAGTAAATAATGAAATGGCTGTAGTAAGTGTGCGCACATTTAGTGTGGAAGAAACCGACCGTTATGCAGGAAGTCGCGGTGACCCTGCACGCATGGCAAGTAATTTTGCTGGTGTGCAAGGATCTGACGATTCCAGAAATGATATTGTAGTTAGAGGCAATTCGCCAATTGGCGTGCTTTGGCGTTTAGAAGGCATTGATATTCCTAATCCCAACCATTTCGCAATTGCTGGCACAACTGGCGGACCGGCGTCGATAATTAATAATAAATATTTGGGCAATTCCGATTTTTTTACTGGTGCGTTTCCTGCTGAATATGGAAATGCCATTGCGGGTGTTTTCGATTTAAATATGCGCAAAGGCAATAATGAAAAACATGAATTCAGCGGTCAAATAGGTTTTTTGGGTACCGAGTTGTTTGCAGAAGGTCCAATTAATAAGGAAACAAAATCTTCCTATTTAGTAAGTTTTAGATATTCTACATTGCAATTATTCCAATTCATGAATTTGCAAATTGGAACCAGCGCTGTGCCTAATTATTACGATGGTGCTTTTAAATTGTCGTTCCCAAAAGGGAAAGGTGTTTTTAATGTTTTTGGTGTGGGTGGAAAAAGCAATATCGATATCCTGGTAAGTGAATTCGATAAAGCTGAAACCGAGTTGTATGGCGACAGCGACCGTGATCAATATTTTGGAACGAGTATGGCAGTTACAGGAGTGTCGTATGGTCATCAAATTAATTCAACTACATACGGGAAAGCGGTGCTTTCGTATGCTTGGCAAGAAAATCATGCCAAGCACGTTTTAGTTTATCGCAACGCAGAATTTGAAATTGATAGCATGATTCCCAATATGAATTATCACTTTATCGATCAAAAATTTACAGCGCTTTATAACTTAAATAAGAAAATTAATAATCGACATAGTTTTAAAACTGGCATCAGCGCAGAGCGATATAATTACACGCATCTAGATTCAAATTTGAATTTATTTACGTGGGATTGGGTTAATAGATATGATTATAACGACGATGCCTATTTAATGCAATTGTATTTTCAATGGAAGTATAAAGCAGGAGAGAAGCTAGTTGTAAATGGCGGATTACATAGCCAATTGTTTACGTTAAATAGCAACAGTAAGTCGCTAGAGCCACGTGCAGGCTTGAGTTATAAGATTAGTGATAAATCGGCACTAAATCTTGGCGCAGGTTTGCATAGTCAAATGTTGCCAAGTTATCAATATACATTCCAACAACTGCAGCCGGATAATTCGTTTGTATTGCTAAATGATGATGTTGCATTTATACGTAGCTTTCATACCGTATTAGGTTACGATCAAAGTTTAGGAGAAAATTTAAGGTTAAAAGTAGAAACATACTTCCAATCGCTTTATGATGTTCCTGTAGAAATTGAACCATCTGCATTTTCATTGGCAAACGAAGGAAGTGGGTTCTCAAGATTTTTCCCTGATTCACTCGAAAATACAGGAACAGGAAAAAATTACGGTGCTGAATTAACTATCGAAAAATTCTTTAGTAATCACTTCTTCTTTTTAGCAACGGGTTCAGTTTATAATTCATTGTATACAGGCTCCGATGGAATAGAGCGGAAAACCGATTTTAACGGTAATTACGCAGCCAATTTATTAGGAGGATATGAAATCACCATTAACAAGCGCAACACGCTTACAACAGGAATTAAAATGACTTACGCTGGCGGCAAATTAACAACGCCTGTAGATACGCTGGCAACTATTGCTGCTAAAGAATTAATCTTCATCGATTCACTCACTAATACAGTGCAACTTAAAGATTACTTCCGCTTCGATTTGAAATTGGCTTATCGAATTAATTCCAAAAAGAATAGCATAACCCACGAAATTGCCCTCGATTTGGTTAATTTGTTCAATGTGCAGAATGTATTAGGCTTAACCTATGCACCAAACCCTGCAGATCCGACAGCAAGTCCTGTAAAAGAAGAATATCAGTTAGGATTTTTACCTTTGTTCTATTATAAAATAGATTTTTAATAAGGAATCTAGATGCAAGTCACATTACCGCATTTAATTTCTGCATAGTTAAATAACATGACCTACAATTCAATAATCTATAGCGCAGCAAATAAAATTTGCAACATAACGCTTAATCGCCCCGAAAAGCGCAATGCATTTAATGCTGAATTAATTGCAGAACTTAAGCATGCGTTCACCACCGCAGACCATGATGCTGGTGTAAAAGTAATCGTTTTAAAAGGTAATGGTGAGGTATTTAGTGCAGGTGCCGATTTAGCATATTTGCAATCATTACAGGAAAATAATTTTCAAGAAAATCTGGACGACTCTGCTTCTTTAATGGAATTGTATAAACAAATTTATACTTTGTCGAAACTAGTTATCGCGCAAATTGAAGGTCATGCTATAGCAGGAGGTTGCGGGTTAGCTGCTGTTTGCGATTTTGCCTATGCTGTTGATGAAGCTAAATTTGGATATACAGAAGTGCGCATTGGTTTTGTACCTGCAATTGTGATGGTATTTTTATTACGTAAAATTAATGAGCGCAATGCAAAGGAATTATTGCTCACCGGAAAATTAATATCGGCGCAGGATGCAAAACAATTTGGATTAATAAACGACGTTGTAGGCATCGAAATGATGCAAGAAACAATTGATAGTCTTTGCACAGATTTAATTAATAACACAAGTCGTGCATCCTTAAAGGCAACTAAACAAATGATTGCCGCTGTGCAGGAAATGCGTTTGGATGAAGCATTATTTTACGCTGCAGGAATTAATGCAAAAGCACGTGCAACTGCTGATTGCAAACACGGCATCCAATCATTCCTCGATAAGCAAAAACCCAATTGGGAATAATCAAGGAATAGATAAAAAAGACAATATCGTAGCATGAATTTTCACCATCTGTTCAATATTTATACAATAGGGCGGCATAATGTATATAGTATTACCTAAAGGCCGCAATAAAACACCGTTGGCTATAAAGTAGGCATATATTTCATCCCGCCCCTCATTAAAATAGCTTGTTTGTTGCGGAGTTACCACATCAAATGCCAATATGGTGCCTGATTGCCGAATGTTTTCAACTTTTTTAGTTGCTACTGTTTCAAATGCTTGCAAACGCTTTGCAAAATCTTTTTGAATCGCAATTATATTTTTAACATTGTCGTAAAATCCATCTTGTTCTAAAATATCCATACTCGCATTTGAAACAGCACATGCTAATGGATTCGCAGTATAACTATGACCATGAAAAAAAGTTTTCATTACGTCGTCACTATAAAATGCATCGAATATCGCTTGAGAACACATTGTAACGCCTAAAGCCATAGTACCCCCAGTAATACCTTTGCTTAAACACATAATATCTGGTCTAGATGCACAATAATGACTTGCAAATATTTTTCCAGTGCGATAAAAGCCTGTCATCACTTCATCGGCAATACAAAGTGCACCTTTCGATTTTGCTAATGCAATTAATGATTCAAGATGGTTCGGCTGGTACATTAACATTCCGCCAGCACCCATAACTAAAGGTTCATAAATAAATGCAGCCACATCTTCTTGTTCAAGATGCTTTGCTAATTGCTCAAGACTTTCTGTTTCTTTGCCAGGTAGGGGTGGAGTGATAAATGTAACATCAAATAATTTATCATGAAATGCTTCTGTAAACCCATTTCTGTCACTTACACTCATACTGCCAAAAGTATCACCGTGATAACTGTGTTCAAATGCAATAATTCTTTTTTTTGTACTACCTGAATTGGTATGAAATTGCAACGCCATTTTTAAGGCAACCTCTACAGATGTTGAACCGTTATCGGAATAAAATACTTTCGAAAAATATCCTTCGGCATGAATTAATAAACGCATGGCGAGTTTTAATGCAGGTGTATGTGTAAATCCTGCAAAAATTACGTGTTCTAATTGTAAACTCTGCTCGTATAATTTTTGTGCAATATATGCGTTGGAGTGGCCGTGAATATTTGTCCACCAACTCGAAATGCCATCAATATAAACCTTCCCGTCTTTGTCGGTAAGTAATGCGCCCGCACCTTTAACAATATGAATTGGTTCGGTAGCCAGTTTCATTTGCGTAAAAGGGTACCAAATTGGGCCGGTGCTATCCATCTGCTTAGTTTTGTTTTAAGAGTTGAGATTTTATTTTTTCTGCATGTCGCTTAACGAATGATTTGTCGATTACATCTGTTTGTTCAACTTTACCTAAAAGTGGTAATTGACTAAATGATAAAATCGCAGTTTCACTGGCTAAATGTTCGTTCCCGTTAAAAATAATTCCGATAACAGGAATGTTATGAGCCTTAAGAACGGATGCAGACAGCAAAGTATGATTGATACTGCCCAAATAATTTTTTGATACTAAAACAACTACTGCATCCAATTGTTTAATGAGGTCTAGCATCAAAAAATTGTCTGTTAATGGCACCATTAAGCCGCCTGCGCCCTCTATTATCAATTTATTGGTGGTTTCAGGCAGCACAAAAGCTGCTGGATTAATAGCGGTTGCTTCCATAATAGCTGCCAGATGAGGAGAAACTGGATTTTTAAATCGATAAGTTTCTGGAAAACACTTGCTTTTTGGATTTGAAATCAAATTGGCAACACGCTCGGTATCACTATATTCTAAACCACCACTTTGAATTGGCTTCCAATAATCGGCTTGCAATGCTTCAACTAATACTGCCGAAACAATAGTTTTGCCGATGTCGGTTCCTATACCGGTAACGAAGATGTTTTTCATGCGCGTAGATTCCAATTTGATTTTTGTTAATTAAACTTTTAGTAAACCATCATTTTTAGACAAAATACAGAGCCGCCACTTTTCATAAATTCGGATGTTTCAACTTCAGCAACAACATGTGCACTTTGCTGAACTATATTTAATGCAACAGGATTGTTTTTTTGAATGATGGCAGCAGAAGTAGCTCTATTGGTTCCATAAATGATATGGGCATTGCAGGCAAATCCATCAAATGCTTCATGGTCTGGAACTTCATAAACACCCTCAAACATTCTACGAATAGTATTTATCGATTCTGGTGAAAATGCATCAGGCGCAATTAATACTTCAGCATGATTTAATGGAAGAAAACAAGTGTCGAGATGATAGTATTGCTCGTTAATTAATTCGAGCGTTACAATTGGCGCATCTAATGTGCGTGCAATTTCATCGTAAACATTTTTCTCACTCCTAAAACCATAACCTCCGTAAAGCAATCTTTTACAAGGATGCGCAACCATGTCGCCCATGCCTTCAAAATGATATTTGCTCTGTAAGTCAACTATTTTATAACCGTGATCTTTATAAAAATCTTCGATATAAGGAATTTCATTTTGTCTGTTTTCAAATCGCATGCGACTCATCAGTGCAATTTTTTCTCCATTCCACATCACCCAAGGGAAACTTTGATTCGCAACAAAAACCATGTCCTCTAATCCTTCAACACCATCAATAACATGGACTTCATCAAGAAATTTCTGATTTTTAAATGCTAAGTAAGTATTGCGAATGGCATCCCATTGAATATCTACGCGTTCTTTATTTACAGTGCCTTTCTGGTTTTGCATGTGTACATTTTTTACATCTACAATATTGTAAAATTCTGGGGCACACATTAAAACTTTTCTCGGTTCAACTCTCGCGTCGCAATCTTCTAATTGAAAATGGACTTCTGCAGGACTATAAGCTTTTGCAAAAACTGGTGTCATTTATAAATTATTAGTAATCGATTAAAAAAATAAATTGAAATATAATTTAGCACAATTATTTAAATCGCGCAGCTACTTTTAATTCTTTGTTGCCAGCTTCATAACTGTAAAATCCTTCTCCTGATTTTACGCCTAAATATCCCGCATTAACCATATTGACTAAAAGTGGACAAGGAGCATATTTTTGATTGCCAAAGCCTTTGTATAAAACATTTAATATGCTGTTACAAACATCTAACCCAATAAAATCGGCTAATTGCAATGGCCCCATTGGATGTGCCATACCGAGTTTCATTACTGTATCTATTTCGTTTACACCTGCAACACCTTCATATAAAGAATAAATGGCTTCATTAATCATTGGCATTAAAATGCGATTTGCAATAAATCCAGGATAGTCATTTACTTCTACCGGATTTTTGTCTAATGCTTTACTTAAATCCATAATAATATTTGTAGTTGCATCGCTGGTGGCATATCCTCTAATTACTTCAACCAGTTTCATAACTGGAACAGGATTCATAAAATGCATGCCTATAACTTTATCTGGTCGCTTAGTTGCGGCAGCAATTTTGGTAATGGAAATAGATGAAGTATTAGATGCAAGAATAGTGTCTGCATTACAAATTTGATCGAGCTCTGTAAATATTTTTAATTTCAAATCAATACGCTCAGTTGCAGCTTCAACAACTAAATCGGCATTTGCTGAATATTCAAATGAGGTATAAGTAGATAAATTTGCCAATGTGCTTTCTTTGTCTACTGCACTAATTTTTTCTTTGGCAACCATCCTGTCCAAGTTACCGGAAATTGTTTGAACCGCTTTTTCTAAAGCTGTTTCTGAAACATCCACCAGGTTTACCTTAAAACCCTTCATCGCAAACACGTGTGCTATTCCATTGCCCATGGTACCAGCACCTATCACTGTAATATTTTTCATTGCACCAATTTTTTTGGGCAATATTAATGAATAATCATAAGCTTTTGAGCGGCAATCCTTGTAAATTGGGCGTTTTCAACATAGAGTTGATAAGTTCCTGAAGGTAGGGTTTTTACAGAAATGCTTTGTGAACGGTATTGTAATGGAATACTACGAACCGTATCACCCGCCGTATTTACAATTTTTAGTATCAATTTTTCATCAGCATTTGATATTTGAATTGAGATATTTTCATCAGCTGGATTTGGGAATATTTTTAACATATTATTTGCTGAAATGCTAATTTCTAAAAAGTCGGGGCAATCTAATGCTGTATATAAAGGTGCGTCAGGTAATTCACTATCATATATGCCAATTACATATTCACCTTGCTGCAATTTACTTAATTCTAGCGCACCACGTTTATCGATACTGCTTCCCCAATCATTTAATTCGTAATAAGGATAAATTGTCCATTCATCAGTTGGATTCGCTCTGTAAAAAAGTAATAAACTATCGTCGCTGTTGGTAATAAATGTATCATCTAAATAACCACCGCCAAGTGTTTGCTGACCATTATATAATAATTTGGCAGTGGCATCAAAATCATCACCAAATGTGCCTGAAATTTTCCAGTAGCGTTGATTGTTTAAATGAATACCCGGATGTTCCGTTTTAAACTGATCGGCTGCAACCCAATAATGTTGAGCATATACAAAAACTGGGGTAGTAATATTATTAACAGTGATATCGATTAAACCGTTTTTCAAACTATAGGTTGCTGCTGCATCGATAGTGATTTTATCTTCGGTAACAGCATCATTTATTTTTTGATGATAATCAATTACAACATGTTTGGCGTTTACGTCAGTAAATGAAATTTGTGTGTGTTCTCCACTCACCATTACTGGCACGGAACTAACTTCAATCCAATTTTCATCGAAAAAATTTAATGTAAGTGGAACATTATTGCATAATTCATTGGCATGATGTAATTTTTGTTGAATGCATACACTGTTAATCCCAAGAGGCGTATACCCGATATCGTCTATTTCAAATCCCGGAAACCCTGCCTGGTAAACCCATCCATCAAAAAAATCATTCATGTCAATTCCGCTACATTCCGTTAAATGATCACGTAAATCGGCAGCGCTTACTGCTTTAAATTGATAGGTTGCTAAAAATGACTTGATGCAATCAAAAAATAAATCATCACCTAAATATCCACGCAAAGTATGAATAACATCAGCTCCTTTTTTATAAGTAGTATATCCATAAGTATAAGTTGATGGCACATTAGAAATTGGGAAATAGTTTTCACCGTCTTGCGCTGCTGCATAGTGAATTACATCTTTATGATTAGTTTGAACAGCTTCGGTATAAGCATCTTCACCATATAATATTTCAGTAAATAAATGCTCAGAAAATACAGCCCATCCTTCGTTCATCCACATTTCTTCTGCCGATGAACACGTAATTAAATTGCCCCACCAATGATGTGATAATTCATGTGCATATAAAGTTTCCCAAGTGGTAAATCCATTAACTGCAAAAAGTGGGTAAGCAATATTCATGGCATGTTCCATCGCGCCTCCATTAAATGGCACTATGGCATATCCAATTCTGTCCCAAGCATAGGCACCATAATGGTTTTCATAAGTGCTTAATGCACTGTGTAAATTAATAAATGATGCTGCAAGGTCTGTAGAGTCCTCAGGTTTAACTGCAATTTCTATAGGAATATCACGGTCAATTCCAACATAAGTATCGGTATAGCTCGTGTAGGTTGAAACAGCAACAGATGCTAAATAACTCGGAATTGTTTGGTTGCAATTCCATATCCAAGTTTTGGTGCCATCACCATTATCGATTTCACTTTCGAGCAAACCACCGCAATATGCTTTTTTGTCACCTTCGGTTTTTATTTCATAACGATAGGTACTGCGTTCAATAAAATTATCAAAACAAGGAAACCAAATTCTCCCAAAATTATGTGGCACTGCGTCGAAACCTACACCTAATTGATAGGCATAATCACCATTCCAATACCAACCGCCCCAACTGCCATCCTGCTCGGGTTCACCATGATAATAAACAGTAATTTTTGTTGAATCGTCGGTATTAAATATTGAGGGTAATGTTATATTTAATAATTCACCTATGTGCGTAAATGCTAAAGTATTACCCGTATTATCTAATACTGAATCAACGGTTAATCCAATTAAGTCTAGTGGCAAAAAGGAGATATTATCCACTTTTATTTTAATGTCTAATTCAGCGCTTCCTGAAATGGTATTATCTGCATAATCTGTAATATCTAAAATCAGATTAATATGGCGAATATCAATACTGTCGCTAATAGTTGGCGTAGCTGCTTGTGTATTGATTGCCGAAGCAACAAACAGTATGATTATGAAGTTCTTAAAGCAATTTTGCATCATATAATTGTTAATTTTACAGCCTTATGTTTGGTAAAATTAGGCAATTCTTGCTTATTGTTTTGTTAATGTGTGCTGCACGTCCTGCCACAGGTCAACCTGCCGATTCACTGGGCATTGGCGGTTTTATTACCCTCGATTCGTTTGTATTAACTGAGGTATCAATGGGATTCAGTGTTGCCGATTTCGTAAAATTTGTGCAGGATGACACTACTTTTTATGAGGCATTTAGAAATTTACGGCGCACCAATTACCAAAGTGCAGCAACCATAAGGATGTTTGATGATGAACAATTGAATACTGCCGCTTACACCAACAGAACCGTTCAGCAATTGGAAAGTAATTGCCGTTGGATGGATTTCAACTTCGAAGTAAACACCGGCGATTTTTTTGATAAACATGGTGATATAAATTATTACACCGCACGCATGTTTGCCTATATTTTTTTATATCGAGACACCATTTGTTATCAGCAAATATTGGAAGATAATAATGTGCAAACAGATTCGAAATTAGATGAAAGAAAAAATCAATTAAAGACATTAATTTTTAATCCAGGTCAGCCAGTTGAAAACATACCTTTAATAAAAGATAAGATGGAAATATTTAGTCCTGAAATGCAACATTATTACGATTATTCCATCGAACAAAAAAAATACGGAACTGGTGTCGATTGTTATGTATTTACTGCCAAAAAGAAGCCGGAAGCCGAAAAAGGTAAAGACGTGGTGTTTAACGAATTAACAACCTGGTTTGATAAAAAAACAATGCAAATTGTAGCACGACATTATAGTTTGAGTTATTTTACAACGCTGTTTGATTTTGACGTAAATATGGATGTAAAACTCGCTACTTTAAACGGTTATCAAGTGCCAACTTCAATTAAATACAATGGCTTTTGGGATATTCCTGCTCGCAAACCTGAAATAGGAAGTGTGCAGATAAACATTTGGTAACATTTTGCTGCAGCTTAAGGCTGGACTGCATTACTTTTAATAATTGACTTTTATCACTTTTACTGAAAGGTGACATTTGGTGCGGCATGATTTGTTGCGAAGTTTATGCTGTAATTCAGGCGAAGTATGAGTATCAGATAACCAACATTTAATCACATGGCAACTTTAACCCTAATTTAGCAATAGACATTGGCAAATCAATCAAACTATCGATTTAGTTAAGTTGAAACCTAATAGCAAACAATTTGAAAAGAGCATGTTATTGGAACGAAACATCTAATTTTCTTACATATTATAATATATTAACATTGCTATAGCTTATTCTGGGTTTAATTGAAAATGCGAATGTTTCGGTGACTTAAAGTATAACGAAAATAGATTTAGCGTAATTAGAGCTAAAGATGAAGCGCTCGCAGCATCATTTTTACATGAAGCGGAGCACGATATTTTGGATAAATATAGATTAAATTTGTTAAAGGGATTATAATCTGAATCATAATGACAAGGTGCTTGTGCAATATCGCAACACTTGTTATTTTTTATATCACGTCCTCGACGGGTTTTCGACGGGTTTTCGACGGGTCTATGACCCGTCGAAAACCCGTCGAAAACCTGTCTAAAAGTTTTCTAAAAATCTTCGAACTGTACTTTCAATCGACTCAAAAAAGCTATTTCAAATATCAATATTCCTCCGTTTCATTCGGGAAATCATTTGTCTTCACATCTTGAATATATTGTCCAACACCTTTTTTTATTTCGTCGTATAAATTCAAATAGGTGCGCAAAAACCGTGGTTTAAATTCTTTGGTAATGCCAAGCATATCGTGCATAACTAATACTTGTCCGTCTACTTTACCGCCCGCACCAATTCCAATTACTGGAATGTGTAATTGTTTTGCTACTTTTTCGCCCAAATTAGCTGGTATCTTTTCAAGCACAATCGAAAAACAACCTAATTGTTCCAACAATGCTGCATCCTCGCATAATTTAGCTGCTTCTATTTCGTCGGTAGCTCTAACCGTGTAGGTTCCAAATTTATATATTGATTGAGGCGTTAAGCCTAAATGTCCCATTACCGGAATTCCCGCACTTAAAATGCGTTCAACAGATTCTTTAACTTCACGACCACCTTCTAATTTAACGGCATGTGCACCAGATTCTTTCATAATTCGAATAGTTGAATCCAATGCCACTTTCGAATTGCCCTGGTATGAGCCAAAAGGCAAATCCACCACCACTAAACATCTTTCAATAGCCCTAACAACACTCGAAGCGTGATAAATCATTTGATCTAAAGTAATAGGCAACGTTGTTTCATGTCCTGCCATTACATTCGATGCACTATCACCCACCAATATCACATCAATACCTGCATCATCTAAAATAGTTGCCATAGAAAAATCGTAGGCGGTTAACATCGAAATTTTTGTGCCATGCTCCTTCATTTCTTGGAGCGTATGCACTGTAACACGTTTTACTTTACCGAAATCTGGAGTTGCTGCTGACATATCTATCAAATTTGTTCGGGCGAAAGGTAAGGTTTATTTTGGATTATGACTAAAATTGAAGTAGGTGCAAAATTCGGCTCGTTTTTTGTCAAACCTGGCAGGTCTTTTTTATAAAATATTGATTATCAGCACTGTAAAAAATTGCATTTTTAATCAATTGCACCTCAATTATTGCTCAAAGTAACTTTTTTTAGCTTGTTCAAATTTTTTTTAAATACTGGCATTACCACTCACTTTCGCCGTACCTTTGCACCTGATTTAAAATCAAGCCCAGCTTATGAACAAAATCTCCGGTTTTTCAATACTTATCATCACGGCTGCGCTCATTTTTGCTGGCTGTGGAAAAGAGAAAAAACAACGTGAATTCGCTCAAAATTCCATTGTTTACGATACAACATTACCGAACAATGAAGCAATGGCGAAATATTTGGCAGACTGCAATGCCAATTATTTTAAACACCCTAAAAACCGTTTTGCAAGTTCTACACGTGCAGAAAATTTTTCCAAAGCAACAGCGCCAAAGGATGCAAAAAAATATGTTGAATGGAAAAAAGCTATTGGCGATGAATGGCTGTTTGCCGGCGCTACTGAAAAATCTATTGCCGCTTACGACGAAGCAATTGCGAAAGCTTCAGCAGAAAAAATTAAAGGCGATTTAATCAATGATATTATTTACATGAAGGCTGTTGCCTACATGCGACTAGGCGAACAAAAAAACTGTATTGCGTTGCACTCTTCCGAATCTTGTATTTTACCAATTGCTAAAGGTGGATGGTATACAGTAAAAGAACCTACAGCAATTGCCGTTGATTTATGGTTGGATATTCTAAAAGAAAATCCCAAAGATTTAACTTCAATGTTTTTATTAAATGTTGCATACATGAATCTCGGTCAATATCCTGATGGCGTTCCAGCGCAATACAGAATTAACCCGGAAGAATTTAAATCGTCGTACGATGTTGGACGTTTCCCGAATATTGCTGGTCAATTAGGTGTCGATTTTATTACAAAATCAGGCGGAGTTTGCGTAGAAGATTTTAATAATGATGGTAACCTCGATATCGTGGCTTCTGGTTGGTTTTTAGATGAACAAATTAAAATAATGTTTAACAATGGCGATGGCACATTTAAAGATGTAACCGAAGCAACAACTTTAAAAGGAATTACGGGTGGATTAGATTTAAAATGCGCCGATTATAATAATGATGGCTTCATGGATATTTTAATTCCTCGCGGTGCATGGTGGAACGATTTCGGTAAATTACCAGCTTCACTCATACGCAATAATGGTGATGGCACTTTTACCGATGTTACGTATGAAACTGGTTTAATGGAACATCTTTATCCAACACAAGCATCGGTATTTGCCGATTTTAATAATGATGGTTGGTTAGATATATATTTTGGAAACGAAACGCGTCGCGATACTGAAAAATATCCTTGCGAATTATTCTTAAGCGATGGAAAAGGGAAATTTAAAAACGTAGCAAAAGAAGCAGGTGCTGATATTTTATGCTTTGCAAAAGGCGTTGCCGCTGCAGATTATAATAATGATGGCTATATGGATATTTGTATCTCTAGTCAAGGTACCGAAAACTTTTTGCTCCGCAACGATACAGGTAAAAATGGGGGAAAAGTGAAGTTTACAGATGTAACTAAAGAAGCAGGCGTTGGTTTACCAATTAAAAGTTTCCCGGTTGCATTTTTAGATTTTAATAATGATGGTTGGGAAGATTTAACCATTCAAACCTATGATGCCGAAAACTGCGACTATGATAATGCAGCAGAATATTTCAATAAACCAGTAAAAGGTGAATACTCCATTTTATATCGCAATAACGGTGATGGCACTTTTACCGATGTTACCAAACAAATGAATATGCAGGTACCCATGACAGTAATGGGATTAAATATTGGCGATATTGATAATGATGGTTGGATGGATATTTATTCCGGCACTGGAACACCAAACTATACCTCATTGGTGCCAAAACGTATGTTTAGAAACAATGAAGGAAAAGCCTATCAGGATGTAACGCATTCTGGTGGATTTGGGCATTTACAAAAAGGTCACGGAATTGGTTTCGGCGACGTAGATAACGATGGTGATCAAGACGTGTATGAAGATATGGGCGGCGGATACGAAGGTGATGGATTTCAAGGGGCATTTTACGAAAATCCGGGTATTACACGTAATAATTGGGTTTCATTGCAATTAGTTGGCACAATAGCAAATAAATCGGCAATGGGAACCAAAGTGAAAATAACCGTTCAAAATCAAGATAAATCAATACGCGATATCTATTTGGTTGTAACTAACGGTGGAAGTTTTGGTGTAAACAGCAACCGATTAGAAACAGGTATTGGAAAAGCAGTTGCCATTAAACAAATTGAAATTACTTGGCAAGGTCCAAACAATAAACAAGTGTTGAACGATTTGCCGATAAATTCGTTTATGAAAATTATAGAAGGCGAAGCTGCATTCGAGATATTACCGCTCAAATCGTTCAAGTTCGCAGCTATGCCAGCAGACTCAATGATGATGCACCATGGACATGAAATGTAAGCGATGCTTTACAAAACATTTAAACTGTAATTAAGAAAGTTTTAAGTAACCGCAATCAAAAAATAGTATAAAAACGCAGTCAAAAGCTGAATTTTGCATGAACAATCATAAATAGATTATGAACACGAAAACCAAAAGGATATTAATTATTTCGGGAATTTTCATCGCAGTTGTCGGTGTTGGGTCTTATGCCATGAAGAGTAAAATCATGGGCTTACTTAAAGGCAACGATAACAAGCGTGTTGCAGCTCAGCAATCTGCAGATATTAAAGAAATTGCCTGGACATCTACCGAAGCTGGTAATCAACCAATGATTGATTACTTGCATCAAGTTTATGATGCGGTAAACAAACCGGGCTTACGTTTCATGAATACTGCCATTGTTGAAAGCTTATTGGCATTGCCAATTCCTAAGGAAGCAGGAGCCAGATATCAATGGTATTTTGATGTTTGTAATCAATTACTCAATTGTGGTAGAGTAGACGATGCAGTTGCCAGAATTGATGAATTTGAAAAATCGGAACAATTCAAAAAATTAACGGATGCCCAATTTGGTGGCTGGTATTATACAAAAGGTTTAGTTTATTTAAGGTATGGTGAAGTGGAAAATTGCATTGGTATGCACAATGCAGAATCATGTATTTGGCCATTGTCGAAAGCTGCTCAAAGCACAAAAAAAGATGGCCCTACAATGGCTGTGCAAGCCTATAGCGATTGTTTAAAATACGAGCCTGAAAATTTATCTGCTATGTGGCTAATGAATATTGCCTACATGCAATTAGGTACCTATCCAGAGGCTGTTCCTGCAGCATATTTAGTTAAGCCCGAATCATTTAAGTCAGAATACGATGTACCACGTTTTAAAAACGTAGCTATTGATTTAGGCGTAGATAATCCTAATATGTGTGGTGGTGTTATTCTTGATGACTTTAACAACGATGATTTGATAGATATTTTTACTTGTGGTTGGGGATTACATGAAAGAAGTTTCCTTTTGTTAAATAAAGGTGATGGCACGTTCGATGATGTTTCAAAAAAAGCAGGGTTAAGCGAATACCCTGGTGGATTAATGATTCAACAAACAGATTACAACAATGATGGCTTCCTCGATGTTTGGGTTTCTCGAGGTGCTTGGTATAGCAACTTCGGTATTTTGCCAAGTTCTTTATTGCGCAATAATGGTGATACTACATTTACTGATGTAACACGTGAAGTTGGAATCTGGACTACTAGACCATCACAAGCTTCAACTTGGGCAGATTTTAATAATGATGGGTGGTTAGATTTATACATCGGAAACGAGGCTTCTCGTAAAGGTGATAAAATTAACGACTGCCAATTATGGATAAACGAAAATGGTAAATTCCGTGAAATAGCTAAAGAAGCAGGTGTTAACGTAAACTCATTCATTAAAGGTGTAACCTCTGGCGATTATGATAATGATGGTGATGCCGATATTTATATTTCAGCTAACGGATTTAAAAACTTTTTATTCCGCAACGATACCAAAAAAGGTAGCGCCAAAATTAATTTCACCAATGTTACAAAAGAAGCTGGCGTGCAAGGCCCCGAATCTAGTTTCCCTTGCTGGTTCTTCGATTTTGATAACGATGGTTGGTTAGATATCATGAACTTTAGCTATAGCGCAAATATTTCTGATAACGATATCCCAGCCGAATACATGGGCAAACCTACTGAAAGTGATAAAACTGCATTATATCGCAATAACCACGACGGAACATTTACCAATATTGCCGAAAAAACAGGATTGTCTAAACGCACATTCTTAGTTATGGGCTCAAGCTATGGCGATTTTGATATGGATGGCTGGATCGACTTTTATGTTGGAACTGGAAAGCCTGATATGCGCAGCTTAACACCAAACAGATTGTTGCGTAACGATGGTGGTAAATACTACCAGGAAGTTTCTACTTCTGCAGGTGTAGGTGTTTTACAAAAAGGTCACGAGATATCTTTTGCCGATTTAAATAATGATGGTTACCCTGAAATTTTCGCTCAAATGGGCGGTGCTTACGAAGCATCTGGATTTTACGATTGCTTATTCGAAAATCCTGCTTCTTTCCAAAATAATTGGATATCAATCGACTTAACTGGAACAAAATCAAATAAAATTGCACGTGGCGCGCGATTAAAAATTACAACAGTAGAAAACGGTAAAGAACGCAATATTTATGAATGGGTAACCAGCGGTTCAAGCTTCGGCGCAAACAGCCTGCGTCAGGAAATTGGCCTTGGTAAAGCAACTTCAATTAAACAAATTGAAATAACTTGGCCAACCAGCGGAATTGTAACCGTTCTTAAAGATGTGCAAATGAACCAATTTATTGCGGTAACTGAAGGTAAAGATGGTTTTACACCAATTTTGTTAAAACCTTTCGTATTCCAAAGTACACCAGAAAAATCGTTCACCCACAAAATGATGGAAACAATGGATCATGGTAACGATAGATATATGGATATGCAGCATAATCATTAAATAATTGTATACTATATTTAAAGAGGCTGCTCAAGAGTGCAGCCTCTTTTTTTATTTACGAAGTTTCTAGTTGTTACCAATATTTATTATCAGGTTAACCCAAATTAATCAATAGATATTAGCAAATTAATCAAACTGTTGATTTAGTTGGGTTTAACCTAAATAGCAAACAAATGGAAAAGCGCATATTATTGGAAGCCAACATCTTATTTTATTACATAATGTAAGATGATACGATTTCTATTGCTTATTCTAGGTTCTAATTCCTTAATTAATAGCTTGAATTTTTATCAAATGCCTCTGTAATATCCTTGTCATTTGTTAATTTTACTAAACACTGTAACATAATTCACTATACATTTGAACAATGCATAACCAGAATCTGCTGCATATAGCAATATTTTTTTTGCTTTCAGCGATGCTAATTAGCTGCGATAACGAGTTAGATATCAACGGCGATTACATCGAAAAAGTAGTGGTATTTGGTTTGCTAGATTATGCCGACGATACGAATTTTATACGCATCGAAAAAACATTTCTCGAACCAAATACTAATGCCATGGTGTTGGCTGCCGACCCATCGCAAATATTTTATCAAGCAAATGAATTAGCTGTTTATTTGGAGCAGTGGAAGGATAATGTTTTTATTGCCACCCTAACCGTCGATTATGTTGATGGCGACTCATTAGGTCTCGAAAAAGAGGAGGGAACCTTCGCTACTTCACCTAATATTTTATATCGAATTACCCAGCAGCTAGATAGCATGTCGACCTACAAATTATTTATAATTAAATCGGCATCGGGCGATACCATTAAGGCTGAAACTAATATGGTGCACGATTATTATTTATACTATCCTACCATTTCAAATACCTATATCAGTTTTGCCGACACAGGAAAAATTACCTATACATGTCATCAAGCAGTTAATGCAAAAATGTATGAGCTTTGGATGGATTTTAATTATTACGAAAAAAATATCTTCACCAACGATTCTGTTTTAAAAAGCCTACCATGGCAAATATTTAATGGTAAAATAGGAGATAACATAGATGGTAACAGCAACATCAGCTACTCTTTACCGCGTCATTCATTCTACAATTTTTTGAGCACAGCTATTCAGCCCGACGAAAATGTTATTCGCACTGCAGTTGGTGTTAATTTTCATTGGTATGCCGGCGGAATTGAATTGTATTATCAGTATTTAAATATACTCGCTAACCTTGGCATAAACGAAGATTATATATCACCTGAATATACCAATATTATTGGCGGCATCGGCATGTTTTCATCGCGACATGCCAAACATGCAATTGATATTAAATTGTATGATAATACACTAGACTCCATTGCTTGTGGTAGCATAACAAACAACCTGCAATTTGTATCAAGCAAAACAAATCCTACTTATCCTGGATGTGGGTTTTGAAAGAAGTAAAATTTTTGTTCAAATTGCTTTCAAATTGAATTTCGTATTTTTGCTTTAACAACTGGCGGGCATTTGCGCCTTTTTCGAAATCCGTTGTGAATTGCTTTCAAATTGAGTTTCGTATTTTTGCTTTAACAACCCGAACCGATAACACGCAATTGGCAAAATAGTTGTGAATTGCTTTCAAATTGAGTTTCGTATTTTTGCTTTAACAACAACGGAATAAGAAATTAAATTAGTTAACCCGTTGTGAATTGCTTTCAAATTGAGTTTCGTATTTTTGCTTTAACAACAGAAAAAAGGTATCAGATGGCTTTTTATATGTTGTGAATTGCTTTCAAATTGAGTTTCGTATTTTTGCTTTAACAACCACATATTGATATTTTGAATCAACATAGCTGTTGTGAATTGCTTTCAAATTGAGTTTCGTATTTTTGCTTTAACAACTTGCAGCTATTGTACGCAAAGCTGGCTGGAGTTGTGAATTGCTTTCAAATTGAGTTTCGTATTTTTGCTTTAACAACAAATACTATTAATATGTCAGGAATAGCAGAGTTGTGAATTGCTTTCAAATTGAGTTTCGTATTTTTGCTTTAACAACTATTTGTTCTTGCACAAGCATTTTTGCCGCGTTGTGAATTGCTTTCAAATTGAGTTTCGTATTTTTGCTT
>Ga0163144_10005832_pt1 | contig 27360 bp, 21 predicted proteins | sample OliLak19BULKMAT1_FD_123175 | JGI IMG/M metagenome (GOLD analysis project Ga0163144, IMG submission 123175) | Freshwater microbial mat bacterial communities from Lake Vanda, McMurdo Dry Valleys, Antarctica - Oligotrophic Lake LV.19.BULKMAT1 | ecosystem: Environmental > Aquatic > Freshwater >... | reverse complement strand
GCGTGGCCAGAGTGCGAGTGATGGTGGTGAGCCGTGACATGGTGATCCCCCTGAGATGGCGCGCCGTGGAGGCAGGACGCCCCGGCGCGCAGGGGCGGTGCGGCGACATTACGCGACTGCCAGTGCCAGTGCCATGGCCATGGCCATGGCAGGTTTGCGCGACTGCGGCGCAAGGTGACTCGTCATGCAAGCGGCCACGCATGGGCGGGACAGCCAGGGCGTATCATTGCGCCCCGTCCCCGAACGAGCGCCGCCATGCAAATCAGTCTCTACGGCACCGCCAGCACCAGCGCCCTGCGCGGCCTCAACAGCCTCGATGGCATCCTCGACAAGGCGCTGGCCAGCGCCGAAGCCCGCAAGATCGACCCGTCGGTGCTGCTGCATTCGCGCATCGCCCCCGACATGTTTCCGCTCATCCGCCAGGTCCAGATTGCCTGCGATTTCGCCAAGGGCCCCATGGCTCGTCTGGCCGGTATCGAAAACCCGAAATTCGAGGACGTCGAAACCTCGATCCCGGAGCTGAAGGCGCGTATCGAAAGGACCCGGGCGTTCGTGAAAAGCATTTCCGAGGCCAGCCTCGAAGGCGCCGAAGACCGCGACATCACCATCCAGGCCGGCTCGCAGACGCTGGAATTCAAAGGCATGCCGTATCTGGTCGGCTTCGCCCTGCCGAACTTCCATTTCCACCTGAGCATGGCCTACGCCATCCTGCGCCACAACGGCGTGGACATCGGCAAGCGCGATTTCATCGGCCCGGCCTGATACCCCACAGAGCCATTGCACGGTCGCGATTGCCATCGCTCCTGCGGACACGTCTCCTGTGCCCTCCATCCTCAACATCGCCGCCTACCGTTTCGTCTCCATCACCGACTCTGACGACGTGGTGGCGTCGGTGCGCGCGTCCTGCTTGGCCCAGGACCTCAAAGGCACGGTGCTGGTCGCGCCCGAAGGCATCAACCTGTTCCTCGCCGGCGCGCCGGAGGCTATCCACGCCTTTCTTGCCGGGATGGGCGATGACGCACGTTTCGCCGGGCTGCAGGTCAAGTACAGCGACAGCGACAGCGTGCCCTTCAAGCGCCTGCGGGTCCGCCGCAAGCGCGAAATCATCACCTTTCGCAACGAATCCCTGCTGCCGGCAACGCAGCGGGTGCCGGCACTGCCACCATCAACGCTACGCAAATGGCTGCAGTCCGGCCAAGACGACGCCGGCCGCGAGCTGGTCCTGCTGGACACCCGCAACCGCGAAGAAGTGGCAATTGGCAGCTTCGAAGGTGCGCTGACCCTGCCCATAGGCAAGTTCACCGAGCTGCCGGAGGCGCTTGAAGCCCACCGCGAAACCCTGCAAGGCAAAACCGTGGTCAGCTTCTGCACCGGCGGTATCCGCTGCGAAAAAGCGGCGCTGTGGATGCAGCAGGCCGGCTACGAAAACGTACTGCAGCTGGAAGGCGGCATCCTCGGCTATTTCGAGCAGGTGGGCGGCGAGGGCTACGCGGGCGGGTGTTTCGTGTTCGACGAGCGGGTAGCGCTGGGGCCAGACCTGCGCCCATGGGCGATGCCGTAATCGCGGAGGCGGCCGCCGCCGCGGCAGCCGCCAAGAAATTCGCTGAAGCCGCTGCCGATAATCCGACGGTTTGATCACGAAAAAAGCGTCGCGGCTGAAGCCGCACCCACCATGGCATGCGCGTCGGCCGCCGCCGCTATGGAATAATGCCGCCTTGAGCAGCTTCAGGATGGGTTAGTGAGCAAAACGAATTTTGGCGGGCCCATTGGCCTGCAGCGGTCGCGAGCGGTGGCCACCACGAGGTGGTCCTGATGTGCCCCAGCCAAGTACTCGACGGCGCGACCCGCGGCTGGATCATCCCTATCGGCGGCGGTGAGGAAAAAGAAAACAACCCGGAAATCCTGCAGCGCTTCGTCGATCTATGCGGCGGCGCCGACGCCGACATTGTGGTGCTCCCGACGGCCAGCAAACTGACTGATACCGGTGCCCGCTACGAGCGGATTTTCGCCGGGCTAGGAGCAGGGAAGGTCACGGCGGTGGACTTCGAAACCCGCCGCGAGTGCGAAGATCCCGATCGGCTCGACCGCATCCGCCAAGCCACCGGCATCTTTTTCACCGGCGGCAACCAGCTGCGACTGTCCACCATCATCGGCGGCACCTCGGTGGCCAAGCTGATCCGCATCCGCAACGCCGAGGGCGTACACGTGGCCGGCACCAGCGCTGGCGCCAGCTTCATCAGCGAGCACATGATCGCCTTCGGCGAAGAAGGGTCATCGCCCATCGCCGGCAGCGTGCGCCTGGCGCCGGGTATCGGATTGACCAACCGATTCATCATCGACCAGCATTTCCGCGAGCGTGACCGCATTGGCCGCCTGCTCACGGCCTTGGCCTACAACCCGTTCGCGGTTGGCATCGGACTGGACGAGGACACCGCCGCCTTTATCGGCCCGGACAATACGCTTGAGGTCGGGGGTAGCGGCGGCGTCACCCTGGTCGATGCCGCCGGCATCGAATTTTCTTCCATGGACCAGGTGGAAGAAGGCCAGCCGGTGTGTATGCTCGGACTGACCCTGCACCTGCTGGTGGCGGGGGCGACCTTCAACCTGAGTACCCGCCAAGCCTCCTGCGGCGCGCTGGCCCGCGCCAAGAAGGAATAGCGATCACCCGAGGCTGCCGGACCCAAAGGGACGGTGGCGTCTGCATGAAATAGGGGAGTTCCATGCGCATCCTTGACCGCTCCGTATTCGTCGGCCCATCGCTCTACGCCCATTTTCCGGTCATCCGGCTGGAGCTGGACCTCGGCGTGCTCGAAGCCTGGCCCACCGTCAAACTGGGCACCGGCTTCATCGATAGCCTTCTGGTCGCTCTTCCTGGCCTCAAGGAGCACGGCTGCTCGTATCGCGAGCCGGGCGGCTTTGAGCGGCGCATGCGCGAAGACGAAGGTACGTGGTTGGGCCATGTGCTCGAACATGTCGCGATCGAACTGCAGAACGTCGCCGGCGAAAACGTCACCTTCGGCAAGACCCGCAGCATCGACGGACGCCCCGGCGTCTACTCGGTGGTTTACGAGTATGTGCAAAAGGACGAAGGTGTCGAGGCTGGCGAGTTGGCCATGCGCCTGCTGACTTCGCTGCTGCCGGCTGAACTGCAGACCTCGAGCCTGGCCTCGGACGACTGGAACTGGCCAACCGCACGCGACGAATTCATCCGCTTCGCCCAGCGTCGCGCGCTGGGGCCGTCCACTGCATCGCTGGTGCATGCGGCGGAAGATCGCGGCATACCCTGGTTGCGCTTGAACTCGCAGTCGCTGGTGCAGTTGGGCTATGGCAAATATCAGCAGCGCATCCAGGCCACGGTAACCGGCAAGACCTCGCATATCGCGGTCGAACTGGCCAGCGACAAGGAGGAGACCAACAAGATCCTTGGCTCGCTCGGCCTGCCCGTGCCCCGCCAGGAACTGGTGCAGACCGAGGAGCAGGCCAAGCGGGCGGCACGTCGCATTGGCTATCCGGTGGTGACCAAGCCCTACAACGGCAACCACGGCCGCGGTATTTCCATCCGGCTGATGGACGATGACGAAGTGGTCGCCGGCTTCAAGGCCGCGCGCGAGCATTCGCGTTCGGTAATCGTGGAAACCTTTGTCACCGGCGACGATCATCGCCTGCTGGTGGTCAACGGTGAACTGGTCGCAGCGACCAAGCGCACGCCCGGCCACGTGGTCGGCGACGGCGTACACACAATTGCGCAGCTGGTCGAGATCGTGAACCGCGATCCGCGCCGCGGTGTGGGCCACGAAAAAGTCCTGACCCGCCTCGAACTCGACGCCCAAGCCAAAATGATGATGGAGCGCGCCGGCGTCACCGCCGAATTGGTTCCGGATGCCGATCGCATCATCTACCTGCGTTCGACGGCCAACCTTTCCACCGGTGGCACCGCCACTGACGTCACCGACATCATCCACCCCGACAACCGCGACATGGCGGTGCGCGCCATCCAAGCGGTCGGCTTGGATGTGGGTGGCGTCGATTTCTTGAGCGAGAACATCGCCGAAAGCTACAAGTCCCACGGCGGCGGCATCTGCGAATGCAACGCCGCGCCCGGTTTCCGCATGCACGTTGCGCCCAGTGAAGGAACGCCGCGCGATGTCGCCGGGCCGGTGATCGACATGCTGTTCCCGTCCGGTTCGCCCTCTCGCGTGCCGATTGCTGCCGTCACCGGCACCAATGGCAAGACCACCACCTCGCGCATGCTCGCGCACATCACCAAGATGGCCGGCTACACGCCGGGCCTGACCACGACCGATGGCGTCTACATCGACGGCCAGCGCACGGTCGAGGGCGACATGACCGGGCCGGTAGCCACGCGCATGGTGCTGGCCGATCCGCAGATCGACATGGCGGTGTTGGAAGTCGCGCGCGGCGGCCTGCTTCGCGCCGGCATGGGCGTGCCGTTCGTGAATGTCGGTGCCGTGTTGAACATCGCTTCCGATCACCTCGGCATGAAGGGCATCGATACGCTCGAACAGCTCGCCGAGGTCAAGCGGGTCATTGTGGAGGTGGCCAGGGACTGCGCCGTACTCAACGCCGACGATCCGCTGGTGCTGAAGATGGCGGCCTATACCGAGGCCAAGAGCATCTGCTACGTCACCTTGAACCCGCAGCATCCGCTGGTGCGCGAGCATATCCGCGCCGGTGGCCGAGCCTGCGCGCTGGAGGCGGGCATCAACGGCCAGATGATCACGCTCTACGACAAGGGCAGCCATATCCCGCTGCTGTGGACCCATCTGGTGCCGGCCACGATGGAAGGCCGCGCCATGCACAACGTGCAGAACGCCATGTTTGCCACCGCGATGGCGTTCTCGCTGGGGATCAAGCTCGATGCCATTCGCCAAGGCCTGCGCACCTTCGACACCACCTTCTTCCAGGCGCCCGGGCGAATGAACGTGTTCGACGAGCATCCCTTCAAGGTGATCTTCGACTACGCGCACAACGCCCACGCCGTTGCCGTGATGGCCGATCTTGCCCAGCGCCTGGACGTGGCCGGGCGGCGCATCGTGGTGGTGGCTGGGCCGGGTGATCGTCGCGATGAAGATCTGCGCGCGATTGCCGATGCCGTGGCCGGTCGCTTCGACCATTACATTTGCCGCCGGGACGACGGCCTGCGCGGTCGCGACGGCGACGAAGTGCCGCGCATCCTGGCGAACGCCCTGCAGGACAAGGGCGTCGATCTGGCTGACATCAGCATCATTGCCGACGAGCAGCAGGCCATCGATGCCGCCCTGCGCATGGGCCGGGCCGGCGACCTGGTGCTGATCTTCGCCGACGCGCTGATCCGTTCCTGGAAGCAAGTGATCAAGTTCCGCCCCGAGGGCGCACCGGCACCGCGCCGGATCGACGCGGCGCCGGCCGAAACGATGCTGACCAGTGCCGACGAAGCCATGGCCGAATTTGAAGGACTGGTGCGCGATGAACGCGGCGTGCGCCTGGCCCGTGAGGAAGACGACTGAACGATGCCACGCCCGGATTATTTGAAAGCTCGCGGCGGTTGACCGGACCGAATCTCCTGTTTGGAGACTGTGGTGCAGTGCTGGAAGTTTTCGAGACCTCGCCCGATGCCTGCCGGCGTTGGGCCGGGCGCGTGCGTGAGATGCAGGCCGTACTCGGGTGGCCGCAAGGTCAACTTGTCACGCGCCTGCATCGCTCCGGCGCATCGCTGGCCTTCGTTGCGCCTGAGGACCAACTGCTGACGGCGACAGAAGTGAATGAATGGGCCTGGCTGGGTGTTGCAGCCGAACCCGATTACGCGGATTTGCCTTTTGCACCTGGTAATCCAGCCACCTTCGATGAAGATTCGGCGATCCACACGCTGCAATTGATGGCCGCAGCCGAGCGCAACCCGTCGGCGATGCTGCTGCTGCAGGACGCCAGAAATCGCGACATTCCGGTGCTCTGGGATGAGGATGGTTTCACCCTTGGCGCCGGCAACAGTAGCCAGACCTGGCTGCCCGCCGCGCTGCCAAGCGAGGTGCCGTGGCCGTTGCTTCACGATGTCCCAACCGCGCTGGTCACCGGTTCCAACGGCAAGACCACCACGGTTCGCCTCGTCTCGGCGATGCTCGACGCTTCTGGCCGAAAGACTGGCTTCAACTGCACCGACGGCGTGTTCATCGGCGGCGAATGCGTGGTGCGCGGGGATTATTCCGGCCCCACCGGCGTTCGTCATGTGTTGCGCGATCTGCGCGTGCAGGCCGCCGTGCTGGAAACCGCGCGCGGCGGCATTCTTCGCCGCGGTCTGGCGGTGCGACGCGCCGACGCCGCCATCGTCACCAATATCAGCCCGGATCATTTTGGCGAATACGGCATCCACGACCTGTCGGATCTTGCCGATGCCAAGCTGACCATTGCACGCGCCATCCATGACGATGGCGTGCTGGTCCTGAACGCCGATGACGAGGTGCTGGTAGCGAAGTCGGCGGCGCTTGCCTGTGGCCTCGGCTGGTTCGCGCAGGATGATGACAACCCGCGACTGCAGCAGCATCGCATCGCTGGTGGCTCGACCTGCGGCATCCGCGACGGACAGCTGCAGGTGCATCATCGCGGCACTACTTCTGAGCTTGGCAAGATCGCGGCGATGCCGCTGACGCTGGCCGGAATGGCGCGCTACAACATCGCCAATATCGCCGGAGCCTCGCTGGTTGCAACGCTGCTCGGCGTCGAACCGCAGGTCATCGCCGGCGTGCTGGCGCGCTTTGGTGAAAATCGCGGCGACAACCCCGGTCGTTTGCAGCGTTGGCGCATCAACGGGATCGAGGTGCTGCTCGACTATGCGCACAACCCCGATGGTCTCGCCGGCCTGCTGGAGATCGGCAAGGGTTTGCGCCAGCAGCTGGGCGGTCGCATGGGCTTGCTGCTGGGCCAAGCGGGCAATCGCGATGATGATGCCATCCGCGAGCTGGCCGCCGTCGCGGCTGCGGCCAAGCCGGACTTCGTGGTGCTCAAGGATCTCGAAGGCTACATGCGCGGCCGCGTGGAAGGCGAAGTGCCTGGCGTGCTTCGCGAAGCCTTGATCCACTTTGGATTGCCGGATGAAAATATCCGCACCATCCTGCCCGAGGTCGAGGCCGCGCAGGCGCTGTGGAGTTCGGCGAAGCCCGGCGATGTGCTGGTGCTGCCCGTGCACAACCTTGTCGCCCGCGACCAGGTTGTCGCCTGGCTTGATGCCCTCGCCGCGCCCTTGTAGGAGCGGCGCGAGCCGCGACCGAATCCTGAATCAAAGCGCTGTTGCGGCAAAAGCCGCTCCTGCAGCCACGTGGTTGGTCCCACGTTGCCACTCCGCCAGCTGGTCCAGCGTTACCACCATGCCCCCGCAAACAATCGCGACCACGCGCCTGGCATCACGCAACTGCGGATGGTCGGCATACAGCGGCGCCAAGGCGGCCCCGCAAGCCGGTTCCACCACCATCCCCTGGTCCTCGGCGAGGCGGACGCAGGCAGACGTGGCCTCTGCATCGCTGACCGTCAGGCAGCTCACTGGCTGCTGGCGACAGGCCGCGACCAGTGCTGGCGCAATCCGTTTCACGCACAGACTGCTGGCTACCGAATGCGGGCTGGCCAGCTCCACTACTGCACCGCCATGGAGCGTAGGCGCAAGGGAGGCTGCGTGCTCGGGCTCAACGGCGAATACGCGCGTATTGTTCCAGCCCACGCGGCGCAAGCCTTCCAGCACGCCCAGCAGCAAGCCACCGCCACCGACCGCGAGCACGATGGCATCTGGCGGCTCAGCACACTGCTGCGCGAGTTCTTCAACCAATGTTGCGTGGCCCTGCCAGAGCAGCGGGTGATCGAAGGGGGGGATGAAAGCGCAGCCGGGCTGTTTGGCCAATTCGAGGGCATGGGCATTGGCCTGGTCCCAGACCTTGCCGACGGCAAGCAGTTCAGCACCGAGGGCAGTGATGCGATCGCGCACGAAGGCCGGTGTGGTTTCGGGTACGACGACGGTAACGGGAATGCCGAGCGCGCGGCCAGCCCACGCCACGGCATAGCCGGCGTTGCCGGCGGAAGAGCAGACGAAGCGTTCGCAGCCTTGGGCGGCATGGTGCTGACAGAGGTGGCCGATGCCACGCAGTTTGAACGACCGGGCAGGCTGCAGGTTTTCCAGCTTGAGCTGGACACGGCGGCCGTGGATGTCGACATCCACCAGTGGTGTGACGATGTGCAGCGGTTTGGATGTGACTAATCGCGGCCCCGATGTTTGCCGCAGGTTTTCTTGACGCTGTGGCTTTGGCTCCGACGCTCGTGCACATGCGTCAGCGTCAACGCCAGCATCCGCCGCCGATGCGACGGGTGGTGCGCAAGCGGTGGTGGAATCAACGGCGGCGGTAACGGCCGGAAGTTCGAGCAAGGAGGTCATGAGGGCATTCGCAAGTCGGTGCGCCGGGCGCGGGAAGAGTGCAGGGCTGCGACTTGCTGGTAATTCGACGGTTCATGGTTTTTTCCTTGTCAATGTGGGCTGGATGATGGTGGTTGGGCGCTACATGCTTTTGCAGGAGCGGCGCAAGCCGCGACCGCTACCGATGTTGGTTTCCTGTCGCGGCTTGCGCCGCTCCTGCAGATGCAGTTGGGTCAGCTTTTCAGCCAAGTGGCGTGGAAGCTGGGCTCGCTTTCCGATAGCAGCAGTTCCGGCAACAAACGGACCGCCCGCACATCCACCAAGCGCTCCAACTGCCGGCAAAGCACTTCTGCATCGCGGGCGCCTTCCAGCGTCAGCTGCAGCGCATAGCTTTCGGCATCGGGCTTGCCGGCACTGAGTTCGAGCAGCGCAAAGCCGCGGCGCTCAACGGTGCCCAGCACGCGCAGCAGCGCGCCCTCGATGTGGTCCAGCTCGATGTGCAGGCGTTGGCTCATGCGGCACAGCCCATCATCTCGGCGTTGGACTTGCCCGGCGGCACCAGTGGCCAGACGTTGGCGCGCGGGTCAATCTTGACGTGACACAACAGCGGGCCCTCGTCGCTGAGCAGGCGAGTAATCGCATCTGCCACCTGGTCACGACGCTCGACCGTGAACGCCGGGATGCCGAAAGCGCGGGCGAGCTCGGCGAAGTCGGGGTTGTCGGACAGGTCGACCTCGCTGTAGCGTTCGGCGAAGAACAGCTCCTGCCATTGGCGCACCATGCCGAGGCAGGAATTGTCGAGCAGCACGATCTTCACCGGGATGCCGTAGCGGCGCAGGGTCGCCAGCTCCTGGATGTTCATCATGATCGAACCGTCGCCGCTGACGCAGATCACACTGGCGTCCGGCTTCGCCAGCTGCGCGCCGATGGCGGCGGGCAGGCCGAAGCCCATCGTGCCGAGGCCACCGCTGGACAAATGGGCTGCCGTACGCGTCACGCGCCAGTGCTGGGCCACCCACATCTGGTGCTGGCCGACGTCGCTGGCAACGATCAGGCGATTGCCGCCGGCCTCGGACAGCTGTTTCAACAGGGCGGGTGCGAACACGCCGTCGCCGGGCGCGTCGTAACGCTCGGCGTGGCGTGTCTTCATTTCACGGCAGCGCTGCTGCCAGGCGGAGATGTTCAGCGGCTGGGCCAGCGCCGGCAATTGTTCGCCGAGTTTCCCGCTCAGGCCGACGTCGGCCGCGCGCAGTTTGCCGATTTCGGCTGCGTCGATATCCAGGTGCAGCACGCGCGCATTCGGCGCGAACGTCGACAGCTTGCCGGTAGCGCGGTCGTCGAAGCGGGCGCCGGCGACGATCAACAGATCGCATTCCTGCACGGCATGGTTGGCCGCCGGGTTGCCGTGCATGCCAAGCATGCCCAGGTTGAACGGCGCGTCCGGTTCCACCGCGCCCAAACCCTTGAGCGTGTAGACGGCCGGCAATCCGGTCGAGCGCATCAGCGAGCGCAGCGCCCATTCGGCATTGGCCATGCCGACGCCACCGCCGACGTAGAGCAGCGGACGCGTCGATTTTGCGATCAAGGCGCGGGCGCGCATCAGGGCTTCCGGTTCGCCAGTGTTGGGCTTGCCGGTCGGATAACGCGGCTCGCGTGCTTGTGCCGATGCGATGGCGACATCCTTGGGCAGATCAATCAGAACCGGCCCGGGCCGGCCGGAGCGGGCGATGGCGAAAGCCTCGCGCACGGTGGCATAGACATCCTCGGCGCGACGGACGATGTAGCTGTGTTTGACCACCGGCAGGCTCATGCCGAACACATCCACTTCCTGGAAAGCATCGGTGCCCATGACGTGGGTCTGCACCTGGCCGGTGATGGCGACCATCGGCACCGAATCCAGATAGGCATTGGCGATGCCGGTGAGCAGGTTGGTCGCGCCCGGCCCGGAGGTGGCGAGGCAAACGCCGACTTTGCCGGACGCCCGCGCATAGCCATCCGCCGCCAGCGCCGCACCCTGTTCGTGGCGAACGAGGATGTGCTTGATCGGGCTGTCCACCAGCGCGTCGTAGACCGGCATGATGGCGCCGCCGGGGTAGCCGAACAGCAAATCGCAGCCTTCCGCTTCCAGCGCCTGCAGCAGCCATTGCGCGCCGGTGCGGGTGATCGTCGATATATTTTGCGAACCGTCCATGACTCAACCTCCTGCGGGAGCCAACCAAGGCATACGTGAGCGCAACTGCGCGCCGATTTGTTCGATCGGGTGCGCGAGATCGCGCTCCTTCATCGCCATGTAATTGCCGTTGCCAGCGTGGTACTCGGCGACCCATTCCTTGGCGAAACGACCATCGCGGATTTCCGCCAGCACCTCGCGCATGCGGCCGCGGGTTTCTTCGTTGATCACGCGCGGGCCCCGGGTGAGGTCGCCGTACTGCGCGGTCTCCGACACGAACTGGTGCATCTTGGCGAGGCCGCCTTCGTGCAGCAGGTCGACGATGAGTTTGAGCTCGTGCAGGCACTCGTAGTAAGCGACCTCTGGCTTGTAGCCGGCTTCCACCAGTGTCTCGAAACCCTGCAAAACAAGCTCGGTGGCACCGCCGCAGAGCACCGCCTGCTCGCCAAACAGATCGGTTTCGGTTTCCTCGGCGAAGTGGGTTTCGATCAACATGGCGCGGGCGCCGCCGATGCCGGCGGCATAGGCCAGCACCTTGTCGCGGGCCTGGCCGCTGGCGTCCTGCTCGATCGCATACAGGCAGGGCACGCCGTGGCCTTTCTCATACTCGCGACGCACCAGCGCGCCCGGGCCTTTCGGCGCGACCAAAATGACGTCGATATCGGCGCGTGGCGCGATCTGCTTGAAGTGCACGTTGAAGCCGTGCGCGAACAGCAGGGCGGCGTTCGCCTTGATGTTCGGCGCGATCGCGCGTTCGTACAGCGCCGGCTGCACCATGTCAGGCGTCAGCACCGCGATGAGGTCGGCATCCTTGACCGCATCGGCGGGCGTGGCCACGCGCAGGCCATCGGCCTGAGCCTTTGTCCAACTGGGTCCGCCTTCGCGTACGCCGACGATGACATCGAGCCCGGAGTCGCGCAGGTTGAGCGCATGGGCGCGGCCCTGGCTGCCGTAACCGAGCACGGCGATGCGGGATTGCTTCAGGGCGTCGATGGTGGCGATGGTGGTCATTGCAGTTCTCTCCGGTGGTGGTGCTTGCTTGAATTTGTTGCCCGTTATCGGGGCGGAAGTGGTTGCAGGCCGCTTATGAATAATTTTTCGTGTGATCAAACGGCATCGGTCACTGCACCCTTGGCCGCAGAGCCGACCAGTCGCGCATATTTCGCCAATGCACCGCGCGTCACGGTTGCAGCAGGCGCGCGCCAGTCAGCGCGTCGCAATGCCAGGTCGGCATCGGTATCCAATCGGCGCGTATCGGCATCGATAATCACGCGGTCGCCCTCGCGCAGCAGGGCAATGGGTCCGCCCTTTGCCGCCTCGGGAGCAATGTGCCCGACCATGAAACCGTGGGTGGCGCCGCTGAAGCGTCCGTCGGTGATCAGGGCCACGTCGTTGCCGAGACCGCGTCCGACCAGCGCGGCGGTCACCGCCAGCATCTCGCGCATGCCGGGGCCACCGGCCGGGCCCTCGTTGCGGATCACCAGCACGTCGCCGGCCTTGATCTGGTTTGATTGCACGGCCGCGAAGGCCTGCTCCTCGCTTTCGAAAACACGCGCGGGGCCTTCGTGATGCAGGCGGCCGTGGCCTGCCAGCTTGAGCACGCAGCCTTCAGGCGCCAGATTGCCGTAGAGGATGGAATAACCGCCGCGTGGCTTGATCGGATCGGCGACGGAGCGCACCACCTGCTGGCCTGCTGTCGGTGCCGCGGCGGCATCGAGTTCAGCAAACAGGCTGCGGCCGGTCACCGTGGGCGAATCTTCGAACATGCCGGCTTTTCGCAGCTCCGATGCAACCAGGGCTGTGCCGCCGGCAGCGGTCAATTCGACCGCGGTGTAGCGTCCGCCGGGCTTGAGGTCGGCGATCACCGGCGTCGAGCGTGAGGCGTGTTCGAAGTCTTCCAGCGTCAGGGCAATGCCCGCTTCGTGGGCGATGGCCAGCAGGTGCAGCACGGCATTGGTCGAGCCGGCGGTGGCAGCGAGCATCCTGGTGGCATTGCGGAACGCGGCAGGGGTGAGCACGTCGCGCGGTTTCAAATCGTTGGCCAGGCACTGCATCACCAGTTCACCGCAGCGGCGCGCGGCGTCAGGCTTCGCGCGATCCGTCGCCGGCACGTCATTCAATCCCATCGGCGAAAGACCCAGCGAGGTCAGGATCATCGCCATGGTGTTGGCGGTGAACTGGCCTCCGCAGGCGCCAGCGCCAGGGCAGGCCTGTTTCTCCACGTTTTCCAACTGCTCGCAGCTCATGCGGCCAGCGCCATGGGCACCGACGGCCTCGAACACTTCCTGCACGGTGATCGGGATGCCGGCCAGGATGCCGTGGGCGATGCTGCCGCCATAGAGCGCTAGGCCGGGCACGTTCATGCGCGCCAGCGCCATCGCGGCGGCCGGGATGGTCTTGTCGCAGCCGCACAGCACCACCACGGCGTCGAGGCTGTGACCGTCGACAGCCAACTCGATGGAGTCGGCGATCAGCTCGCGCGAGACCAGCGAGGCGCGCATGCCCGGGGTACCCATGGCTATGCCGTCGGTGACCGCGATGGTGTTGAACTCGACCGGCGTGCCGCCGGCCGCACGCACGCCTGCGCAGGCCGCCTGCGCCAGATCGCGCAGGTTGAGATTGCACGGCGAAACGTTGGACCAGGTGTGCACGATGGCGACCAGCGGCTTGGCGATGGCTGCGTCGTCCAGCCCGGTGGCGCGCAGCATGGCGCGCGCCGGTGCGCGGTCGGGACCGTGTTTGATGGCATCGCTGCGCATTGGTTTTCTGGTATCGGTCATGGCGTCAGGCAACTGCTCGGATAGAGGAGGGAAAGGGCAGTGCGGCGAGCACGGCACGGGTGATTTCGTCTGTATTGGCCTGGCCGCCGAGATCCCGGGTCAGTTCGCTGGCGTCGAGCACGGCATCGACGGCGGTTTCAATGGCGATGGCTTCTTCTTCCAGTCCCAGCGAGTGCCGCAGCAGCATCGCCGCGCTCAGGATGCTGCCGATCGGGTTGGCGAAATTCTGCCCAGCGATGTCCGGCGCCGAACCGTGGATGGGTTCGTACAGGCCTCGCGTGCAATCGCCCAGCGAAGCCGAGGGCAGCAGGCCGAGCGAGCCGGCCAGCACGGCGGCCTCGTCGGTGAGGATGTCGCCGAACAGGTTTTCGGTGACCAGCACGTCGTAGTCGGCCGGGCGCGTCAGCAGCAACATGGCCATGGAATCGACCAGTTGGTGTTCCAGCGTCACGTCGGGATAGTCGGCGGCGATGCGCACGGCGGTTTCCCGCCACAGCCGCGAGGTTTCAAGCACATTGGCCTTGTCTATCGAGGTGACGCGGCAGCGGCGGCCGCGCGCCAGTTCGAAGGCGCGGCGCAGCACGCGCTCGATTTCGTGGACGGTGTAGCGGCATTCATCGCTGGCGCTTTGGGCATCACGCGTGCGGGCGCCGAAATAGCTGCCGCCGGTCAATTCGCGCACGAATAGCAGGTCGACGCCGGTCAGGCGCTCGACCTTGATCGGTGAGTGTTCCGCAGCGCGCGGATGCACGCGCACCGGACGCAGGTTGGCAAATACGCCGAGCAGGGCGCGCAGCTGCAGCAGGCCATGCTCAGGCCGCGTTTTGGCGTTTGCATCGGACCACTTCGGACCACCGACCGCGCCCAGCAACACGGCGTCCGCACGCAGGCATGCCTGGCGCGTATCCGTCGGCAGCGCGTCGCCATTGGCATCGATGGCACAGCCACCGATGGCATGTTCGCTGAACATGAACTCGTGGCCATGACGCGCGGCGATCGCACGCAGCACCGCAGCGGCGGCAGCGGTCACTTCCGGACCGATGCCGTCACCAGGCAACAGGGCGATACGTGCCTTCATGCCAGGGCCTCGCGCTTCTTTTCAAAAGCATCGATGTTGGCCGACTGTTTGAGCAGGAAGCCCATTTGGTCGACGCCTTCGAGCAGGCAGTGCTGCGAAAATTCATCCAGTTCGAAACGGAAGCGACCACCATCGGGCAGTTCGATGGTGCAAGCGGCGATGTCGATGGCCAGCTCGATGCCCGGATGGCGCAGCAGGTAACGGTGCTCGGCTTCGTTCAGGACGATCGCGAGCAGGCCGTTCTTGAGCGCGTTGCTGCGGAAGATGTCGGCAATTTCCGAGGACAGCACGGCGCGGAAACCATAGTCGAGCAGGGCCCACGGCGCATGCTCGCGCGAGGAGCCGCAGCCGAAGTTGCGGCCGGCGACCAGAATCTCGCAGCCGCGTGCCTGCGGCTGGTTCAGGGCGAAGGACGGGTCTTCGCTGCCATCAGCGAGGTAGCGCCAGTCGTTGAAGGCGTGGCGACCGAGGCCGCTCCGCTCGATGGTGGTGAGGAAACGCGCCGGGATGATGCGGTCGGTGTCGATATTTTCGTGCGCGAGTACGGCGCTGTGCGAACGCAGGTGGGTTAGCGGCTTGATCATGTTGGGTTTCATGCGGCTTGCTCCGTTTCGGTGCGGTTCCTGCCCGAAGAATTCACGTCGCGAGGGTCGGCGATGCAGCCGGCCAGCGCCGAGGCGGCGGCGACCAGAGGACTGGCCAGCACCGTGCGCGCGCCGGGGCCCTGCCGGCCTTCGAAATTGCGGTTGCTGGTACTCACCACCAGTTGCCCCGGTTGCGCGAGATCACCATTCATGGCGATGCACATCGAGCATCCCGGCTCGCGCCATTCGGCGCCCGCGGCACGGAACACTTCGTCCAGGCCTTCGCGTTCGGCTTCGCGCTGCACCGCTACCGAGCCGGGCACGACCAGCATGCGCAGGTGCGAAGCGATGCGGCGACCGCGCATCAGTTCAGCGGCGGCGCGCAGGTCGCTGATGCGCGAATTGGTACAGCTGCCAAGGAACACCAGGTCCACGGCCATGCCGGTCATCGGCTTGCCGGCCTCGACGTGCATGTATTCCAGCGCGCGGCGCTCCTGCAGGTTCTTCGCTGCCGGCACCGGCGCATGCAGGGCGATGACCATGCCCGGATGGGTGCCGTAGCTGATGGTCGGGCGCACGTCGGCGGCATCGAAGCGCAACTCGCGGTCGTAGCTCGACTCGGCATCGCTGCGCAGCGTCCGCCACTGCATCAGCGCTTGGTCCCAAGCCGCGCCCTGCGGCGCCTGCGGTCGTCCTTTCAGCCATGCGAACGTGGTTTCATCCGGCGCGATCAGGCCGGCGCGTGCGCCAGCTTCGATAGCCATGTTGCACAGGGTCATGCGCTCTTCCATCGACAGCGCCTCGATGGCGCTGCCGCGGTATTCAAAGACATGGCCGATGCCGCCGTTGACGCCAATCTTGCCGATCAGGAACAGGGCAAGGTCCTTGGCGGTGACGCCCGGCGCCAGCTTGCCTTCAACCCGGACAGCAAAATTTTTCGGCTTGCGCTGGAGCAGGCACTGCGTCGCCAGCACGTGGCCGACTTCGGTGGTGCCGATGCCAAAGGCCAGCGCACCGAAAGCCCCGTGCGTGGAGGTGTGGCTGTCGCCGCAGACGATGGTCATGCCCGGCTGGGTGGCGCCCAGTTCGGGGCCAATCACGTGGACGATGCCGCGCTGCTCGCTGCCCCAGCCGTGCAGCTTGATGCCGGACTGCATGCAGTTGGTCTCCAGCTGCGCCACCTGTGCGGCGGCTTCATGGCTGGCATATACCGGTTGGCCGAGGCTATCCGGCGGCGTGGTCGGAGTGGAATGATCCAGCGTCGCCAACACGCGGTCAGGACGACGCACAGCCAGACCGCGGGCGCGCAATTCAGTAAAAGCCTGCGGCGTGGTCACTTCGTGGATCAGGTGCAGATCGACGTAGAGCACGCCGGGAATGGCATCGGTTTCCGCGACCACTTCGTGCGCGTCCCAGAGCTTGTCCAGCAGGGTGCGGGGCGCACTGGTCATCACGCGGCCTCCTGTTCGGCGATCGCGGCGGTGACTGGCGTCAGCCAGCCCCAGCGATCTTCGGTGCTGCCATCGAACAGGCCGAAGAACGCCTGTTGCAGGGCCTTGGTGACCGGGCCGGGTTGGCCGGTTCCGACGGTCTTGCGGTCCACCGAGCGGATCGGAGTTATTTCTGCTGCCGTGCCGGTCATGAACACTTCGTCGGCGAAATACAGCATCTCGCGCGGCAGCGGCTGCTCGTGCACTTCATAACCGAGCTGCTTGGCCAGCGTGAACACGGTGTCGCGAGTGATGCCGCACAGGATGCTGGCGCCCGCCGGGGGCGTGTAGATCTTGCCCTTGCGCACGATGAACAAATTCTCGCCGGCGCCCTCGCTGAGCAAACCACTCGGCGCCAGCGCGATGCCTTCGACAAATCCGCCACGCACCGCTTCCTGGGCGATCAACTGGCTGGACAGATAGTTGCCGCCGGCTTTCGCGCCGGTCGGATAGGTGTTCGGTGCCGCACGGGTCCACGAACTCACGCAAACGTCCACGCCGTTTTCCAGCGCGGCCGCGCCGTGCATGCTGCCCCATTCGATGGCGATGATAGCCACGTCCACCGACACATCTGCGGAAGGTGCAAGGCTGAAGGTGAAGCCGGAGCGATAGGCAATCGGCCGCACATAGGCGCTTTTCAGGCCAGTGGCACGGATCACCTCTTCGCAGGCGAGGTTGATCTCGTCGGGCGTGTAGGGAATGCGCAGGTCGTAGATGCGCGCCGAGTTGAACAGGCGTTCGGTGTGCTCGGCCAGTCGGAAATACTGCGGGCCGTCTGGCGTGGCGTAGACGCGCTCGCCTTCGAACACCGAGGAGCCGTAGTGCAGTGCATGCGCGCCGACGTGCACATGCGCCTCGTGCCAGGGCTTGATGCGGCCGTTGTGCCAGAGCAGGGCGGGGGCTTTCATGGTCATGACTCCGTCAGGATTGGTTGGCGGCGCGTAACGGCGCGGTGGTGCTGGCGGCTGTCCGTGACAGACGTTCGATGCGATTGACGACTTCCAGCGCGGCCAGTGCTGCGGCTTCGACGATGTCGGTGGATACGCCGCTACCGCGCACTTCGCGACCCTCGTGGGTCACCGCCAGCGTCGCTTGGCCCTGGGCATCAGCGCCCAGGCTCAGCGAGCGGATCTGGAAGTTGCCGATTTCCAGCGTGTGGCCGGTGGCGCGCTCGATGGCGCGCAGCACAGCGTGCACGGGGCCGTCGCCGATCGAGGCTTCGCTGGCGCTGCGGCCGTCCTCATGAGTCAGGCGCACCGAAGCCGAAGCCATGCCGCCGACATGGCTGGCACTGTGCAGTTGCGCGATGCGCCAGGGGCCGGCGGCTTCGGGATCGCGGCCCAGTGCCAGCGCTTCCAGATCGTTGTCGAACACTTCGCGCTTGCGATCGGCAAGCGTCTTGAAGCGGGTGAATACTTCATCCAGCTGCGCTTCGTCGGGCTCGTGACCCAGCGCCGCGAGGCGTTCGCGTAGCGCGTGGCGACCACTGTGTTTGCCCAGCACCAGCTGCGAGCGGGCGAAACCGACGTCTTCGGGCCGCATGATTTCGTAGGTGCCGCGATGCTTGAGCATCCCGTGCTGGTGGATACCAGCCTCGTGCGCGAAGGCATTGTCACCCACCACCGCCTTGTTGCGCGGCAGGCTCAGGCCCAGCAGGTTGGCCAGCAGGCGTGCGCTAGGATGCAGGCGCTGGGTGATGATGCCGGTGTCGGCCCCATACAGTTCGGCGCGCGTTTTCAGCGCCATCACGACTTCTTCGAGTGCGGCATTGCCAGCGCGTTCGCCGATACCGGTCAGGGTGCATTCGACTTGGCGGGCGCCGGCCATCACTCCGGCCAAGCTGTTGGCCACCGCCAGACCCAGATCGTTGTGGCAGTGCACGCTCAGGATGGCGCGTTCGATGCCGTGCACGTGGCGCCTCAGATAGCTGATGCGCTCGCCCATTTCCGCCGGCGTGGTGTAGCCGACGGTATCGGGCACGTTCAGCGTGGTGGCGCCGGCCTCGACTACCGCCGACAGCACTTCCGCCAGGTACTCCGGCTCGGTACGCATGGCGTCTTCGGCCGAAAACTCCACATCGCCGCACAGTTCACGGGCGCGGCGCACGCCTTTCACCGCCGCATCGATCACCTGCGCCTTGCTCATGCCCAGCTTGTGCTCGCGATGCAGCGGGCTGGTGGCGATAAAGACGTGGATGCGGGCGTGGTGGGCCGGTTCCAGCGCCCGCGCAGCGGCTTCGATGTCGGCAGTCTGGCAGCGGGCCAGGGAGCAGATGATCGGGCCGCGCAGGTCGCCGGCGATGGCCTGTATCGCCGCGAAGTCTTCGTCCGAGGCCTTCGCGAAACCGGCCTCGATGATGTCCACGCCGAGTTCGGCCAGGGCATGGGCGATGCGCCGCTTCTGGGCGCGGCTCATCGAATGGCCGGGTGCCTGCTCGCCGTCACGCAGGGTGGTGTCGAAAATCTTCACGCGATCGCGTGAAGTATCGAACGGGGTGGTTTGCTGGTTGATCTTGTGCATGGTTCGCTTTGGCGAGCCGGGCAAACAAAAACCCCGCATCCGTTTCCGGGTGCGGGGTTTTGGTTGTTTCGTCTTTTTCAGTTATCGACGAATGCCCTCAGCCCGCACCTCCGTAGGTAATAAGTACGAGTACAAGGACGAGGGAAACGAGGACGAAGTGGATGGCGCGCGACGCGGCGACCGCCGGGAGGGCCCGGGCGTTCTGTGCGTTGGAGTTGTTGCTGCGCTGCGTCATGGGTCGAGACTAAGCCGCGCTTTTGCGGCTTGTCAACCGGCAGTTTAGAGCCTTGGTTCTATTTTGACAGCAGCCGATCACATTGCTTGCAAAGAAGTTCCCGCGGAAAAGCTCCTGCAGGAGCGGCGCAAGCCGCGACCGCTCTGTGGCACCGCGTCGCGGCTTGCGTCGCTCCTGCAAGGTCATGAAATCAATAGCTCAACTCGCGGGTTTTCCCGTGGAAAATGCGATAGGAAAAAATCGTGTATCCGAGGATGGCGGGCAGGGTGATCGCTACGCCGACCAGCATGATCTGCAGCGATTCCGGCGCGCTGGCGGCGTCGACGTAGGTGATCTGGTCGACCACGAGATAGGGGAACAGGCTGTAGGCCAAGCCGATGAAAGCGAGCACGAACAGCCCCACGGCGCAGACAAACGGTTGCCACACCCGATGCGGCTGGCGACCCAGCATCTGCTTAAGGCTGCGCTCGCACAGCAGGAAGACGACGGCTGTGAGCACGGGAATTGGCGCAAGAAAAAAAAGATTCGGCAGCGCGAACCATTTGTCGAAAATGCGGCTGCTCACCAGCGGCGTGGCTATGGACACGGCCACGATGCCGATGCCGGTCAGCCACAGGCTGGCGCGCGCCCAGACGACCGCGCGGTCAAGCAGGCCGTTCTCCGACTTGAGGATCAGCCATGTCGCTCCGAGCAGCGAATAGCCCGCCACCAGGCACAGGCCGATGAAGGTGGCGAAGGCGAGGCTTGCCAGCGTGTACTCGAAACCCAGCAGGTAGATGCCGAGCATGAAGCCCTGCGCCAGTGCCGTCAGCAGCGAGCCGGCATAAAACGCGCCGTTCCACAGCGGCTTGTGGTCGGCATGCGCCTTGACCCGGAAGTCGAAGGCGACGCCGCGCAGGATAAGGCCCACCAACATGAAGGCCACGGGCAGGTACAGGCCGCCGAGAATGACGCCGTGCGCTCGCGGAAACGCCACCAGCAGGATGCCTACACCGAGCACCAGCCACGTTTCGTTGGCGTCCCAGAACGGGCCGATCGAGGCCACCATTTCGTCCTTGTGCGCGTCGCTGGCGTGACGAAGCAGGATGCCGACGCCGAGGTCATAGCCATCGAGCACCACGTAAATGAGCATCGCCAGCGCCATGATGCCGACGAAGATCAGAGGATAGTAGTCGCTCATGCCGGCAGCTCCTGTTCGATGCCAACGCTCGGTTTCCCAGACTCGCCGCGCTTGCGGGCGAGGTGGAACAGCACGCTGACATAGGCGACGATCAGCAGCGCATACAGCATCAGGTACATGCCCAGCGAAATGCCCAGCAGCGGCACCGGCGTGGCCGCGGTCGCATCGCGCGTGAGCAGCACGCCGGTGACCAGCCAGGGCTGGCGACCGATTTCGGTGACATACCAGCCGGCCAGCGTCGCCAGCCATCCGGAAAAGGTCATTGCCACCAGCGCGCGCGCGACCCACGGGTTCGGCTCACCGCGACGGCGCAGCGTCCATGCCGACAGCCATGACACCGCCAGCATCAGCAGGCCGGTGCCGACCATCACCCGGAAGCCCCAGAACACCGGCGCCACCGGCGGATGCCTGCCGATGAACTCATTGAGTCCTTTTATCTCGCCGTTCGGATCGTGGGTGAGGATTAACGAAGCCAGTTTGGGAATGCCAATGGCGTAATCGTTGCGACGCTCTTTTTCGTTCGGCAATGCGAAGGCCAACGCCGGCGCACCGCGTTGGGTTTCCCACACGCCTTCCATCGCCGCGATCTTCGCCGGCTGGTGCTCAAGCGTATTCAGCCCGTGCAGGTCACCGATGAACACCTGTATCGGTATCAAGGCCGCCGCCACGAAGACTGCGCTGCGCAACGCCGCCAGCACCGAAGGCGCGCGGTCGCCGCGTTGCCACTGGTAGGCGGATATGCCGGCGATCAGGAAGCTTGCGGTAAGGCCCGAGGCCAGCAGCACGTGGGTCAGGCGATACGGGAACGAAGGATTGAAGACGATGGCCAGCCAGTCGGTGGCATGCGCCTGGCCAGCGATCATCTCGAAACCGGCGGGCGTGTGCATCCACGAATTCAGCACCAGTATCCAGAACGCCGAGAGCGTGGTGCCGGCCGCAACCAGGAAGGTTGCCAGCGTGTGCATGCGATCGCTGACCCGCGAGCGGCCGAACAGCATCACGCCGAGAAAGGTGGCTTCGAGGAAAAACGCGGTCAACACTTCATATGCCAACAGCGGCCCGGCGATATTGCCAACGGTTTCCATGTATCCAGGCCAGTTGGTGCCGAACTGGAAGCTCATGGTGATGCCGCTGACCACGCCCAGTGCAAAAGTCAGCGCGAACACTTTTACCCAGAAGCCGTAGGCCTGCATCCATTTTTCGTCGCCAGTGGCGCGGAAGCGCAGCTTGAAAAACAGCAGGTACCAGCCCATCGCGATGGTGATGGTCGGGAACAAAATGTGGAAGCTGATATTGGCGGCGAACTGGATGCGCGCCAGCGTGAACGGGTCCATCGTTGTCTCCTTCAATATTTTTCTTTGCACATGCAGGAGCGGCGCCAGCCGCTACCGCTCGGGCTAGCCAGCCTGTATCCAGGCAACAGACCACGCTGGCAGCACCCAAACCATTTGGCAGGCCTTGGTCGCGGCTTGCGCCGTTCCTACATGAGCTAGGCTTTCAACCCTTGCCGCCCGGCATCACCAGCAGCTTGTCTTTCATCTCCAGCAGGCGCTGCACCTTGCTACCCAGTGACATCAGGCTCACTAAGGTCTGCGGAGACAGCTTGCGTACTTCGGCAAACCACTCGGTCATCAGTTCCATCAACTCGTACATCTCGCGCATGCGCTGCTGGGCATGAAGTTCCTCGGTCGATTCCGGCGTTTCCAGCAGGGCCACGCGCAGGGCCGACAGCGTCGGCTCGACTTCGCGCCGCTGGCGCTCCTCGGCCAGGGTCTTGAAGATGGTCCAGACATCACCGGCCGCGCTGAAAAACTCGCGTCGATCGCCCGGCCGGTGCTCCAGCCGCACCAGCCGCCAGGCCTGCAGTTCCTTCAGGCCCATGCTCACATTGGAGCGGGAAACCCCCAGTTTTTCGGTGATTTCATCGGCGTGCAGCGGGTGGTCGGCGACGAAGATCAGGGCATAGATCTGCCCGACCGTCCGGTTGATGCCCCAGCGGCTGCCCATCTCGCCGAAGTGGAGGACGAAGCCTTGGGTGAGAGGAGGTAAGTTCATTTCTGTAGTTTCAGCATCTATTGAAATTACACGAAATGCTACGCCGCTCCACCGAAGTATTCAACGTAAAAGTCGTGTGAAAACGGCGGCTTGAACACGGTCGAGCAACTAAGGCACAGATCGGCCAAGTCCGCGCCTATCCTTGCGCCCCGCGCCGGCCCTATACTTTCAGTACCACCGTGGGGGGGTAGCTCAGCTGGGAGAGCGCGTCGTTCGCAATGACGAGGTCGTGGGTTCGATCCCCATCCTCTCCACCATTTGATAGTCAAAAGCAGTCCAAGAAAGGCCGGAATCCCCAATAAATACAAGGGTTTCGGCCTTTTTATTGTCCGAAGCCGGGCAATGGCATCCGTTGCAACCTGGCCCCGAGTGGGAGCATATGTGGGGCCAAACCACTATCTGATAAACCGCCTTGGCCCCAAAACCGCGACCGCCGCTGCTGTTCGTGTGCTTCATCGTCTCCACGCGGCTGGCAGCCTCGGACAACGCGCCGGGTTCTTCGAAGCGCTCACGCCGGGCCGGGTGGTGCTGGTCGCGGCCCACGGCGATCAGCGGCTCGATTCCCGCCTCATGGCACGCGTCGACGTTCGCTGCGCTGAAATAGCCGGTGTCGGCAACCAAGTGCTTCGGCTGATTCATGCCCTCGGGAAGGGCCTGCACCTGCGCCACCATCGAGGTGATCTGTTCCTTGTCGTTGGCTGCCTGTTTGACCGCTGGCGCGCGCACCAGCATAGACTCGCCGTTCACCGCCGCCTGAGCGTTGTAGCACTGCTCGAAACCGCGGCCGGCGGTCAACATGATCCGCGAATCCGCGTCCGTCAGATTGGTCTGCTCGTCCGGCTGCGGTCCTTCCTGCGGCGGTTCAGGCGGTTTGCCGGTGGGCTTCTTGCCGTTGGCGGATTGCTTGGCCTCACGCTGCGCCAGCTTGTCTTCGTGCTCGACCTGCTCCCGCTCAAAACGTCCTTTGGCGCGCGCTTCGATCGTGGCCTTCGCGTCGGCAATCGCCGCCAGGCGATCCTGACGTCGTTTTATTTCGTCGGGCAGGCTGACGCCATCGGGCACCATGCTTTGGTCGGCCAACTCCGCCAACGCAAGCATTTCCTGCACTTCGGCCTTGAGCTGCGCTTCGATCTTCTCGGCGTGCCCGTACGAAAATGCACTGTGCCGCGACGCGTTGGCGTGAATCTTGGTCCCGTCCAGAATAACCGTGCCAAAGCGTGAGAGTTGATTCTCACGGGCGACCTGCAGCAGCTGCACGAATACCGTCGCGAACTGCTCGGCGAAGCGGCGGCGGAAATTGGTCAGCGTGTCGTGGTCGGGATGCTGCTCGCATGCGATGAAGCGGAATGAGAGCGAGTCTTAGGTCGCCCGCTCGATCTTGCGGCTGGCGCGGGTGCCGGTAGCATAGCCGTAAATTAGCAGCGACATCAGCAGCGCCGGGGGGGGGTAGGCATCGCTGCCGCGGCCCGCGTACTCGCGCTCCAGTTCGGTCAGGTCCAAGCCCTCGACCACGTCCACCACATAGCGCGCGAGGTGCGATTCCGGCAACCAGTCCTGCACCGAAGGCGGCAGCAAGTAGTCGATCTCGCGATCAATCGGCCGGAATCGGCTCATGCGGTCGAGCACTCAAAAAGGTGCGTCAATTCCAAATCGGGACGAGGGGGTGTCGGGCCTGAGTCGGAGCGGTTTGCCGCGTCTGCATATGCGGGGCAAGCAGTCGCGGCTGACGCCACTCCTACTGCAACATCCCGCCGGTACCGCGCGTGGTGGCCACCGGTGGGACGGGGGCTAAGTCCGACAGGCTGCTAGGCAAAAACCTGACTCCCATGCCTATACTTGTCCACGCCCGGCTTCCTTCCCTGGTCAATTTTCGACGAAAAGATGGGAGTCCGCCCATGTATGTACTACTACTCATAAGCGCGCTTGCGGCCAGCGCTCCAGTCCACCCGATCGATCATTGCGATCATGGCGGTTCGACGATGGATCTTAACGAGTGTGGCCAACGGAATCTGGATGACTCCCAGGCCAACTTGGACCGTGTCTACACGGCATATCTGGCGAGCTTGAGCACGTCACCCACGCACAATGCGCTGTTGGAGAAGTTCCAACGGGCATGGCTGGTTTTTCGCAAGGGTACTTGCGAGTTCTTCGAAGCCGCCCAGGCTGACGGGGGAACCATGGGCACGCAGATCTACCTGGAGCGCATGGTCAAAATTACCGATCGGCGCACACAGCAACTGAGTGGCTTCGAGAGCGGCGACCCCGATGGAACTCCGGAGGATGGAGCGGACGAGTCTGGGTCGGAAGCAAGTGCCTGAGTCCAGGAAAAGAGTACCTAGCCCATGGCGCAGATCTTCCTGAGTCATTCTTGCCTGGATAATCCTGCCGCAGTCGCGCTGCGGGATTATCTGATCGGGGAAGGCTGGGACCGACTGTTTTTGGACTTCGACCCCGAACGCGGCATCGTCGCCGGCGAGCGCTGGGAGCGGGCACTCAACGACGCGGCAAACCACTGCGAGGCGGTGGTGTTTCTGGTGTCCCGGTCGTGGCTGGCTTCGCGTTGGTGCTTGAAGGAGTTCCATCTGGCGGCGCGGCTGAACAAGCGCATGTTCGCCGTCCTGATCGAGGATATCCCGATCGCCGAACTCCCCGAGGAGCTGACGCGAACCTGGCAGCGGATTCTCTTGGCAGGCGGTCAGGATCACCGAATGTTCCGTGCCGTGCTGCCGGATGGCGCCGAGTCGCATGTCACCTTCTCCAAGGCGGGACTGGCGGCGCTCAAAGCCGGGCTGACCAAGGCGGGGCTGGAGCCGCGCTTTTTCGCATGGCCGCCCGAGAATGATCCCGAGCGGTCACCCTATCGCGGCATGCGGCCGCTGGAGGCGGAGGACGCGGGTATCTTCTTTGGCCGCGAGGCGCCGGTGATCGAGGCGTTGGACCGACTCCGGGGACTGGCGGAAGCCGCGCCACCGAGAATTTTGGCCATCATGGGCGCCTCCGGAGCCGGCAAATCGTCGTTCCTCCGGGCGGGGCTGCTACCTCGACTGGGCCGCGACGACCGCAACTTCCTGCCACTGCCGGTGCTCCGGCCGGAGCAGGCGGTACTGTTCGGGGGCAACGGCTTTGCCAAGAGTATCGAGCATGCGCTGAAGGCGGCCGGGATCCGGAAGAGCCTGGCCGACGTGCGACTGGCAATCAAGAATGGGTGGGAGTCGACCGCCGCGCTCCTGTTCGAACTCGCCGAAGCAGCGCGGTCGCCGCAATTGAAGGAAGCGGTGCAGTTGCCGGCGCCCACGGTCGTGATCGCGATCGATCAGGGCGAAGAGCTGTTCCTGGCAGACGGTCAAGTCGAGGCCGAGGCGTTTCTGCTGCTGCTGGCCGGCCTGCTGGGCGCAACCCAACTGCGGGTGTTGGCCGTGGTGACCATCCGCTCGGACTCCTTCGATCTGCTGCAGCAGGCGAGCGCACTAGCCGCTGTGAGGCTGGCCACGCAGTCCCTGCAGCCGATGCCCCGAGGCGCCTACCAGACCGTAATCGAGGGGCCAGCGGCGCGGCTGAAGGAGACCAAGCGGGCCTTGAGTATTGAACCGGCGCTAACGGCCGCGCTGCTGGCCGACATCGAGGCTGGCGGTGGCAAGGACGCGCTGCCGTTGCTCGCATTTACCTTGGCCCATCTGTATGAGGAGTATGGCGGCGACGGCCGGATGACGCTGTCGGAATACCGGGAAATTGGCGGCATCAAGGGCTCGATCGAGGCTGCGGTGGAGCGCGCCCTGAAAGCGGCCGATGACGACCCGGCCATTCCCCGGGACCGCGCTACCCGGCTGGCCCTGCTGCGGCGGGCACTGATCCCGTGGCTGGCGGGCATTGACCTGGCCACCAAATCGCCCCGCAGACGCGTGGCCCGGCTGTCGGCGATTCCGGAAGAGGCCCGACCGCTGATCAAGCATCTGGTCGCCGAAGGGTTGCTCTCGACAGAGCAGGTATTTCAGGACGTCGACGCCGCTGGCTTGCAGAAGGTTGGCGAAGTGACGGTGGAGCCCACGCACGACGCCTTGCTGCGTCAATGGGGTCAGTTGCAGGGCTGGCTGGCAGAGGACTTCGAGGCGCTTTGCCAACTGGAAGGGGTAAAGCGGGCGTCCCAAGAATGGGACGCCAACGCCAGGCAACAGGAATGGCTGGCACACACGGCCGGACGGCTGGAGGAAGCCGAGAAGATTGCCGAGCGCGACAACTTCGCCCCGTTTCTGGACGACACTGATCGGGACTATCTGCAAGCGGCCCGTGTCGCCGACGCGGCGCGGCGTGAACGGGAGCTTGAGCAGCAAGCGCGCGAGCGCCTGCAACTCGCAAGAACACGCACTGCGCAGCGGCGCGCGACCGTATTTCTGACCCTGGTCGCGATCGTCATTGCCCTGTCCACAGCCACGCTGTTCCGGATCATGCAAGACACTGCCCAGCGGCGTTCTGACGTTCAAGCGGTGCTCGCATCCAATGCATTCGATGCCGGCAAGTACGATCGTGCCGTGCGCTTCGCACTCAGCGGAATGGCGGGCCGCGACACGCCCATTCTGGGATTCGACGGCTCCGCAGCCGAGCTGCAGTTGGCGCGGGCGGGCCAGCGTTCCTCCCTGCGCTTGGGTTTGAGTGGACATACAGAAAGTCTCAACGACGCCAACTTCAACTACGACGGAACGCGCGTGGTGACGGCATCCACTGACCAGACCGCGCGGATCTGGGACGCCGCCAGCGGGCGGGAAGTGCTCAAGCTCGAAGGGCATAGCGGCTGGGTAATGAGCGCCGCCTTCAGCCCCGACGGCGCGCGCGTGGTGACGGCATCCGGTGACCAGACCGCGCGGATCTGGGACGCCGCCAGCGG
>Ga0163144_10005831_pt1 | contig 27361 bp, 26 predicted proteins | sample OliLak19BULKMAT1_FD_123175 | JGI IMG/M metagenome (GOLD analysis project Ga0163144, IMG submission 123175) | Freshwater microbial mat bacterial communities from Lake Vanda, McMurdo Dry Valleys, Antarctica - Oligotrophic Lake LV.19.BULKMAT1 | ecosystem: Environmental > Aquatic > Freshwater >... | reverse complement strand
TACCAGGGGGTTACAGATGCGTCGCCAAGTAGTGACAGCGTTCTTTGTACTCTTGCTTTGCACAATGACCATGTTCGGTCAGCGTGACCTTTCAACCTTAGTCGGTACCGTCACTGATCCTTCGGGCAGTGCGGTGGCCAACGCTAAGGTAACCATTATCGAAGAAAACACGGGCTTGCGTTACGATGTCGTCACCGGAAACGGTGGAGACTATGCACGTCCCGCGTTGAAACCAGGCGTCTATACGATTGAAGTAGCAGCTACCGGCTTTAACAAGGCGATCCGCAAGGGCGTCCTGTTGACCGGTGGCGATCGTACTGGCGCGGACTTCCAGTTGAAGCTCGGCGAAGTGACCACCACGGTGGAAATCTCGGCCGAAGCTCCGCTGTTGCAGACCGAATCCACGATCCAAGGCGCCCAACTGGGTTCCAAGGCCGTGGGCGAACTGCCTCTCGGCGGCCAGCGCGTGTTCACCTTTCTCGCCCGTCTTTCGCCCGGCGTTGTGCCCAACGAGCCCGGTGCGCGTGACGCGGTGGGCGGCGGATTCTCAGCCAACGGTGTGCGTTCGAACGGCCAGAACAACTTTCTGCTGAACGGCGTCGACAACAACGTCAACGTCATCGACTTTCTGAACCAGACATCGTTCGTCATCGGGCCTTCGGTTGAGGCCATCGGCGAAATGCGTATCATGACCAACGGCTACAACGCCGAATACGGCCGTGGAGCGGGTGGCGTGGTGAACGTCAACCTCAAGTCCGGTTCCAACGAATTTCATGGATCGCTCTTCAACTATCTTCAGAACGACAAGCTCAACGCCAACCGCTGGGAACGCAACTTCTCTGGCCAAGGCCGCGGACCGTTCAAGCAAAATCAGTTCGGCGGTGCGATCGGCGGTCCGATCATCAAGAACCGTACGTTCTGGTTTGGCAACTATCAGGGCACCATCGTCCGTTCGACGGGCGGCACGGTTCCCGGTCTCGGCACCTCGGCCTTCTTCACCGTTCCGACCGCGAACATGAAGAACGGCAACTTCTCGCACCTGCTTGGCAACACGATCGCAAACGCTCCCGGTGGCGCGAACATTCGTGAAGGCATGATCTTCGATCCGCTGACCCAGACCGCTGGCGCGGGTGGACCGGTTCGTACGCCGTTCGCCGGAAACATCATTCCGACATCGCGTTTCGATCCGGCTGCAAAGAAGATTATGGACCTGTTTCCGGCCCCCGGCCGACTGATCAATGGCGGCAATGGTTTCCAACAGGACAACTACTTCGTCACCACCGCGGGTCAGCAGGCGATTCACCAGGGTGACGTCCGCATCGATCACCGTCTCAGCGATAAGGACACGTTGTTCGGTTCGTTGAGCTGGTCGGATCTCGATCAGTTCAACGGCGCTCCGCTGCCCGGCGCACTCGACGCGACCTATTTCGCCTCGAACGCCGCGGTCACGCTGGGCCGCAACGCGATGATGAGCTACACCCGCGTGTGGAGTCCATCGATCGTTACCGAAACCCGCGCGGCGTTTACCCGCCTCGTTACTTCGCGCACGCAGGCGAATCCGGAGGTCGATCAGTTCAAGGCGTTCGGCATCGGCGGCTTCAACCCGACCGGTCCTCTCAACGGCGGTCTGCCTTCGACCTCGATTGACCGTTACAGCGGCTTTGGCGCGTCCGATTGGCTGCCTTCGAAGGAATACAACAACGTTTGGGATTTCATCCAGAACGTTGCGGTGAACAAGGGCGGACACAGTTACAAGTTCGGCGGCGAATTCCGTCCGATCAAGTTCCCCTTCTTCCAGTTCCCCTCGCCGCATGGCAATTGGAACTTCAACCGCCGCGAAACCTCGTACTCGCAAGCGGGCACCGTTGCCGCCGACAACCTCACCGGTGACGGCTATGCCTCGTGGCTGCTGGGACGCGTAAGCGGCGGCCAGATGTCCACCTCTAATTTCATCTCTTCCGAAAAAGAAGCCTGGGCGTTCTTCGCGCAGGATGACTGGAAGGTGAACTCGAAGTTGACCGTCAACTACGGCTTGCGCTACGAACTGTTCTCGCCCATCGGCGAAAAGTTCGGACGCCAGTCGAACCTAGACCTGCAGAACCTGACATTGGTGATTCCGAAAGGCAAGGATCAGGACGCCCCGCTGCCTCCGAACTTCGCCACTTCGTTCCCCAACCTCAAGGTTACTCGCGGCCAGGCGAGCAAGTACCTGATTCCGTGGGATAAGACCAACATCGCACCGCGAATTGGTTTTGCCTACAGTATGACGTCGAAGATGGTGGTCCGAGCGGGCTATGGCATCTTCTACGGCGGTGAAGAGAATCAGGGTGGAAACCCGAACCGTGGAGAGCAGGTACCGTTCAATCAGACGGTGCAGTTGAACCGTCAGGGCGCCCTGACCCCGTTCGATCCGAACCCGTTCTTCAATCCGAATGCTCTAGAAGGCGGCGTGAGCCGTGGATTCCCGACGAACATCTTCTCGGGTCTGCCGGCAAACATCAGCTTCCGCCAGTTGGTCAACAACTTCCGGAATCCGCTGGTGCACAAGTGGAACTTCTCGCTACAGCGTGAGTTCCGCGGACAGCAGGCGTTGGAACTGGCTTACATTGGCAACCGCCAAGCCCGCCAGTTGCATTTCTACGATCCAAACGCTTGCCCCAACAGCCCGATTCCGAACAACCCGTGCGATCCTCGCCGCGTGGTTGCTCCGAATCTCTTCGGCATCAACGGAACCGCGACCTTCGGTTTCGGCAACTATGCCGGTTTGACCGCCAAGTACGAGAAGCGATATAGCGCAGGCTTGCAGGCTCTCGTCAGCTACACCTGGGGTCACGCTCTCGCCACGTCTGGTACCCCGTTGTCTGGTTCGACCGGCTTCGGCGTGCTCGATCCGCTCAACTGGTCCACCAGCTACTCGAGCGCTGCCTGGGATATCCGCCACAGTATGACCGCGAGCTTCAACTACGATCTGCCGTTCGGCAAGGGTAAGTCCCTCATGAACTCGGATTCGAAGGCTTTGAATGCGATCGTGGGTGGCTGGCAGATGAACGGCATCCTCACGCTCCGCACGGGTAACCCGGCCACCTTCAGCACCCAACAGTGCGTGGGAAGCTATTCGAAGTGCCTGCCGGATCTCACCGGCCCGGTCGGCGCGCCTTCGGGTGGCCGCACTGCGGCGCAGTGGTTCAACACCAGTAGGGTGGTCAGGCCCGCGCCGAATACTCAGGGCAATTCGGGATTGCAGAACATCCACATTCCTGGACAGAAGTCTATGGATCTCTCGATGTTCAAGGGGATGAATATCACCGAACGCTGGAAGGCACAGTTCCGCGCCGAGGGTTTCAACATCCTGAACACCGTGCAGTTGGGCACTCCCAACCTCACGCAGGGTGATCCGAACTTCGGCCGTATCTTCGGAAGCCAACCGGGCACGGAACGCAAGTTCCAGCTCGCGCTGCGCTTGATGTTCTAGACCGATCGTTGTTGTTGAGTGGAAAGGCCGTCCAGAGATGGAGGGCCTTTTCCTATTGCATGAGAATCAACGAAACGGAAGCAAGCGCAGCCGGTAACCACTTTCTTCGAAACCATGTCGCCGAGAAATTTCATGCGGCGGTCGGAGCGAAAGGATGAAATTCCTCATTGGCGAGTGCGGCCGCATACGCCAACGCTTGCTGAACGTCCTCGGATTGAAGGTCTGGATACTCCTTCAAAATTTCGGCGGTTGCCATGCCGTTCGCAACCAAATTGACCAGAAGCGATACAGTAATGCGGAGCCCACGAATACAAGCGCGTCCCGCCATGACGTTTGGGGTAAATGTGATGCGGTCAAACATCGCGATAGCCTCCTCGAGGGCCTCGACTCTTCATCGCGATGCCTGGCGATCGCCGTGTAGCGGGTCTTGCCTCCTTCGACGGTTTCCAGTTGCAGGATCGCAGTCATGAACGGATTCGCCGCCGGCCGGTAGCCCGGCAGCAGCCCGTCGGTAAACACAAGCCGCTCGTTCCCGATCACTTCGAGATAGCATCCAGTGCTTGGAGACACATGCCCTTCCGGACCTTCCATCGTCGTCCGGAAAATGCCGCCCGGGCGCAGGTCGATCTCACAATCGGTGACCATCCACGGCCGGGGGCAGAACCATTTCTTCAGATGCTCGGGCGGCGTCCATCTGTTCGAGCCGCATCTGTTTCTCGAGCGTCGCTGCATTGTTTACCAATACAGTGGGCGTGCCAAGTTCGCGATCCACGCGTTGGAACATTGTTATCACGTCGTCCTCAACGGAGACATCTGCTTGCACGGCGAAGCCACCGATCTCGTTTGCGAGAGCTTCTGCAGACGCAGCGTCTTTGAGGAAGTTCACGCAGACCGTGTAGGCGCGCGCAGCGGCGAGGTGGCAAGTGGCCGCCCCGATGCTCCGTCCGCCACCGGTGACGATCACGACCATGGTGTTATTCGCCGCGCGCGGGGCGATCCATCAGATCACGGATGGCCTCGCGCGGGGATTTTCCGTTCTTGAGAATCGCGTACATCTGTTCGGTGATCGGCATGTCGACGCGATGTTTTTGCGCCAGATCCCAGGCAGCGTAGGTGGTCGAGACGCCCTCGGCCACGGTTCGCATCGATCCCTGAATCTGCTGTAAAGTCTGGCCTTCGGCCAATAGGATCCCCACGCGGCGGTTGCGCGAGAGATCGCCGGTGCAAGTGAGAACCATATCCCCCATGCCTGCGAGTCCGGACATCGTTTCCGCACGCCCGCCCATGGCGACAGCGAGCCGCGTCATCTCGCGCAGCCCTCGCGTGATCAGCGCGGCAGTGGTGTTGTGTCCCAGACGCAAGCCCGTCACCACGCCCGACGCGACCGCAACGACGTTCTTGATTGAAGCTCCGATCTCGCATCCCACGGGATCATCCTGTGTATAAAGGCGCATCGTCGGACCCGTGAACATCTCCTGGACCTCGTTCGCGAGATGTCGATTGAGCGAAGCGACAACCATGGCCGTGGGCAATCCCGAAGCGACCTCTTTGGCAAAACTGGGTCCTGTCAATACCGCGACGGGTGGCCGGTCGAGAACTTCGGAAATCACTTCGGACATCCGCAAGAGCGTGCCGTTCTCGATGCCTTTGGTGGCGCTTACCAGTTTCTGACGCATTGAGAAGCTGGGCTTCATTTCGGTGTAGATACGCCGGGCATGAGTGGAAGGCATGGCGCCGAGAATGAAGTCGGCACCGATCACAGCTTCGCGCAGATCGGCGAAGGGAAGGATGTTCGCAGGCAGCGCAAAGCCGGGCAAGAATACATCGTTTTGCCGGGAGATTCGCATGTTCTCCACAAGCTCGCGCTCGTGCGCCCATAAGCGGACTTCGTCGAAACGCTTCGACAAAACAAGTGCCAGCGAAGTGCCAAAAGCACCTGCGCCGATAACGGCCAGAGTCTTCATCCCCGATCATGTTACCAATCCGGCTATGATTGAGGAGAGAGGTACACAAAACCAGCTGATGTGCCGATTAAAATTGGAGTGGATTCCATGAACAGTTCCGTACTAGTCCCGATGGTGGTGGAGCAGACTTCGAGGGGAGAGCGTTCCTTCGACATTTATTCGCGCCTGCTCAAAGAGAACATCATCTTTTTGGGGACGCCAATCGACGATAACGTCGCCAACATCACGATCGCCCAGATTCTGTTTCTCGCCGCGGAGGATCCGGAAAAGGACATCTCTCTGTACATCAACTCGCCGGGTGGTTCGATCACCGCGGGCATGGCGATTCTGGACACGATGAATCTGGTGGAACCGGACATCGTCACCTATTGCCTTGGACAGGCCGCGTCGATGGCCGCTGTGCTGCTTGCTTGCGGCACGAAGGGCAAGCGCTTTACCCTTCCCCACTCCCGCGTCTTAATCCATCAGCCCTCGATGAGCGGCTTGGGTGGACAGGCGACCGATATCGACATTTACGCCCGCGAGATCCTGCGTATGCGCGAGATCCTGAACGGTGTGTTGGCGGACGCCACCGGCCAAACGGCGGAAAAGATCGGTCGTGACGTGGAGCGCGACTATATCCTGGAAGCCCAGCAGGCTGTGGATTACGGCATGGTCGACCGCATCATCAGCAGCCGCTCACTCGGTAAGGTCAAGCCGTAGTTGACATTGTCATTCGCGACAAGGGGCATGGATTCGATTCCATGCCCCTTTTTCTATTGGATGAGTTCGAGAATCCTTCGGGCCGGGCTGGCGTGGCGGTCGCGAATCGCCGACAGGGTGGCCGCATCGCGTGCTTCCGCTAGTTGCGAGAGCACGTTCACGGGTCGCCTACTCGATCAGCCCTCGCGCCGCATTGTGGCGAACGGTTGAATTCGGATCGGAAGCTGCGTCCACCAGCACGCCGATGCGGTCAGCGGAGGGATCCAGAATCGCCTCATGCCGAGCGGCGAGCGTGCGAAGATCCGCCAGTTTTTGAATCAGGACATGGCCATCTCCGGAAAATGCGTTCTTCTCGAATGCCTTCATCAGTTCCTCATAGATCCGCGGCGCCTCCGCGGGCAGCCAAACCTCACCGGTTGGCGCGGCTCTGAACCGTGGTGAAGAAGTTGAGGATCCGAAGCCAAGGTAGATCGCCCCGGTGATCTTCTTCACGACCTTCTCTGCCTTGGTCTAGTGACAGCAAAGGATTCCAAATCGAGCAGCGCGCCCTCGCGAAACGGAAGCGCCCGGCGAATGGCAGCCAAATCGTCGCTCGGCAAGTAACCGAAGAAGTCGATCGCCGCAAGCTTCTCGCATTTTGCATTCGATGATCGCATGACGCTCATTCTTGCGCAAACTCCTATGAGGACATCGTGCAAAGACTCTTTCTTTCCTTTTTCGCGGCGGCCAGTTGCTTCGCCGCCATTTCCGAATACGGCGCGCGCGTCGTGCAGGCGGTGAACGCCCGATTGGATTCCGTCCCCCGGCAGTCCAGCGGCGGACCCGCCGGTGCCCGCCAACACCTGGACCAAGTTGAACGCGCAATCGGCGAATGCAATGGACAATTGCGCCTGCTAATCCGCGACAGCCGTGAGCCAGAGGTCCGTGCGGCGCAGGCCAAGCTCGCCGATCTCGAACGCTACGCCGAATCGTTGAAAGGTAATTTGAAAGCCGGAGGCCAGAGCAACCAACAGCTCGACAAGCAGGTCTATGCGTTTGAAGCCGAGTACCTGCGCAACATGCTCACCAACCGTGCGCTGCCATTGTATGAGCTGACGAAGAATCCCGATGCGCCAACGCATTTGGGGCAGGATCCTGGTTTGTATCGCGAGATGGCGGGCTATCTGGGGCAGATGGATCAAGGCTGCAAAGGAAAGTACGCGACCATCGCAGGCATGGGGCACCCGAATCCTGCGGTGCAGCAGGGCGCGCCGCAAGTTTGGTGCAAGCTGGCCGCGAATCGCGACGAGATGCTGCGCAAATCCGCCACCAACGCCGCAGCGGGCGACTTGGCTGGCATCGCGCAGCACATGAAAGAGATGACGGCGAAGCTGGAATCGAACGAAGGATTCCTGGAGAACGAGATCCAGATGGTGCGTCGTGCGTTGTGGCAGCGCGAGGCTCTGTTGAAGGAGCTTTCTACGCGCTATCAGCCGCTGTTCGCTGCCGTGGGAGTGACGGATACCTCAGCGATCATGGCACCGCTGCAACCGTCGATGGACGCGCTGATGGCCGAAGCGCAAAGGTTGGCACCGCGTTGGAAGTTTCCGGTTTCGGGTCCACACGATGCCTATCCGGAATCGCTGGCGAAGCAGCAGTTGGCGAAAGAGTATCCGGGGGCGACGTTGAAGGCCTCGGTGATGCAGGATCCCGTCTTCAAGATTGTAAAGAACCGGCTGGGGATCCCGCTCGAGCGTTACAAAGACGGCTTCATTCTCTACAAGGCGTCTAGTGAATCGCTGTGCCGCCAGCAAAGCTTTACGTATCTGGAAAAGTTCGACGGCGCGGGCTATCAGCGGCCGGCAGGCGTCGGACTCAACCGCATCCGCTACGTCAATTGCCAGTAGTAGCGCGTTTGCGGAAGGACAGCAAGTGGAAAGGGCAGGCCTCGAGAATAAGAAAGGCGGTTCTCATGCTTTCGCAGGATGAACCGCCTCACGACACTACACTGAGTATTTACTGTTCACCCTTGATGGCGATCGCCGCCGCTTCGCCGGTAACTCGGCTATCGCCCCAAACCAGGCTGTCTCCCCCTACGAGGCTGTCGCCCCACACCAGGCTGTTGCCGGAAACGTTGGTTCCCCACACGAGGCTGGTTCCCCAGACGAGGCTGCCGCCCCAGATAACGGTGGTGGCATTGGTGGTGTTCAGCTTTAGAGCGCGGTCTTGTTCGTTGCGTTGTAGACCAACGACGGAGAAGCGGCCGTGCCGGAACCCTTGTTGGTGTCGTTGAAAGCTGCCCAGATGTCGAGTTGCCCGTCCCCGATGGTGAAGATATCGTGGTTGGCAGTATAGGTCTGGGCGGTGACAGCATCGTAGACGTTGGTGGTCTTCGTGAAGCCGCGCCAAGCGGTACGCATGAGCCGGGCCTTGACTTGATCGGGCGTCAGGGTCGGATCCTTTTGTACGAGGAGCGCAGCCGCACCCGAAACCAGAGGCGCAGCCATGCTGGTTCCGGACATCTCAAAGAAGTAAGGCGACGCGGTGTTGGCACCGCCAACCACAATGCTGCTCACCAGCGGACGGTTGCCCGGATACTGGGTCGCAAGCGTTGAGCCAGTGGCCTGATAGGCGACAACGCGATTGCCCGCGGCGACGATGTCGGGCTTCACGATACGATCGAAGGCCGTGGGACCCTTCTAGCTATAGGTCGCAATCGCGTCGTTGGCGCGGTCCCAGTCGGACTTGTGATTCACAGCGCCAACCGTAATGACAAAGGGATCGTTGCCCGGTGAACTGATGGTTCCGTATCCCTTGTTTCCCTTGCTGTTGTTGCGGCCTTCGTTGCCGGCGGAAACCACGACGACGATGCCCGCTCTCCAAGCGCGTTCCACGGCCTGGCAGAGAGGATCGGTTTTATAAGATTCGAACACCGGGCGACCCAACGACAGATTCATAACCCGGATATTGTAGGCATTCTTCAGTTGGATGGCGCGGTCGATGGCTGCGATCACGGCGCTGTCCGTTCCCTTGCCAGAAGCGTCGAGCACTTTCAAGCTGATGATCTTGGCATCCGGCGCGACGCCCCAGAACGCGCGGATGGTGTTCAATGATTCATTCACACTGTCCATGCCGGAGGCGATGCCGATGACGTGTGTGCCGTGGCCGTGGAGATCGGACGGGTTGGAATCCACAAAGCTCTGCGAGCAGACGATGCGCGAAACCGTGGGCTGCCTATAGTCACCAAAATCCGGGTGATTCAATGCAACGCCACTATCGGGATAGGCGATACCGATCCCACTGCCTTTGCCTGCCCGCATCGCGTTCAGATAGTCGATTACCGGATAGTGGTTCACCGATGCGAGCACGGTGTCAGTAGTACCACCCAGTTCGCGATCGGGCACGATGCGTTCGACATCCGGATCGTTGGCCAGTTCGGCCAGTTCCCGCTTCGAAACGGAATACGCCGCTCCGTTCATGCCGGGCAGATTGGCACGATGTCGGCCTCCACGGCGGGTCACCGCGGCGACATGTCTTTCCTGCGCCTGCTGCTTGTATTGCACGATTACGTTGACCGTCGCGTCGGGGGACTGGGTCTCTTCCAACTCTTTGTCGAGCTTCGAACGCCTCTGACCACTGGCGAGGAGCGACGTGAGGACGATGCCCGCTGCGATCTTTTTCGTGTAGTTCATAGTTTTTCTGCTGGTCGGCTACTACATCTGTAGGTCCTAGGCTGTTGGCTCGAAAAGAGGGCTTTGGTACCGATTTGAAATGGTCCGAACTTGCTACTCCCCCTCAGGTTTTCACCTCTGTTCCCGGTTGGCCGACTATTTCGCCGCCCGCCGCGTCTCTACAATAGAGATGATGCTGTCTTCGATTCTGACCCTGTTCCTTGCCGCTTCGAATCCGCAATTGGCGGAAGTGAAAGCTGTGTATCTGTTGCCCATGGGCGGCGGACTCGATCAATACCTTGCGATCCGGCTGACCGAGAATCAGCTCTTTCGCGTGGTGACGGATCCGAATCTGGCGGACGCGATCTTCACCGACCGCATCGGAGAGACCTTCGAAGAGCGTCTCGCGGAACTCTACCCGGAAGACAAGCCAAAGACCGAAGAAGAGAAGAAAGAGAATGAGAACGCCTGGGCGAACCAGAAGGTCCGATCCGCTTCGTTTTCACGGGGCAAGGGCACGATCTTTCTCGTGGACCGCAAGACCAAAGACGTGTTGTGGTCGCTGTATGCACCGGCTAAATCGACCAGGGTTCCCGATCTGAACAACAACGCGACGAAGATCAGCAAAAAGCTTGAGGATGCCGTGCGTCCGAAGCCGGTGGCCTCGAAGTAGCTACTATAAGGGGAGTGCAGCGTTTTTCTGTTTCCACTCCGCAGCGCGACTACAGCGCGTTCATCGGGCGTGGCGTTCTGCAACAAGTTGCGGAACACATCCCCGCCAAAACCGGTCAGATCTTCATTCTTACGACGCGTGACGTTTGGGATCTGCACGGCGCTCGCCTGCCGCTACCGAACGCCAAAGTCCTTTTCTTTCCTGGGGGCGAACAGCGCAAGCGGCTTTCGGAAGTCGAAGCCCTGGCCGAAGAGATGGTGCTCGCCGGGGGAGACCGGTCCAGCCTTCTGGTCGCTTTTGGAGGCGGCATCGTTACCGACATGGGCGGGTTTCTGGCGGCGTCGTTTCTGCGCGGAATCCCGGTGATTCAGATTCCCACCACGCTGCTCGCACAAGTGGATGCCGCAATCGGCGGTAAGACCGGCGTCAACCTGGTGGCCGGCAAGAACCTCTTTGGTGCGTTCCATCAACCGTTGGCCGTGCTGATCGATCCCGACTTCACTCGAACCCTGACCGATCGAGAGTTTCGCGCGGGGCTTTACGAGATCATCAAGGGTGGCGTCATCCGCGATCTACCGCTGTTTGAGTTTCTGGAATCGAACGTGGAGAAGGTGCTGAGCCGGGACGGGGATTCGGTCGAGCGGATCATCGCCGACAAGGTTCGCATCAAGTGCGAAGTGGTGACGGCAGATGAGCGCGAGGGCGACCTGCGCCGGATCCTGAACTTTGGACACACGATCGGCCATGCGATGGAATCCGAGACCGGGTACAAACGGTTACTGCATGGTGAAGCAGTGGCGTTCGGGATGCACGCGGCGACGGATCTCGCTGTGCGCGCGGGGCTATTGGCTGTTACGGAGGCCGAACGGATCCACACGACAGTGAAGGCTTACGGACCGATTCCTTCGCTCGAAGGCATTTCTGCGGAGAACCTGCTGGCACGGCTCGCGAGCGATAAGAAGACGATTCAGGGCAAGGTTCATTTTGTTCTGCCGACGTGTATCGGCGAGGTAAAAGTGGTCACGGGGCTCGATGACGGCATGGTTTTGGAATCGATCAAAGCAGGACTCGCTCGCTCATGAGCGGTACGACGCCGCAGGGAATCCGCGATGAGAAGCAGGCTTCGGCATGGGTGCAAGGCATGTTTGGACGCATCGCCGGGCGCTATGACCTGCTGAACCATGTTCTGTCGTTCAACATGGATCGTATGTGGCGCGCACGGACGGTGAAACGCGTCGCGCCGATTCTGGCGGATCCAAATGCCAAGATCCTGGACCTGTGTTGCGGTACGGGGGACGTGCTGCTGGCGCTGGAGAAATATCGAGGCAAACCGGTGTTGGGAGCGGATTTCTGCCATCCGATGCTGGTAGAGGCGAACCGCAAGATTGCATCGCGCAAGTTCCGGACGCCGCTGTTCGAGGGCGATGCTTTGGATCTGCCGATTGCCAACTCTTCGCTGGATCTGATCACGATCGCCTTTGGTTTCCGCAATTTTTCGAACTATGAAAAAGGTTTAGTCGAACTATTGCGGGTGCTGAAACCCGGCGGCACATTGGCAATCCTCGAATTTTCCACACCGCAGAACAAGCTATTTGCCGCTGCATACAACTGGTTCTCCACGACATTATTGCCGCGCATTGGGGGCGTCGTATCCGGATCGGGGGACGCCTATTCGTATCTACCGGAATCGATCCGAAACTTCCCCGACGCGATTGGGTTGAAGGCGAAGATGGAGCAGGCCGGTTACGCGGGCGTGGAATTCGAAACGATGACCTTTGGAACCGTCGCCTTGCATGTCGGCAAGAAGGCCTAGAGAAGTTTTCTGCAGAGTGCTGTCGTCAAACTGGAACCAGTTTGGCTCTATACTCATCAGAGTGTCATTGGGGTTTTTCAATCCTTGCCCGTCTCAAGCATGAATCTTTAATGAGGTTGATCAGAAATATGAATATCAAGAGAATACTCGCCTGCGCTCTCTTTGCAGGCATGGCGGCTTTCGCCAATAGCGCAGGCCCGCAGGCTGGCTTGGCTGGTGTGCCAGGAGAAGCGGACTGTACCAGTTGCCACGGCAGCGCGACCGGAGCGGGAAAGGTCTCGATCTCGCTACCAGCGGGAGGAAGTACCTATACCGCTGGACAGACCGTGAAGGTCAAAGTCACTCTCGAGGACCCTGCGGCGATTCGTTGGGGCTTTCAGCTCACATCGCGCAAGACTTCGGCCAGTAGTGAGGCAGCCGGAAAGCTGGCGTCCGCCGATGGCAACACCCAGGTCGAGACTGTAGGCGGAGTGGACTACATCTTCCAAACCGCCGCAGGAACGCAACGAAATACTCGCACCTCCGCAAGTTGGGAATTCAACTGGACCGCTCCCGCGGCCGGAAGCGGGGGAGTGACCTTTTACGTCGCAGCCAACGCCGCCAATGGCAACAATGCCGATACCGGAGATCGAATCTACAAGGGAAATCTGGCGCTAATCGAAGCCAGTGGCGGCGGAACTGCGACCGCGAGCACCCATCTGGTTCCGCAGTTCGCGGCCGGGTCCGGCTGGTCTTCGACACTTTACTTCGTCAACAACACAGACGCGGAAGTTTCCTTCGACGCCAAGTTCCGCAAGAACGACGGCACCGCGATGGACATCACCCCCGAGGGCGGCACCGCTGGAGCCACACAGAAAGTGACCATCGCCGCTCGCGGACTGGGCACGATCACCGCTGCCAACAACGGATCGCTGGCGCAAGGCTCGGTCGGCTTCGACCTGCCGGAAGGTGTCACAGGCTTTACGGCCCTGCGCCTTTCCGCACCGAACACCCCGGATCAGGAACTACAGATTCCCATCGTGAAGGCGGCGGATCTCACCAAGACCGTGGTCGTCTTCGACGATACGAAAGCCGATTCGCAACTCGCGGTAGCCAACGCCACGGCAGCGGAGGCAACGGTCACGATGACGGTGCGTGACGACAAGGGAGCAACGGTTGGCGCGGCTTCCACGTTCAAGCTCGCGGCTGGAGCCAAGGCTGTCTTCTCGATCAAGGATCGTGTGGCGGATGCCGCCGGCAAGCGCGGGACAATCGAACTGTCAAGCGGTATCTCCGCGGTGAACATCCGCTTTGGCGGCACCGCCCTTGTGGCAACCGAAGCCATCTCCGAACTAGAGCAGTAACCCAAAAGCGGGCCAGTGTCTCAAGCGCTGGTCCGCACCATCACCATATCGAGAATATGTGCAGGCAGCGTGGGTGAAGCACCCGGTTGAGATGCCACCCAAGCGCCCATGTGATTGGCCAGTTCCAACACCTGCCCATCTGTCATCTTCGCTAACAAACCGATCACAAAGCCCGCGGCGGCGGCATCGCCAGCGCCTACCGCGTCCGCATCGGGCGCAGCCGGATATGAGATCATCTTGCCTTCCAGTTTGGTGTTGTTCGCCCCAAACAAGATACATCCCCGGTCACCGCGTGTGAGCAGCAGGCGCTCCATCGGAAACCGGCCGAACAGCGCAGCCACAGGATCGCCACTCAGATCGAGCAGTTCGGACAGGACTTCCAACTCTTGCTCATTTACCTTCAAGACTGTGGCGAGCGCGCAGCCCCGGCGAAGCATCGACAGATCGTAAAAGTCCTGCCGCAGATTGACATCGAACAATCGGATTGCATTTTCGGCCTTCGTCAAAAACGCTTCAATTGTTTCGCGAGCACCGTCGCGGCGTTGAGCAAGCGTCCCGAAGCAGACGGCTTGGCACCGGGATGCAAGCGCTTCGAACTCACTGCTGAACTGTAGAAAATCCCAGGCGCATTGGGGCGGGATGACGTAACTTGGCTGGCCCTCGGCATCGAGTGAGACCTCGACAGTGCCCGTTGGATGATCGATATCCGGCTGCAAGTACTCGTCAGAAACGCCAAGCGATGCGAGACGCGATTTCATCCGCTCCCCGCGTGCATCCCAACCGATACGGCTCACCGGCGCGGCTTGCATACCGAGGCGTGAAGCCAAGCGGTTGGCGTGTACCGCAAAGTTCAACGGAGCGCCGCCCAAGACTTCGCGATCCGGGTAGACATCGAACAGAGCTTCGCCAATTCCAACAATGTCGATAGACAAGAAAACGCCGACCTCCGCCGACTGTAGCGCCTGCAATGCAAGTATATTCGATATGCTGTTTCCAGAGTGATAGAGCTAGCCCTTGTTCTGCTTTCGTCGGTGGATTTCACCCGCGATGTGCGACCCATTCTTTCCGATCGCTGTTACACGTGCCATGGTCCGGATGCGGGCCAACGCAAAACGGCCATGCGACTCGATGACGAGCAATCGGCGAAAGCGCAGTTGAAGTCTCGCCGATACGCCATTGTTCCGGGCAAGCCGGACGAGAGCGAGTTGTACAAACGCGTCATTGCGACAAGCTCTGCTTTGCGCATGCCGCCTGCCTACAATGGGCACGCGAAGCTTTCGGACAAAGAGATCGGCGTGTTGAAGACGTGGATTGAAGAGGGAGCTTCTTTCTCGCTGCACTGGTCACTGGTTCCGCCCAAGCGGGATAGCGGCGCGACGATCGATTCACTCGTGCGAGTCCGTTTGGCGGAAGAGGGATTGTCTCTCGCCGGTGCTGCCGACAAGCGTACACTGCTGCGGCGCGTCAGCTTTGACCTCACCGGGCTTCCACCCACGCCCGAAGAAATGAATGCGTTCGTAAATGACGCCTCGCCAAAGGCTTATGAATCGGCTGTGGATCGCCTGCTCGGTTCGCCCCGTTACGCCGAGCGCATGGCGATCCGCTGGCTCGAAGCTGCGCGTTATGCGGACACCAATGGATACCAGAGCGACGGCATTCGAGACATGTCGCGGTACCGCGACTGGGTGATCTCGGCCTTCGATTCCAACAAACCGTTCGATCAGTTCACGATCGAGCAACTGGCTGGAGATTTACTGCCAAATCCGACGCTCGATCAGAAGATCGCCACGGCGTTTCATCGCAACCATCGCACCACGGCCGAGGGAGGCATCGTGGACGAAGAGTGGCGCGTCGAGTATGTGGCTGATCGAGTGGAAACAACATCCACTGTGTGGCTGGGGCTGACGTTCACTTGCACGCGTTGCCACGATCACAAGTACGATCCGCTGAAGCAGAAAGAATACTATCAGCTCTCGGCGTTCTTCAACAATCAGAAGGACGAGAAGGGCTTTGTCTATAACTTCGGCAACGAACGCCCGTTTATCAAGGCACCGACGCCTCCGCAGGAGAAAGAATGGCTGCGGCGGCAGACGGCGCGCGATGCGGCTTTGTCGGCATGGAAGTCCGCCGGCGAAGCTGTCTCGAAGGCGCAATCGGCTTGGGAGAAACAGGTCGCGCGAGGTGATCTGGAGTGGGTTTCGACAGAGGGTTTGGTGTTGGATGCGCAGTTATTTGGCGACACCAAGTTCGACGGCCAGCGCGTGGTGAAGTACGACGAAAACACCGCGAAGTTCAATCACCGCGAGCCTTATACGATGTCCACCTGGGTGAAGCCACAGACAACGAACGGCGCGATTCTGACGCGCACCGAAGATCACATGGAAGGCTCGGGCTACGGGCTGTATGTGATCGATGGCAAGCTGCGATTCCATTACATCTTTCGCTGGACCGATCTTGGAATGCGCATCGAAAGCAAAGCTGCGCTGCAGCAGAACGAGTGGCAGCATGTGGCTGTCACTTACGACGGCGGCATGTATACCGAGGGGGTTCACCTGTATGTGAACGGGGTCGAAGTCGAGAAGAATGTCCTATTCAACTCGAACCTTTGGCCCTTGGAACATAAGGCTCCGCTGCGTTTGGGTGCTGGATCCGGATTGAACTTCGAAGGCGAGATCCGGAACCCGCGCATTTGGGGCCGCGAGATGACGGCTTCGGAAGTCTCCGCCTCGGCAGTGGAAGCGGGGTTGAGCGCAGTGGCCCGCAAGAAGTCGAGATCGAAGGCCGAGCAGGCCAAGCTCGATCTCGCGTTCCTCGAGAAGTATCTTCCTTTTCGACTGGCGAGTTTGAAGCAAGACTGGCTGGCCGCGCAGAGGGTGATGGATGAATTCGAAGGCAAGCTGCCGACGGTGATGGTGATGGAAGAGGGTCCTCGGAAAGATGCTTTTGTGCTTTTGCGCGGAGCCTACGATGCGCACGGCGAGAAGGTGGATCCCGTTACGCCCGCGGTGCTGCATTCGTTCAAGCCCGAGTGGCCGCGCAACCGTTTGGGGCTCGCAAAGTGGATCGTCAGCCGCGAGAATCCACTGACGGCGCGAGTGATCGTGAACCGCTACTGGCAGATGTTTTTTGGCACGGGATTGGTGAAGACATCCGAAGATTTCGGATCGCAAGGTGAGATCCCCGTGCAGCGCGAGTTGCTCGATTGGCTGGCGCTGGAGTTTGTGGACAATGGCTGGAATGTGAAGGGTATTTTGAAGAGGATCGTGATGAGCGATGTCTACAGGCAGTCTTCGAAGGCTTCCGTCGAGTTATTGGCGCGCGATCCGGAGAATCGGCTGTTGGCTCGCGGGCCGCGTTTGCGGCTGTCGCCGGAAATGATCCGCGATCAGGCCTTGGCGGTTTCGGGATTGCTCGTGGAGAAGGTCGGTGGACCTTCGGTCAAGCCCTATCAGCCCGCAGGCTTGTGGCAGGAACTGGCTGGTGGCGCGGGATACAAACCAGACACCGGTGAAGGACTCTATCGCCGCAGCCTCTATACATATTGGCGGCGGACGATTGCACCTCCGTCGATGGTGGGTTTCGATTCGCCGAATCGCGAGACCTGCGTGGTGCGGGAATCGCGCACGAATACACCTTTGCAGGCGTTGAATCTGATGAACGATGAGACGTATCTCGAGGCCGCGCGCATGCTGGCCGAGCGGTCGTTGAAAGATGAGCAGCCATTGGAGAGCGCCTTTGTGAGGGCCTTGGGCCGTGAGCCTTCCGCGCGCGAACTGGATGTGTTGACCAAGGCGTTGCAGCGCTTCGAGGCGAGGTTTGCAAAAGATCCTGAGGCGGCGAAGAAACTGCTGGATGTAGGCGAGTCGAAGTCGGTGAATCCCGATCCCGCAAAACTCGCAGCCTACGCCAGCGTGGCCAGCATGATTTTGAATTTGGATGAGGCGGTGACCAAGCCATGAACCGACTGACCCGGCGTCATTTTTTGACGCAAACCGCCACAGGCATGGCTGCGTTCGCGCAGCTCAACGGACTGCCACATCACGCGGCCAAAGCCAAGCGCATCATCTATCTATTTCAATCCGGCGGACCTTCGCAGCTTGAATCCTTCGACTACAAGCCGGGTTTGGCCCAGCATGCCAACAAAGACCTGCCCGAATCGGTACGTAAAGGCCAGCGGCTGACAACGATGTCGGCAACGCAGTTGGCGTTTCCGATGATTCCGTCGCGCTTCAACTTTCAACAGCGCGGCAAGAGCGGCGCTTGGATCAGCGATCTCTTTCCGCATACAGCGAAGATGGCCGACGATCTCTGCATCGTGCGGTCGCTGCATACGGATGCGATCAATCATGATCCCGCCGTGACGTTCTTGCAGACCGGCTCACAGATTGCGGGACGCCCGTCAATGGGTTCTTGGGTTTCTTATGGGCTGGGATCCGAGACCAGAGAGCTGCCTGCCTTCGTCGTGATGATTTCGCCGGGAGGCGGAGGTGGCGGCCAACCGTTGTACGATCGGCTGTGGGGCAGCGGCTTCTTGCCGACGCGTTATCAAGGCGTGAAATTCCGTTCGGTGGGGGATCCGGTGTTGTATTTGACCGATCCTCCGGGATACACGCGCGAGGATCGCCGAGCGTATCTCGATGGTGTGAACGAGCTCAACAGAATACAGCTCGACGATGTGGGAGATCCGGAAATTGCAACGCGCATCGCGCAGTATGAGATGGCGTTCCGCATGCAGGCATCGGTTCCTGAGTTGACCGATCTTTCGAAAGAGCCTGAGTCTGTTTTGGGGCTTTACGGTGCGGATGTGAAGAAGCCCGGGACGTTCGCGGCGAACTGTCTGCTTGCGCGGAGGCTGGCGGAGCGCGGGGTGCGATTCATCCAGCTCTACCATCGCGACTGGGATCACCACGGTGGCTTGCAAACGGGCATGCCGAAGCGGGCGGCGGAGACGGATCAGCCCTCAGCGGGCTTGTTGCAGGATCTGAAACAGCGCGGGATGCTCGAAGATACTCTGGTGGTTTGGGGCGGCGAGTTTGGGCGTACGGTGTATTGTCAGGGTCGGTTGACTTCGACGGATTACGGGCGCGATCATCATCCACGCTGCTTCAGTATCTGGATGGCGGGCGGCGGCGTTCGTGGCGGGACGGTGTACGGCGAGACGGATGACTTCAGCTACAACATCGTGAAAGATCCGATGCATGTGCATGATCTGCAGGCGACGATTATGCATTTGCTGGGCGTGGAACATACGAAGCTGACGTATAAGTTTCAGGGTCGGCATTTCAGGCTGACGGACGTCCACGGGAGTGTGGTTCGGGACATTCTGGCTTAAGACGGGCTTTTGTTGCGCATTTAGACCTGGACCGGGTGGACGATCCTGACCTTTGCTGGCAATTGGAGACGATAGAACGCGCTGTTAACGAAATGTACGAGAGAAAGTCTCAACGAGTTCGTCTCCCCGACGGTGGCATTCCAAAGATCCACTTCGACTTCATGGATTCAGGAATTCCCAATGCTATCGCTTTCCAAGCTAGACAACCCCCGGGATCGCGCGTTACGCGAACTTCGCCCCAACGCTGCACTGCGATGCCGCCGATGAAGCAGGACTTCCACTCGCGAGCATCGCAAAAGGTTTGAAACTCCGCGGCGGCTTCGAAAATAGAAATCGTGGGCGCAGTTTGGCGAAGTATCGCTGCATTTCAATCAATCCCGAAGTCGGTGTTGGACGATGGATTCGAACGGCGAGATTGAAGGCGGGCTCCATCTGAGCGAGGGCGAGCACGTTGTCCGTCTCCTGCACTTCCCGTTGACGAATGCTCTCCAGAACTGGGGCTGCCTCATTCCAGGCGCGCACCCACGCGCGAATTTTCTCCTGGTCGGTCATGCTTCCATTATCGCGCTCAAACGCACACAGGCGAATCGTGCTAGAGGTTCGTGATATCTTAGAGGTTTCGGAAGCAAGAGTTCGAAGCAGACGTGTGTTCGCACCCCGCAAGCACCTCTCTTTCGACTGAACGGATTTCAAAATACCTATGACAGCTACTTCAGCCGGTGTCGTTGGGCGGGTGATTCAGGTCGCCGGTCCCGCCGTCGATATCCAATTTCCCGAAGGCCAAATTCCCGTTATCAACACCGCCGTTCGCATCACCAGCGAAGGCTTCACCACTCCCGACCCGGTGGACATCATCGTGGAAATCGCGCAACACATCGGTGAAAGCCGGGCGCGCGCCATCGCGTTGCAGCCCACCGACGGTCTTGTCCGCGGAATGAAAGCCGAATCGCTCGGCGAACCCGTCTCCGTTCCGGTCGGCAAGCAGACCTTGGGCCGCGTGCTCAACGTGATCGGCGCACCGGTGGACGGCATGGGACCCGTGTTGACCGCCAAACGCTGGCCCATTCACCGTCAAGCTCCATCCTTCGACGAGCAGTCCACCAGCCTGCAGATGTTCGAAACGGGAATCAAGGTGATCGATTTGCTTGAGCCTTACTTGCGAGGTGGCAAGATCGGCCTCTTCGGTGGCGCGGGCGTCGGCAAGACCGTTGTCATCATGGAACTGATCAACAACATCGCGCTCAAGCACGGCGGTGTGTCGGTGTTCGCCGGCGTTGGCGAGCGAACGCGCGAAGGCAACGATCTCTGGCTCGAAATGCAGGAATCGGGCGTTCTCGATCCGAAGGATTGGACGAAGTCCAAAGTGGCGCTCATCTACGGACAGATGACGGAGCCCCCGGGAGCGCGCTTGCGCGTGGCCCTCACCGGGTTGACGGTCGCCGAGTACTTCCGCGACGAAGAAAAGCAGGACGTGCTGCTGTTCGTCGACAACATCTTCCGCTTCACTCAGGCGGGATCGGAAGTGTCGGCGCTGCTCGGACGTATGCCATCGGCCGTGGGATACCAGCCCAATCTCGCATCCGAAATGGGCAACCTGCAGGAACGCATTACGTCGACCAAGAACGGTTCGATCACGTCGGTGCAGGCGATCTACGTGCCCGCCGACGATTACACCGATCCGGCCCCGGCGACAACATTCGCTCACTTGGACGCAACCACACAGCTTTCCCGTTCGATCTCTGAGCTCGGGATCTACCCTGCCGTGGATCCGCTCACCTCGACGTCGCGCATTCTCGATCCGCGCATCATCGGCGATGAGCACTATGACATCGCCCAGCGAGTCAAGCAGACCCTGCAGCGTTATAAGGATCTGCAGGACATCATCGCGATTCTCGGTATCGACGAGCTCTCGGACGAAGATCGCCTGACGGTTTCACGTGCGCGTAAGATGCAGAAATTTCTATCGCAGCCGTTCTACGTGGCCGAACAGTTTACCGGCCGTTCGGGCAAGTATGTGAAGCTGGCCGACACCGTCCGCAGCTTCAAGGAAATCTGCGACGGCAAGCATGACAATCTGCCCGAGCAGGCTTTTTACATGCAGGGTTCGATCGAAGATGTGTTGATCGAAGCCGAGAAGTTGAAGCAGCAAGGTTAAATCCAGTGGACACGTTTCTACTCGAGATCGCGACGCCTGAAAAATCGCTGCTCAAGGAGCAGGTTTCGGAAGCGCAGATTCCAGGGGCCGATGGCTACCTGGGAATCCTGCCGGAGCATGCTCCACTGCTTTCCAAGTTGAAGCCGGGCCTGTTGACCTATAAGATCGGCGGCAAGGAGAACACGCTCGCGGTGCATGGCGGGTTCCTGGAAATCAAGGACAACCACGTTCGATGTCTGGTCGATCAGGCCGAGCGCGCGGAAGAGATCGACATGGCCCGCGCCGAGGCGGCCCGAAATAAAGCGCTCGCGGCGCTCAACAGCGGCGGCATCGACCTGGATATCGGCGATGCTCTAGCTGCGGCGATGCGAGCTGAAGCTCGAGTCGAGGCCGCGAAGAAGTCCCAAGGTAAGTAGTTTTTCGATTCCCGTGCGCCACGTCTGTGGGATTCGTTAGGCGCGAAGGTTGTGGCACTTTGGGGACGTATTCCTGCCAACGCCGCAGTGGGTTCCCATCGGTTCGGCGGGCAGGTGAGTTTGTACGTGACCGATGCGCTACGACACAGTCGTAAAGGATCTTTTCCAGAAAGACCGGCCCACGTTGTTGGGAAAGTTGGCGGGACCCGCCGAGGTCCGCGAGCTTTTGAACAGCGAGTTGCCAATCGTCGAAGAGCGTATCACCGACTTCCTGCTAGCAATGAGTGATGGAGCTCTGTTCCATCTGGATCCGGGCGGAATGCAGGGTGAGCGATCGGCTGGTGGATGTTGGCGAATTCGACGCCCGCGAGTTGATGGCGAGTGGGAATCCTGGCGATGTCGCATGGGCGGTACTCGCGTGCGAGGCGAAGAGCGAGCAATTGCGCGACATCGTCTGGCGGGCTTGTGCCAGTTGTCCACGCGATTCACAATGGAGGTGAGAAACATGGGCGTCCACGTCGAAGTCGAGAAGAATGCATTCCTGCGAGAGATCCGGGATTCGGGGCCTGCTCAAGGAACGGAGTCGATCCTCCAAAGCCAACTCGAATGCAGGTTCGGACCTCTCTCGCTCTGGGGCTCCGAACGTCTCAGCACGGCCACTCCCGACCAGATCCAACGGTAGACGCTAAGTGGAGCTCTCACTCGCGACAGCGCCAGCCTATCTCGCCGCCCGCGATCTCGAACCGCGCCACTGCGCGCTACTCGGCGGAGGAATCTCCAACGCCGTGATCCTCGCGGAAACCAATCGAGGGACCATCGTCCTCAAACAATCCCTGAGCAAGCTTCGCGTCGAACAAGACTGGTTCTCCGACCGCGAGCGCATCCATCGCGAATGCGAAGCCATGCGGTTGCTCGCACCGCTTCTGCCGGAAGGAACCGTACCCGGCATCGTCTTCGAAGACCGCGACAACTGTATCTTCGCCATGACCGCAGCGCCGGAACCGGGGCGTCCGTGGAAGTCCATTCTGATGGCCGAACGCGAAGCCGATCCGCTCACCCTGACACGCGTCGCCAGCCTGCTCGCAAACATGATCGCAGTCTCGGTTGGCAACTCCGAGTTCCAAAGCAAGTTCGGCGATCTGCGTGTCTTCGATCAGTTGAGGCTCGACCCTTACTATCGCGCCACCGCGGCGCGGCATCCCGATCTCAGAGGCTTCTTCGACGAACTCATCGCCGAGACAGTCGAACGCCGCTATTCGTTGGTGCATGGCGATTGGAGTCCAAAGAACCTGCTGGTTTCACCGCAGCAGGTCACCGCAATCGATTTCGAGGTCGTCCACTACGGAGACCCTTCGTTCGACGTCGCGTTTCTGATCAATCATCTGCTCTTAAAGAGCCTTTACCGCGAAGCACCAGCCTACAAATCGGCCGCTCGGGACTTCTTCGCGATCCTGCAGTTCATCTTGCAGGAACCTTGGCTGGAAGCCGCAACGACGCGACATCTCGGGGCACTCATGCTCGCCCGGGTGGACGGCAAGTCGCCTGCTGAGTACATCCATGGAACCGCCCTCGAACCGCGCGTCCGCGAGATCGCGCGAGGCATTATTCTCAACCCGCAACGGTCGATCGCTGAGACAATAGAAAGCGTATGATCGAGATCCGCCTCAATGGCGAGACGCGCCAGATTCCCGCAGGCTTGAACATTCCCGCACTCTTGCGGCACATCGAAATCCATGCCGATCGCGTCGCCGTCGAACTCAACCGCGAGATCGTGCGCAAAACCGAATGGGATGCGACGCAAGTCGAGGCCGGAGCCGAAGTGGAAGTCGTCCACTTTGTAGGCGGCGGCTCACGTTAGGGTCTTTTCCATCGTGACAATCGCGACGGTTTCGCCGTTCGGCAGCGGGACCTCCACACGTCCCAGCGTTCGGAACCCATGCCGCTGATAGAACGGAATTCCGGTGAGCGTGGCGCCTAACTGCAAGCGCCGGAACCCAGCGGCCCGCGCCTCTTCGGAACTCGCTTCCAGGATCACGGTCCCGAGGCCTCGTCTCGCGAAATCCGGATGTACAAAGAACGCTCGGATGCGGGCGGCGTCCACCTTGGGATCGAGAAAGTCCGCGTTCTTTACCGGAGATCCGCTGTCGCTGCCAAAGAGTGTACTGCGCTTGCTCCAACCGCCGCAGGCCGCCAAACGGCCATCCAGTTCGACCACGAAATAGGTCTGATCTTCGATCAACAGCCGGTCGACGCCAAACACAGTTCCGAGTGCACCCTCGCGCTGCGCGACTGTGTATACGCCGGACTGCAGATGCATCACCGAATCCACGATCAGCGAGCGCATCTGCTCAACATCCGACATTACAGCTTTGCGAAGCATCTTTTCAATTTAACTCTTGACACATTGGGCGGACGCTGGCAGGATAGCACTATGCCATTTCAACTACTTTGCATTGCAATGCTGACTCAAGCATCGCCGCCCCCGCAAAGCGATTTACAGGCTCTTCTCCTGGAAGTCCGGGCACTCCGCACGGCCTTGGATCGGACGACTTTCGTCGGATTGCGTGTCCAATTGGTTCTGCACCGTCCAGGGCAGCAACAGTTCACGGTCAATCTGGCAAGGGATCGCGTGCGGGGTGCCGAAGGACAGCTTTTGTATCTCAAAAGTCAACGGGAACATCTGACGGGAAGGCTCAAGGAAATCGAGCAGCGCAAACCGGTTCCCGAGCGGGAATTGCTCACGATGAAAGCTGAGGCGGAAGCTTTACCTCGCAAACAGCAGGAATACGAAGCCATGGTGATCGAGGCCCAACAGAACTTGCGTATGGAAACTGCAAAGCTGGAGGATCTGAACCGCCAACTCGACGAACTCGAGCGTCGCCTGGCTGAGATTTCCAAGTAGACTGGAGCATGACTCTCGCCGGGCGAACCTTTCGAGCCATTGCTAATTCCGCCAATGGAAGTATCAACACGGACACCACCCTGTCATTCACCGAAGAGAAGGACGGCACGGTATTCGGCGTGTATAGCGGCGGAACCATTCGCCACGGCAGCGTCGTCGCGAACTGGCGCACCGCCACCGGACTCGAAATGCTCTATCACTGCGTCACTGTCACGGGGGAGCTTCGCGCCGGGCACGCCCTGGGAGTCATCGCTGAAGATCCCATCGACCACCGCCCCCATCTGTACTTGGATTGGCAATGGCTCACCGGTGAGCGGAGTAAGGGCAGTTCGGAATGGGTATTGGACGTGCAAGAAAAATAGCCGCCCGCACCCAGAACCGAGGCGCGAGCGGCTGTTGAGAGGGATGGAGAACTGCTATTGCACGGTCAACTTCACCGTCGTAACCTTGCGTAGGGTTCCGACGGATCCAGTGAGCGTAATGTCGTAGGTCTTGGCCACCGTACTGGCGGTCGTGACAATCTTTAATGCGAATTTGCCGGGCCCGGCAGCCGAAGAAGATCCGGATGCGGTAGGCGGCAGCCCCGCGAACGCAAGTGAGATCGGCTGATTGAATGACCCGGTCGTGGTGATGGCGAAAGTAAATGTCGCGGTTTCTCCCTTATTCACCGTGAGTGTGGCAGGAGTCGCGGTCAGCTCGAAACTCGCCGCAGGCTTGATCGTCACGGTCAAGGGTGCCAGGGCGGAGATCGCACCATTCACGCCTTTGATGCTGGCTTTCGCGTCCGCCGTTGTCGCAGCGGCGGTGGCGGCAACCGTCAGCTTTAGGGTCACCGCAGTGCCCGGCGCGGCGGAGGCCGGAGTGAACACCCCAGTGACGCCGGCGGGAAGTCCTGTCGCAGTCAACGTCACCGTGCCGACAAACCCGCCCGCCCCTACAATCTGCACGGCAACGTTGGCGGATACGCCAGGATTGAGCGATACCGATCCTGGCACGGCGGAAATCGAAAACGGCGCAGCGACACCCACGCTCACCGGCATGGTGGCGCTGAGCGCGCCGCTTACGCCTTTGATGGTGACCGCAGCGGAAGCCGTGATCGCGGCATTCGCAGCGGCTGTCAGTTTCAGCGTGACGGCAACGCCTGGCGCGGCAGAGGCTGGGGTGAAAACTCCCGTCACGCCAGTCGGCAAGCCCGTGGCCGTCAACGCGACAACACTTTTGAATCCTCCGGCGGCGACAATCTGAACCGGAACATTCGCGGTTCCGCCGGGGATCAACGTGATGGCGGCCGTTGGAGCACCGGCAAGTTTGAACGATTGGGTGTTCTGCGTGCTCGCGCAGCTACGAACCGCCTTAAACGCATTGAGGCGGCCACCCGTTATCGTCTTACCTGCCAGAGCGGGTATGGGATTGGTGTTGTCCAGAATCACCTTGCGCAGCCCTGCGGTGTCGAGGTGGCTGCAGGCGGCCAGCACGAGTCCGGCAACACCGGAAGTCATCGGCGCTGCAAATGAGGTTCCGGAAACGGTTGCATAGTTGCCACCGGGATTGGTCGTGTCGATGGCAACACCCGGCGCGGCAAGGTGTACAGTCTTCAGACCATAAGAAGAGAACGTCGCCATCGCGTCTTTGTAGTCGGTAGCGGCCACGGCGATCAGGTTCGGCGCGGATGTGAAGGCAGCCGGATACGACGGTGTTACGTCCAGATCCACAGGCGAGTTTCCCGCCGCGGCGACAAACAGCATCTCTGCATCCTGCGCCTTGAGAATCTGATCGAGTAGCGCCTGCGACGCCCCGGCTCCGCCCCAACTGGCATTCAGAATCCGGATATTTGCCCCGGTTCCAAAGGCCTTCTTGGTCTGAATCGCGAACTCAATAGCACGAATCGCATGGGACACGGCACCCTGACCCGCGGGATTCATGAACGCCAAGCCCATGATGCTGCCGGTCCAGTTCACGCCCGCAACACCCCTCGCATTGTTGCCGGAGGCAGCGATGACGCCCGATACCCACGTGCCGTGCTGCTTGACATCCGTCGGATCGCAGGTGTTGGTAAAGGCGTTGTAGCCATGGCTCCCGGCCGGACAAGTGATCTTGTCGTTGAGACCGAAGGTCACGGTGAAGTCCCTCGGCGCGGACCACATATTGTCTTTCAGATCGGGATGATTGTAGTCCACACCCGTGTCGATCACGCCGATGACGTTGGCCTTGGATCCCGCTGTTGTCTCCCAGGCGGTGGTGGCGTCGATATCCGCTCCGGCAACCAAGGTATTTTTGAGGCCCCATTGCTTCGTGAAACTGGGATCGTTGGGAATCGCGTTCACATGCACGATGTAGTTGGGTTCTACGTATTCCACATCTGGGTCCTGGGCTAGGTCGAGCAGGGTACGCCGTCCTTGCCTCGTCGCCAACTTCAGGTGCGTATAGCCGGATTCACCGAGGTCTAACGCCTCTCGCACCTGGAACCGGCGCATCCTCACCGAGTCGCCGCGAAGCTTACGGCTTCCGTCCACGCCATCGCGAAACTTCACCAAAAGCTCCCCGGCCACAGCCGGACGCCCGTCGTAGTATTCCACTTCCAGATCTTGCGCATCGAGAAGCGTCAACCCGCACACCAACAACGCAATGGATGCTATGAAACGCAGTTTCATCTCTTGAGTCTCCTGTTGAACGAGCCCCAAAAAATCCCACTGCCTGCGATTGGAGATAAGGAGTTCCCGTATGTCTGTTTCTTTCCGTATCGGTGAAGACACCTAGGGCATGAAAGAAAAGCTGTGAGAAAACCGAAATCAGTACAGGATTGACGCTAGTCCTCCTCAGTAGCAGTCCGGAAAACGGAGTGTACGGGAATCGTTGCTTGCTTGTCGTGAGGGTGCCCGCGCGCCCTTTCCGGGCTCTTCAGTAGCAGCCCGGAAAACGGAGTGTACGGGAATCGTTGC
>Ga0163144_10005830_pt1 | contig 27368 bp, 25 predicted proteins | sample OliLak19BULKMAT1_FD_123175 | JGI IMG/M metagenome (GOLD analysis project Ga0163144, IMG submission 123175) | Freshwater microbial mat bacterial communities from Lake Vanda, McMurdo Dry Valleys, Antarctica - Oligotrophic Lake LV.19.BULKMAT1 | ecosystem: Environmental > Aquatic > Freshwater >... | reverse complement strand
CGCCTCGCCGTTTCCGCGGCCACCATTTCGGGCTTTGCGCTCGCCATGGTCTCCACCGGCGTCGTCTTGCCAGGCTGTGAGAAGAAGAAGCCACCACCCGCGCCGCCGCCGCCCCCACCGCCGCCCCCCCCCACGCCCGATCCCATCCAGATCGACCCCGTCATGCAGTCGATCCGCCCGGACTCTCGCGTGCAGTTTCCGCAACCGGCCGCTCCGGTCGATGAATCGCTGGCACGGTCCATCGTCGAACTGGCCAACGCCTTCGCCAAAGGCGACGGCGACAAGGTGAGCGCCATGCTCGCTCCGGCCGCCCGCGCCGACCTCAGCGCCCTCCTCAACTCGGGCGAATTCGATGAAGAATCGGCCAAAATCGAGGCCGTTCGTCTCCTCACCGTGAGCGAAACCCCCGGCGATTCGCTCCCATCGTCCGGCGCCCAGGTCTATTGGACGATCCAATCCCCCGACGGCGCGTATGTCATGGGTTGGAATGCCCTGCGCATCAATGATGCATGGGTCTTCGATGGCACCGGTTCGACTTCAAGCGTCCGCAAGCGCGCCAACGAGTGGGATGGTGCCACCACCGACGAACTGACCAAGACGACGGTGGTCCGTGCCGCTTCGGCGGGTCCGGAAGCCGCCGGCCCGATGGATGCTTTGGCGGCTGGCCTGTACTTTGTCAAAGAGCTCGGCGACCGCTCAGCCAAGGTGACCGGAACCGAAGCGGCGCTCGCCGCGTTCGAAGCCCAAGCGATGCAGATGGCCGCGCCCGGACAGGGCGATCCGGCGACCTACAAGACTCAGTTGGAGGCCATGCAGGCGTCCGGAAAAGCCGCGGTCGATCGCGGTGTGTGGCCCGGTGACGCCGCCGTCAAACAGTCGATCGAGCTCGTTAAAGGGTTCGTCGCTGGCAAAATGGAGGATGATGCTCTCTACATCCTCGCCGCCGAGATTCTTAAAGTAGACGTCGCCCGCATCCGCGCACTCTTCGGCGCCACCCCAACCGCACCGACGGAACCCAGCAGAGGTCCCGCGCCCGTCGGCGGATGATCGGTTTTTTCGCCGAGTTCCTTAGGTCTTCCTCCTCCACGACCCAGTCCACCCATGACCACACGCATCGCCCTCGTCACCGGTGCCTCCCGAGGCATCGGCAAATCCATCGCACTTCGGCTCGCCAAGGATGGCCGCCACGTGGTCCTTTGTGCCCGCACCGAGGGGCCTCTTGCCGACCTCAAACACCAGATCGAATCAGCGGGCGGCGCTGCCTCGGTCCTCGCGTTCGATGTATCCGACTCAGCCGCCACGGCCGCAGCCATCGAGAAAGTCGCGGCCGACCACGGCCGCCTCGACATCCTCGTCAACAACGCGGGCATCACCAAAGACGGCCTCGCCCTGCGCATGAGCGACGAAGACTGGGACATCGTCGTTGACACGAACCTCAAGTCCGCGTTCGTCGCCATCCGGTCGGCGGCGCGGGCCATGATGAAGAACAAATTCGGCCGCATCGTCAACATCAGCAGCACCAGCGGCGTCGTCGGGAACGCCGGACAAGCCAACTACGCCGCCGCGAAGTCCGGACTTCTGGGCCTCACCAAGTCGATCGCCCGTGAACTGGGCGGCAAGAACATCACCTGCAACGCCGTCGCCCCCGGTTTCATCGAAACCGATATGACAGCCAACCTCCCGCAGCAGGTGAAAGACCACGTCACATCGCTTATGGCCATCAAGCGACTCGGCACCGGCGACGACATCGCCGCATGCGTCGCCTACCTCACCAGCGATGAAGCCGGCTTCATCACCGGACAAACCGTGTGCGTCGACGGCGGCATGACCATGTGCTGATCGCCGGTGGCCTCGACGCCCCCGCCCGCGCTGCAACACGAGACCACCCGCGCCGAACCATCACTTCGCGTTCATCTTCTTCGCGGCCCGCACGAACGCGACGCCGCCTGAAGCCAAACCCGCCAAAGCGAATCCCATCAGCAGCCACGGGGCCGCGTCCGGCCACACCCAACGCTGCAAGGCCCACCCGAGCAGCACGCAGCCGATGACCGCGTAGCCAAAGTTCAGCCCAACCGCCAAGGCCCGCATCATGGGGGCCCAGTCACTCTCGTTGTTCTTGTCATCATCCGGTCGGCGGATCACGGGCATCGTCTTTCACCCCTTCACAGACCGTCCCCTACATCACCAGTTTCAACGCCGCCGTCTTTGCGCCGTGCTCGGCCTCGCGGGCCTTGGCAACATCGGTCCCGCCACCTTGGGCGCTGTCGGGTTTGCCGCCGCCCTTTCCACCCACAATCGCGGCCGCATCGCGCACCCAATCGCCCGCACGCAACCCCTTCTTGATGTGGCTCTCGGTCACGCTCGCCCCGATGGCGACCTTGCCCCCGGCCGCATCGATGCTCAGCAGCATCACCGATGCGTGCGGGCACTTGTCGCGGATCACCTTGATGGCCGCCTGCAACGCGTTGCGGTCATCTGGCCCATCGATGCGATCGACCACCACCGGGTCGTTCATGTTGCACGAACGGTCCGCGATCACCCGGGCCTGACGCACGGCCTCATCGCGGGCAGCCGCCGAGGCGTTCCGACCCGCGGCCTTCATCCGCTCCTGCAAGCCCGCGATCGCACCCCGGATCCCTGCCTTGCGGCTCGCCGGCACCGTCGCCGCTTCAACCTCGGCCACCAGCGCATTCACGGCGGCCGAAAGATCGGCATCCGGAAGTTTCCCGATCTCGATGGCCCGGCTGTGCAGCCGGTCGGCCTCGGCCGCGGCCTTCACCGCCGCCTCACCCGTAAGCCCGATGATGCGCCGCACGCCCTTCGCGACGGCCTCCTCCGTGACAATCGCGAAGCGGGCAATGATCGCTGTGGATGAAACATGCGTGCCGCCGCAGAACTCGATCGAGAGTTCGGTCCATGCCGAGTTCGATGGGTTGTCGACCAGTTCCTGCACCGTCCCGCCGATCGAGACCACCCGCACCGGGTCCGGGTAGGCCTCGCCGAACACCGCCCGAAGCCCCGCGATGCCGCGGGCCAGATGGAGCGGTGTCGGCTCCGCGTAGACCGTGAGGTCCTGCTTGATCTGCGAATTGACGATCCTTTCGACCTCCGCCAGTTCGTCCGAAGACACCGGTTGCGGGTGCGCGAAGTCAAATCGCATGCGGTCCGTGGCGACCAGCGACCCCTTCTGGTCAACATGCTGCCCCAGCACACGCCGCAACCCGAAGTTCGCCAGGTGCGTGGCCGTGTGGTTCGAGGCCACCCCCATCCGCCGCTTCTTGTCGGGCTCCATCGAGACCGAGTCGCCCACACGGATCTCGCCCCGCACAACGTGCCCGATGTGCAGGACATACCCGCCGAATGCCCTGACCGATTCAACCACAAACTGGCCGCCATCACTGGCCCGGCTCGCCCCTTTGCTTTCAGAGAGCAGCCGGATGGTGCCGTGATCGGCCTCCTGCCCGCCCATCTCGGCATAAAACGGCGTGTTGCTCACCACAATCCCCACTGCGCGGCGCGCGACACTGGTTTTGACGCTGTTGTCAAAGTTGTGCCCGTTAAAGATCGCCTCGACCCGCGCACTGGCGTCGATCCCCGCAAACTTCGCCGAATCGTCGGTAAGGTTGATGTTGAGGTGCTTCAGCCGCGCCACCTCTTCGCCCGAAAGCCCGAGCTGCTTCTCCTCCGCCTTGCCGCCCGTCCTCGACATCTCTTCGGCCTTGCCGCGCTCGGCCTCGTACCCATCCATATCTACCGTCAGCCCGCGTTCCTGGGCCATAAGCGCAGTCAAATCGGGTGGGAAGCCGAAGGTGTCGTACAACTTGAAGGCCTCAAGCCCGGGGATGATGGTGGCCCCCTTCTGGACGACTTCTTCCGCCACGCGCTCGAACAATTTGATGCCGCGGTCGAGCGTCTTGCCGAAACTCTCTTCCTCCTCGTGGATCATGCCCGCGACGCGCTCCGGGTCTTTGCGAAGTTCAGGGAACGCATCGCCGAACCGTTCGACCACCACCGGCACCAACTGGGCGAAGAAGCCCGGCTTGGCGTTCAGCATCTGGCGGCCATACCGGACCGCCCGTCGAAGAATCCGGCGGAGCACATACCCACGCCCAACGTTGCTCGGCAGTGCGCCGTCCGTAATCGCGAACGTCAGCGTGCGGACATGATCCGCGATCACGCGATAGGCCGTGTCCACATTGTCCTTGTCGGCCTCACCCAGCCGCCCGGAGTACCCCCGCGCGCCCGTGAGCCGCTCGATCGCCGTGAAGATCGGCGCAAACACGTCGGTGTCGTAGTTGCTCCGCACGTTCGCGAGCACCGATACCAGCCGCTCAAACCCCATACCCGTGTCCACGTGCTTGTTCGGCAACGGCCGCAATGAGCCATCGTCCTCACGGTTGAACTGGATGAAAACGTTGTTCCAGATCTCCAGCACATCGGGGTCGCCCGTGTTGACGAGCGCCGCCGCGTTGCGGTTCCCGATCCGGTCAAAGTGGATTTCTGTACACGGCCCGCACGGGCCCGTCTCACCCATCTCCCAGAAGTTGTCCTTCATGTTGCCGGGGATCACATGGTCATCCGGCAGATAGCGCCGCCACAACCCCCTCGTCTCTTCGTCCGGAGCCAGCCCCGCCTTCTCATTCCCGCCGAAGTACGTCGCGTACAACCGATTCCCGGGGACTTTGAAAACTTCGGTCAGCAGTTCCCACGACCACGCGACCGCCTCTTCCTTGAAATAGTCACCGAACGACCAGTTCCCCAGCATCTCAAAGAAGGTGTGGTGGTAGGTGTCCTTCCCAACGTCCTCGAGGTCGTTGTGCTTGCCCCCCGCCCTGATGCACTTCTGGCTGTTCGCGGCACGCTTGAGCCGGCCCATCGGCGTGGCCGGGTCCACCTGCCCCAAGAAAATCGGCTTGAACTGATTCATCCCGGCGTTCGTGAACAGAAGCGTCGGATCGTCCGTCGGCACCGCAGGCGAACTCGGCACAAACGTGTGCCCATGCTTCTTCACGAAGAAATCGATGAAAGTCTGGCGGATCTGGTCGGCGGAAAGCGTCATAAGGCGTCAAGCGTAGGGTGAAGCCCCCGCCAAAGGTCGCTCGGCGTCTCAACGGCGTACGCTCCCGACATGGTCGAAATCCACGTCCGCTATTCCGGTAACAAGAAGTGTGACCTCTCCCACCCGGAAGGCCCCACCCTTCGCACGGATGCCCCCAAAGAAATCGGCGGCGAGGCCAGCGCGTTCTCGCCCACCGACCTCGTCGCCAGCGGCCTCGCCTCGTGCATCCTCACCACCATGGCCATGGTCGCCGAGCGGAACGGGCTTCTGCTTGACGGCGCTGCCGCCACCGTCGAAAAGCACATGAACGCTTCGCCCCGCCGCATCGGACGCCTGCCCGTCGTCGTCACGCTACCCGCGTCAATCCCCGCCGAAATGCGCCCGAGGCTCGAGGCGGCCGGCCACGCCTGCCCCGTGCATTCCAGCCTGCACCCGGACATCGATGCGCCGATCGACTATCGCTATGTCTGAAGCCGCGGCAACGCAACCCGGGCACGCCTGACCACCTCGCGCGCCCAACGCTGTCCGCACCAGCCTTGGGCGTGCGCATAAAAAACGGCCCTCAATGGGCCGTTCGTTCAATTCACACCCTCGAAACACCTCTCACGCCTGATCAGCCGCGGCTTTCTTCCGCGTTTTGACCGCCGTCGAAGCGTCGTGGGCCTTGCGGAAATCTTCATCGAGATACAGCACGCAACTGCACGACACGCACCGCGTCACCCGGCCGCCCGAGAGCAACCCATTGACCGCCTCGATCGGCAGGAACACCGAGCATGAACCACAACTATATTCGTGACGCTTGGCGTCGTGAAGATCAACCTGCGCCATCGCCTCGTCGCCGCGGGTTTCGATCAACCGCTCGAACATCGAGAGCGTCTCTTTCGTGAGGTCAGCCCCCAGCGTCTTCCGCTCCGCGGCCAGCACCGCGACCCGTTCCTTGATCTCGTCCGCCCGTTTGTCGCGGTCGGTGGCGGCCACGCCCCGAACCTGCGAACGCTGTTCCTTCTGGTTCGCGAGTTCGGCCGACTGCCGCCGGAGTTCATCGACCTTGCCCATCTGTTCAAGGGCCGTGGTCTCGATGCGATCGCGATCGGTTTTGATCGTATTGATTTCGGTCAGCAGGGCTTGATAGGCCTTGTTCGTCTGGGCCACGTTCATCTGCTCACGCAGTTTCGCGGACTTCTCGTCCAAGGCCCGCATCTCGCTCTCGTGCTCCGCGGCTTGGGCGGCCAAGTGTTTGGCCTCCTTCTCCGTCGCCGAGTGCTTGCCCGAAAGTTGGCCTAGGTCGGTTTCCTGCTGTGTCAGGAACCGCTCGGCGGATTTCAACCTGCTTTGCAGGCCCCGCAGCTGTTTGTCTACCACAAAGAATCGAAGCAGTTTCGCAGTAACGTCCATTCGGGTCTCCGACGCCGGGTCTTGCGACGAGTGTATCACCCCCGACGGACCCGGATGCGAAAAAGCGCGCGATGTTCCCACTATGTCGCCAACCTCAACCACCAGAACGCCACCGGTCCTACCAGAAGCGGTGAATCGATCATGTCGATCACGCCCCCGAGGCCCGGAAGCACCTTCCCAGAGTCCTTGAACCCCGCATCGCGCTTGAAAACGCTTTTTGCAAGGTCGCCCAGTTGCCCGATGAGCGCGAACAAGATGCCCGGAATGAACGCCAGAGGCAGCGCTGGCCCCTCGAACGCCGTCCAACGTTCCAGCACCCACAGCCCCAACGCCCCCAGTGCAGACGCCACCACCACCCCACCCGCCAGCCCCTCCCACGTCTTGCCGGGGCTGAGCCACGGTGCCATCTTGTGCCGCCCGATCGCCTTCCCGGCAAACAGCGCGCCGATGTCGCACGATTTCGTAACCAAGATCACCCACATCAGCACCCATGCCGACTGTTCACGCCGGATCGCGATCAGGAACCCCGCGAGCAGCCCCAAGTACACGAAGCACAGCATCGAGCCGCCCGTTGCCGTCAGCACACCCTGCACCGTGCGATTCCGCGCGTAATAGACGATCGAAAGAGCCATCGCCACCGAAGCGCACGAACTCACCACGGCCACCGCCGTCACGCCGTCCATCGCCGTCGGAACCAACGTCGAAACAAGCACCCCCAGCAACGCCACCAGCCCGAACACACGCCGCGAGGCCTCGATCCCCTTGGCTTTGAACATCGCCGCGAGTTCGCGGGCCGCGAACACCGCCAGCAACAGCAAAATCGGCAGCAACACCACGCCCGGCGGCCAACCACCGATCTCCGCGAACGGAAGCCAAGAAGGCACCGCACGCCCTTCCAGCCACTGGTCCGCGGCCAACCCCGCAATGATCCCAAGAATCAAAATCGGCCCGATGATCAGACGGTCACGCAAGTGGTGGCACTCCGCCCGCCTCGGCCGACAACCCGCCGAACCTCCGGTCGCGGGCCGCGAACGCGCGGACCGCATCAAAGAGCTCACGCTCTCCGAAATCGGGCCACAGCGTCGGCGTCACCACCAGTTCCGCGTAACTCAACTGCCACAACAAGTAATTGCTGATCCGCATCTCCCCGGCCGTACGGATCATCAAGTCCGGGTCGGGCATCCCCGCCGTGTACAGCCGCTCCGAGAGCATGGATTCATCGATCTGCTCCGGGTCGAGGCTCCCGGCAGCAGCCGCCCGCGCCAGCGATTTCGCGGCCTCGATGATCTCCGAACGCGATCCGTAGTTGATCGCCAGGCATAGCGTGCACCGCGTGTTGTGCTCCGTGGCCCGGGTAACCCGGTCAATCGCTTCCAACACCGGGGCCGGCAACCCCTCGCGTTGACCGATCATCCGGAAGCGCAGCCCCTTGCGCTGCATCTCGTCCTGCTCGCCCGAAAGGTACTTGAGGCAAAGGTCCATCAGCCCTTCGACCTCCGCCGGAGGCCGCTTCCAATTCTCGAGCGAGAACGAATACAACGTGATGTACTCAACCCCGATCCGGCCGCACGCCGTCACCACCTCGCGCACCGACCTCGCACCGTTGTAGTGTCCGAACAGCCGCGGGAACCCGCGCTGCTCCGCCCACCGACCGTTCCCATCCATGATGATCGCGATGTGGCGCGGAATCCGCGCGGGGTGAACATCGGGCAGGTGCCGCAGCGGTTCCGCCTCGGGGTTGCGGGCCCGCATCATCCCCGCCAGCCGCGCGGCCGATTCATCGACCGCGTGGCCCTTCTTGGCTTCGGCAGCAAGCCTGAGATCTTCGGTTCGCGTCGGCATGACGTATCGAATCCACCCTCTGATTCAAAAGGCACCCATCCCCCGAAACCCTCACGTCCTGTAAATCGTCTGCTCACGATCCGGTCCGACGCCGATCATCGACGCCGAAACACCGATCGACGCTTCAATGAACTCGACGTACCTCCTCGCGTTCGCCGGCAAGTCGCCAATCCGACGAGCCCCACCGATATCCTCCGAGAAGCCCTCGAAAGTGGTGTACGTCGGTGTGACACGCGAAAGTTCGAACGCGTCGGCCATAAAACGATCGGTCCGGGAACCATCGGCACCGGAATAACCCGTGCACACCCGGATCTCGTCAAACCCCGCCAGCACATCCAGCATCGTGAGGGCAACCTCGGTCACGCCGTTGATCATGACCGCATACTTGACCGCCACAAGGTCCAGCCACCCCACCCGCCGCGGCCGACCGGTCGTCGTCCCGAACTCGCGCCCGCGCACCCGGATCTTGTCCCCGGTCGCGTCCTTCAGTTCAGTCGGCATCGGCCCCGCACCCACCCGCGTTGAATACGCCTTCATGACGCCGATCACCCGCCCGACCCGCGAGAACGGGACGCCTGTTCCCGAGCCAATTCCAGCCGTGCCGCAGTTGCTGCTCGTCACATACGGGTATGTCCCATGATCGACGTCCAGCAGCGTCCCGTTCGCACCCTCGAACAGAATCCGCTTGCCCGATGCCAGCAGATCGTGCAGTAGATACGTCGTGTCCTTGATCATCGGCGCCAACCGGTCCGCCGCCTGCCGACACTTGGAAAGAATCTCCGAAGCTTGCAACCCCGGCGGCGTCGCCGAGAGTTCGCGCAGCATCGGCCCCTTGATCGCCAACGCAATCTCGATTCGCTCCGCCATCACTTCGGGACGCAAAAGGTCTCCCATCCGAACCGCGTTCGCCCGCTGCACCTTGTCCGCATACGCCGGGCCAATGCCCCGGCGCGTGGTGCCGATCTCTGAAATCGAAGTCACACCCTTCGCGTGATCGGCCTGGCTCGCCCGCTTCAGCATGTCCTCCCGCAGGCCGTCCTCCAACTGGTGATACGGAAGCACCGCGTGGGCCCGGCTCGAAACCACAAGCCCCGAGGTATCAACCTCGCGGGCCGCCAACCCCGTCATCTCATCGAGTAGTTTCCACGGGTCCACCACAACCCCGTTCCCGATCACCGCAGCCTTGCCCGGGTACAGAATCCCTGATGGAATCAAATGCAGGGCATAACGCTCCCCCTTCACCACCACCGAATGCCCCGCGTTCGCCCCGCCGTTATACCGCACCACCGCATCGTGGTGAGCCGCCAGAAGGTCCACCGCCTTGCCCTTCCCCTCATCGCCCCACTGAAGCCCCACCACAGCGCTGCAAAGGCCCCCGGAACCAGCCAAAGGGCGGACGGAAACCGGATCTGTTGAATTCAATGGCATGCCTGGTGAACCTGAATGAACCGCGTTATCGGGACCAACAAAACGACAAGGTTGCAAGCGTAGCGTCGAATCACCACCGCCCACCGCGCTCCGACCGCCCCGGGCTCAAGTTTCACCCGCGCACGACCGATCACCCGTCTGGTTCTACGGAGCATGCCATGGCCCCCAAGCCGGTTCGACTGATGTGCCCAAACTTGGTGTGCCGAACCGTGCTGGCGGTCCCTCAATCAGCCAGAGGCAAGACCGTCCGCTGCCGCGCCTGCGGCACCAACATCAAAGTCCCAGGCGAGCCGCTCAAAGCAACCGCTGATAAGACCGGTCCCAACGCCAAAGCCGCCTGACCATTCGGCCCCGCCCCAAGCCACAGTCGGCACCCATCAGAACTTCGGCTGCTTGTTATCGAGTTCATCTTCATCCAGAAAATCAAACTCGGCCACGCTGCTCCCATCGCTGTCGCTGTCGAGCAACGTCTTTTTGGCCGGTGACGGGGCTTTCGTTTTCGCTGGCCCGGGCTTCGCCGCCGAGGGCGTAGGCGCTGGAGCATGGCCACCGCCACCCCCTCCCACCGCCACGATCCCGTCTTCGTAGCATTCTTCCGGCTCAATTGCACCTGGCTTGCCATCAATCCGAACCACAAAAACAAGGTCGCCGATCGAGATCAGATCGCCCGCGGCGAGTTCGGTGTGCGCAATCCGCCGCCGGTTCACATAGGTCCCGTTGCTCGAACCCAAGTCGCGGATCACAGGCTTTGAATCCTGGATCGAGACTTCGCAATGGTGACGCGAAACCGCCGACGACGGGATCCGGATCTGACAATCGGTCTGCCGACCAATCACCTGAACCGGCTTGCTGAGCGGGATTTCCTGCTGCTTGCCGTCGATTTGCACCAGTACCAGCGAAACGCTCATACGCTTCTTCCTTTGACGCCCACCCCATCCAAGAGGCCGCTCACACCGGTTTCCCACCACCGTCCTACAAGAGTTTACGCATTCCGAGGCCGGCAGGCTCCACCAATGGTCCCCCGCCCCACCGATCACCCAAAGACCATGAAGCCCCTGACACTCCCACAAGCATCGGCAACTCCACCGGTTCCCATTCACCCGGCGGCTTCCCTCGAAACCACCGGTCGGGTCGCTTCGCTCTATCTCCACGTCCCCTTCTGCTCCCACAAATGCCACTACTGCGATTTCTACAGCATCGTCGACACCCGTGACCGCCAAGCGTCCTTTACCGACCGTCTCATCGAAGAACTCACGTTCCTCGCCCGCTTTGCCGCGAACACTCCGCTACGAACCATCTTTGTCGGCGGCGGGACACCCAGCATGCTCGCGCCAGACCTCTGGATTCGCCTCATCGCCCACCTCGAACGCCACTTCGATCTCTCCGCCATCCGTTCGGGCAACGGCGAATGGACGGTCGAATGCAACCCCGATTCCGTCACCACCCAACTGGCCGACACCCTCGCCCAGGGCGGCGTCAACCGCATCAGCATGGGCGCCCAATCCTTCAACGCCGCCCACCTCAAAACCCTCGAACGAACCCACAACCCTCAGAACATCCCGCCCGCACTCGCCACGTTCCACCGGGCCGGAATCCGCCGCACCAACCTCGACCTCATCTTCGGTATCCCCGGTCAGACCCTCGCCGACTGGCAGTCCGATCTCGCCCTCGCCCTCTCGCTCGGCACCCAGCACATCTCCTGCTACGACCTCACCTACGAGCCCGGCACCGCCATGACCGCCCGTCTTAGGCGCGGCGACTTCCAACCCGCCGATGAAGACGTCGAAGTCGACATGTTTGAAACCACCATCGACACGCTCGCCAACGCCGGCCTTGATCGCTACGAAGTCAGCAACTACGCCGTGCCCGGTCAAGAATGCCAGCACAACCTCGCCTACTGGCGTCAATCGCCGTGGCTCGCCGCGGGCCCCTCGGCCTCGGCTTTCGTTGAAGGCCACCGCTGGAAAAACGTCCCACGGCTCGATGACTACTTGCACGGAGCCAACGTTTCGCCGCCGCCCGTCCGCGACCATGAACCGCCGGATGCAGCCCGCCTTCTCAAAGAGCGACTGATGACCGGCCTTCGCCTCCGCGAAGGCATCCACGCCGTTTCGTTGTTTGACCCGGCGGACCAACTCCGCCCGGGCGCGGGCCTTCGGCTCCGCAGCGTTGCGGCCCGTCACATCGAAACCGGCCACATGCTCCCGGATACGAGTTCGGCCTTACGCCTCACCCGCGCCGGCATGCTCATCGCCGACGCCGTCGTCATCGACTTCCTGGCCGCCTTCGACGGCGAATGAAGCCTTCGGCGGCATCGCACTCATCAAGTCCGGCCGCTGCAACTTGAGCATCGCCAGCAACCCCTTCAAATCCTTCGGCCACCCAGACTTCACATCCACCAAAGCCCCCGAAACCGGGTGCACAAATGTCACGCGATGGGCATGCAGCGCCAGCCGCGAAGTCGCTCGCCGCCGCGGCGGTCCGTAAAAGCCATCCCCCGAAACCGGACACCCGATCGCCTCAAGGTGCACCCGCACCTGATGCAGCCGCCCCGTCACCGCCCGGCATTCGAGCACGCACCCAAGAGCAGAAGTACTCAGCACGCGATACGCCGTCACCGCCGGCTTCCCGCCCGACGAAATCCGCGCCATCTTCTTCCCATTCCTCCGGTCCGATTCATACTCGGCGATCGGTCGCTTGATGACGCCCGAAAGCCGTGACGGCGTCTCCGTCGAAACCGCCCAGTAGTACTTCGCGACCCGACGCTCCGAGAACGCCAGCCGCATCGCGTCATAGGCCCGGGGTCGCAACGCCACAATCAACACGCCGCTCGTCTCACGATCCAGCCGGTGCAACAGGCCGAAATCCCTCGCCCGCCCGAGGTTCTGCAGCCGATCGCCCCACTTCGCAAACATCCCATTCAGCAGCGTGTCGCCATCGTGCCCCAAGCCGGGCTGCGTCACCAAGTGGGACGGCTTATCCACCACCACCACGTCTTCATCTTCATAAAGAACACGGAACAGGACAGACTCGTTGGGTTCGACCGAATAATTGCTCACCTTCGACAATCGTCCTTTCCACTAACGCCGCCGATCCTTTTCAGGCCGTCCATCGGTCTCGCCCGACTCGATACTCACATACCACGTCAACCGATCCGGCGACGCCGGCCGCACATGGCTCCACCCCGGCTCACCCGCCCCCGTCCCTTGGGCAATCCCATGGGCACCCTCTCGGCCCCACCCGCGCCCGACACCCTTCACATACCCGAACGCGTCCAAGTCCGGGGCGACAATCGCCACCCGCCCAGAAGCCCCGAACACACGCGGATGCACCGCCGTCCATTCCCCGCCACGCACCGCGTGCGCATGCCCAGCGCACTGTTCCGCAGGAGGCGAAACGCCCACAATCCCCTCTCCGCCGACCGTCACCGCCGCGAAATCAAACCCTTCCTCCACCCCAGACCGCCGCAGAAGCCTGTCCAACCGTTCAGCATATTCCGTCGCCGCCTCGGCACGCAGATGCTTGAGCGGCATGTGCACCTGTTCCGCCGGAACGCCCGCGTGGTCCGCCAGAAACTCCCGAAAACCCTCCGTCGGAGCCTCCCCGGACACCGCGGGAGCATCATCTGTCAACCACACATGCGTCCGATCCCACGGCAACGCCCTCATCGAGTGATCGATCAACATCCGCCGCAACACCATCTCCACGACCGGCGTAAGGCTCAATCCAAAGTGAAACACCCCCCGCGCCGCCGATGCAGCGAGCGCGGCCTCAAACACATCCTCCGCAATGGCGTCCACCAGCGCAAACACGTTGTCGCGCAGCACCACGCGGCCCGGCACGGCCAGCCGCATCGGTTCCGGCAACGGCACCAACTCAAAGGGTTCAGGTTCTGACATGCTTCCATTGTTGACGCCGCTCTTCTTCCGTGAAAGCCTCGCTCCCAACCGCTCCACACGCCCCCACCGCCATCCGTACGCTCTGGCGTTGTCCGCTCCATTCCTCCGAATCATCGACGCCAACCTCAACCGCGCCCGCGAAGCCTGCCGCGTGCTCGACGATCTGTGCCGCTTTGTCTTGGACGACGCCCCCCTCTGCCAACGCTGGAAATCCCACCGCCACGCCATCGTCTTGGCCGCTCAGGCCTTTAACCCCACCGATCTCCTTCGCAGCCGCAACACCGAGGGCGACATCGGTCGCGAAGTCACCACGCCCTCCGAGTTCCGCCGAGAGTCCGCCCGCACCGTCGCCCAGGCCGCCACCGGCCGCCTCAGCGAAGCCCTCCGGTCACTCGAAGAAGCCTCAAAAGCCCTTGCCGCCCTCACCGCCGCCGCCGCCTTCGAAGCCCTCCGCTACGAAACCTACACCCTCGAACAACACACCCTCGCCCGCTTCCCCCACGCCCCACTCCCCCACGCACGACAATGGAATTTGTGCGTCCTCATCACTGAGTCGCTCTGCACGCTCCCGTGGACCGAAACCCTCGTGCAGGCCATCGAGGGCGGGGCCGACTGCATCCAACTCCGCGAGAAAAACATCGACTCCGGTCCGCTCCTTGAGCGTTGCCACACCGCCCGCGCCCTCACCCACGCTCGCGGCTGCGCCCTCATCATCAACGACCGCCCAGATCTCGCCGCGGCCTCCAAAGCCGACGGTGTCCACCTCGGACAAACCGACCTCCCGCCCGCCACCGTCCGCGCCCTCTTCGGCCCCACGCTCCTCATCGGTGTCTCCACCACCAACCTCGATGAAGCCCGCAGCGCCGTCGCCGACCACGCCGATTCATGCGGCTTGGGGCCCATGTTCCCCACCACCACCAAACTCAAACCCACGCTCGCCGGCCCCGCCTACGCCGCTGCATACCTGGCCGACCCCACGCTCGCCGCCACCCCCCACCTCGCCATCGGTGGCATCACCCAGGGCAACATCCACCATCTCCGCACCGTCGGCGTCCGGGGCGTCGCCGTCTCCGCCATCGTGTGCGAATCAAAATCACCCGCGTCCACCTGCCGTCAATTGCGCGACCAACTCGGGGTCTAAGTGTTCGGTGCCTCTCCCCTCATCCCTCGGGCCCGCAGCCCCTGCCTAGCCTTCCCGATGCCCACCTTTCACGAGCGCCGACTCCCCAACGGGCTCACCATCATCGCCGAGACCGACCCCGCCGCCCACACCGCCGCGGCCGGGTTCTTCGTCAAAACCGGTGCCCGCGATGAACTCACCCAGGACATGGGCGTGAGCCATTTCCTCGAACACATGATGTTCAAGGGCACCCACGACATCTCCGCCGATGAACTCAACCGCCGCTTCGATGCCATCGGGGCCCGCAACAACGCCTACACCTCCAACGAACTCACCTGCTTCTACGCCCACATGCTCCCCGAAACCCTCGACACCGGCCTCGACCTCCTCGCCCGCATGATGCGCCCCGCCCTCCGCCAGGCCGATTTCGACACCGAGAAGAACGTCATCCTCGAAGAAATCGCCATGTACCGCGATCAACCCTTCTGGGTCCTCTACGAATCCTGCGTCGAACGGCACTTCGGCACCCACCCCCTCAGCCACCGCGTGCTGGGCACAGCCCAAAGCATCAAAGACCTCCAGCAGCCCCGCATGCTCGACTATTTCAACCAGCGCTACTCCGCCGACAACACCGTCGTAGCGCTCGCCGGCAAACTCGACTTCGATCGCTGCTGCGACAGCATCGAACGCCTCTGCGGAAACTGGCAACCCACCCACGTCTCACGCAACAACACGCCCCCGCCCATCGTCGGCGGCGAACTCAACCTGACCGACGCAAAGGTCAACCGCGGCTACCTCCTCGCCATGTGCAAAGCCCCCGCCATCGACGACGACCGCAAATACGCCGCCGCACTCCTCGCCCAGGTCCTGGGCTGCGCCGACAACAGCCGCTTGCACTGGTCACTCGTCGAACCCGGCATCGCCGAAGATTGCCAGGCCTCCTGCGACCCCCACGACGGCTTCGGTGAGTTCTTCGTCTTCGCCTCCGGAGACCCCCAACGCCTCCCCGAAATCGAGTCCATCATCCGCAAAGAACTCGACAACCTCGTCGATTCCCTCGAACAAGACGATCTCGACAAACTCCGCACCAAAATCGCCACCGCCGCCACCATCGGCGGCGAAAAACCCCAGGACAGAATGCACCGCCTCGGCCGCCACTTCACCTACCTCCGCCGATACCTCCCCTTGGAAGCCGAGATCGACCGCATCTCCGCCGTCACCCTGGACGACGTCCGCGAAACCGCCGCGGCCTTTCCCATCCTCCCCCTCACCACCGGCCGCCTTGTGCCCGCGGCATAACGCAACGGCTCATCAATTCAAACTGGAAACTTCGTGCCCAATGAGGTGAAATCGAAGTGGTGCGGGTGTGCCTTGGTCAAACAACTTCACGCGGCATTCTCCGTCTCACGCTTGATGGACAGAACAAAGGCATTAGGCGGCCAAGCTCTTCTCCGCATGCAACAAAACCTGCTCAACCTGTTCGCGCGAAACGTCCGGAAACCACTCGATGAACTCGCTCACTCGAGCGCCCCCTTCCAGGTTCTCAAACAGCGCAATCACCGGAACCCGCGTCCCCTTGAACAGCCACACCCCGCTCACCTTGCCGGGCACACGCTCAACAGCCTCGCAAAGGTTCCAATCAAGCGTTCAAAAGAATATGCCCCAACCTCCGTCGGCAAAAACGCAACTCCGCACCGAGCCGCCTTCCTGCTGGTTTTCTGACTTTCACTGATTTCGCTTCACTTATCCCCGCTCCACAAACGCCCGCAGCGCCGCCGCCTCCGCGTGAAACACCTCCTTGAAGTACTCCACCAGCAGCCGCAGCGCCCGCCCCTCCGCCTCCGTCTCCGGCCTCTCCGCAAACGTTCCAAACCCAACCCCGCCGCCGTCAAACACGCTCGGCATCCCTCGAAGCAACTTCACCGTCGAGCCCCGCACCCGCCACACCGGCCCGCTCGTGGCATCGCCAGCCCCCGTCACGAGCCCTCCCAGCCGCGGCGCAAACGCCCACGAGGCTTCCGGCCCGGGCGCTTCGCCGGTCCGTACATCGCACTCCAGTTCCGGCCGGTGCCCCGTCTCCGACAGCACGCACCACACAAACCACAGCAGCGCCAGCGTGTCCCGCCGCTCGCCCTCCCCCACCGCCCGCAAGCACGCCAGTAATTCATCAAATACCGCCGGGTACGGGTCGCTGTGCTCCATCGCGTGATACGCAACGTCCACCAGCGCGAGCGCGGCATAAAACCCCGACACAGTCCCCCGCGCCTTCGGAAACGTCTCCACCAAATCCCACGCCGTCAGCAGGCTCAATCCCTCCGCCTGCTTCACCCGCGCCTGAAACTCCCCCCGCGTCGGCACCTCCACCCCGCCCGAAAACTTCGCCTTGGGCCGCTTGGAACCCTTCGCCACCGCCCGCACCAAGCCCGATTCTCGCCCAAGCACGCACACCACCTGGCTGGTCTCAGACCAGTCCCATTGCCGCACGCAAATCCCGACATCCTGGACCACCGTCACCACAAAATCGTCTCCGCGCAAGGTTGACTTGGACCATACGCACCCCCTTGACTCCCCGTATGCACTTCGCCCTCGTGGACCGCATCCAAAGCCTCTCCTCCGAATCCGCCACGACGCTCAAGAACGTCTCACTCGCCGAGGAATATCTCCAAGACCATTTCGCCACCTTCCCCGTCCTCCCCGGCGTCATGATGATCGAGTGCCTCGTGCAGGCCGCCCGCCTTGTCATGGAGCAGCGCGACCGCGAAATGGAGCAGCGCGACCGCGAAGCCGCGGCAACCTCCATCCACCGCCCTGCACTCCCCACCCGCTGGGTCCTCGGCAAGGCCCGCGCAGTCAAATACGGTGCCTTCGTCCGCCCCGGGGCAGCCCTCCGCATCGAGGTCACCTTGGCCAAACTCAACGACGATGGCTCGGCAGACTTTAAAGCCCATGCCCTCCTCCTCGAGCCGAACCTCACCACGCCATCCGCCGAAACTCAACTCCCCGTCGCCGCCTCCGGTCGCATAACCCTCCGCCCCACCCGCGCGGCAGTCTTCTCCTGAAAGCCCGCCCACAAAGCCCCTACCATTCCACCCGCACTCCACTTCTTTCACGTGCGTCGTCCCACCAAACGGTTCTCACGCCCCTCCCGCCCGCCTCCCGAATCACTTATGACCCGTGACGAAATCTCCACCAAAGTTCAGAACGTCCTCGTCGATGCCCTCGCAGTCGATGAAGACGAAGTGATCCCCACCGCCCGCCTCACCAAAGACCTCGGCGCGGAGTCGATCGACTTCCTCGACATCGTCTTCAAACTCGAACAAGCCTTCAACATCAAAATCGCCCAGGGCGAACTCTTCCCCGAAAACATGGCGCAAGATTCCCGCTACGTGCTCAACGGCAACATCACCACCGATGGCCTCGCCGCCCTCCGCGCCCGCATGCCCCACGTCGATTTCCAAGGCTTCGAAGCCGACCCCCAACTCGCCAAGGTCGCCGAACTCTTCACCGTCGATGCCCTCATTAAGTTCATCGAAAAAAAACTAAGTAACTAGGCACTAGGCACTCGGGAAAGGCACGAGGCAATCAGGATCGGTCTCGAATGCCTAACCCCTAACTCCTATGCGTCTAATGCCTTCCCCGATTGCCTTTTCCCCATCCCTCCCCCCGAGTGCCTAGTGCCGAGTGCCTAGTGCCCCTTCCGCCCTTCCCCCATGCACTGGATGTGGATCGATCGAATCGTCTCCCTCGAACCCGCCACGCGGCTCGTGGCCGTCAAGAACATCTCCCTCGCCGAAGATCACCTCCACGATCACTTCCCCGCCGATCCTCACCGAGGCCTCCCCGCACACCCCATCATGCCCGCCTCTCTGATCATCGAGGGCATGGCACAATCCGCGGGCATCCTCGTCGGACACGCCGAAGCCTTCCGCGAAAAAGTCATCCTCGCCAAAATCGGCACCGCCGAACTCACCCACGATGCCCCACCCGGCTTCACCCTCCGATACACCGCAACCATCCGCACCCTAGACCCTGCGGGCGCGGCCACCGACGGCACCGTCGAACTCATTGATCCGATCACGGCGCAGGTAGTCACCATCGGCCGCATCGACCTCATCTTCAGCCACATCGATCAAAACATGGCAGGCACAGCCTTCCCCGAACACAACTTCGTGTTCGGAGAATCCTTCAAAACACTGCTCAGAATGAGCGGCATCACCATCCCCTGAGGTCATCACCGCCCCCAGACGTTCGACTCTCGCCACACCCGCAGCCCATCCGGCCGAACACCGCGGCGACAGCAAAACCGCTCATGTTTGAAGATCGCTTCTCCGCCGAATGACCCATCAAGGGCCATCACAGAGAAAAACGCCGAACGAGAAAGGCCGGAGTGGGATTCGAACCCACGAAGCTTTCGCAACGGATTTGCAATCCGTCCCATTAGACCACTTTGGTACCCGGCCGCAACTGCGCCACACGGTAGGCCGTTGGACCTTCGACCTTCCACCCCCGCCGCGTCCCAACGCCCACCACCTTCGCCTTCCGCTTTCTGTTTCCCTCTTCTCTGCACCTCTGTGGTGAATCCACCTCTTCCGCATCACCGCGGCTGAATCCCCCACGACACCTCATCCGCACCGTCCGCCCAACGACGCATATCCCCAAGGTCATCCCACCCCAGCACCTCGGCATGCCCGTCCGCGTGAGCCGTCACCGCTTTCCCGTCATACCGCAGCGAAACAAACCCGCTGTTCAACCCCGGCAAGGCACTCTTCGCGTCATACGCCGATGCCCACGTCCGCCCCCCGGCCCGCGTAAAAAACGGTGCGTCCACCCGAAAAAATCCCTCCGGGTTCCCAGCGATCGGAACACCCGGCTGCGCCTCCGTGCGTGCCGATGCAAACATCAACACACGCGACGGCCGATTCACCGAATCCATCCTCACGACATGAACCCGCCCGAACACACGCTGAAAGCCAGGTTCAAACTGCCCCGTCCGCTCCGTCCCTCCGAAGAAGTTCACATTCATCCCGAGCGCCGGGAACAGACTCACCACATAGTCATAGTTCACGCCAAAGCCCGCATAATCGGCCTCAGCCTCTCGCAGTTCCGCCAGCACCCGCACATTCTCATACATCCCACGGAAGTCGTAGTTGAGGTACGCCGCCAGCCGCCACGGATACCGCTGCGCGACCTCACCCGTCAGCCGGTCACCAGCCTCGTTCAAAACCACCATCCCACCGCCCACCCACTCACGCTTCGCATACCCCGGAAGCACCTCGCCCTTCGCATCGTTCGAATACATCACCACCGCCGTCAGCACCTGCTTCGCCGTCGAAAGTTCCCGCGTCTTCCGCATCGCCAACCGGCACTTCGCCAAACCCGGCAGCAAAATCGAAATCATCACGGCAATCACCGCGATCACCACCAGCAATTCAACCAGCGTAAAGCCGTCCCGCAAGCCGCGGCGACCGACAACACCGTCCAGCCATTTTCGTGCATCCACAGTCATCGTCCTTGAGTATACAGTCTTGTAAGACAAGAATCGTTCTTGCGAAACAAGATTCTAGCGTTTTCACCGGAGTTACTATGCATTTCGCCCCCGCAGCACTGTTGACCCTCATTCCGGCCCTCGCCGCCGCTCAAACCCAGATCACCGTCACCTACCCAGCCCCCAGCCTCGACCGCTGGATGTATCCCTTCAACTTCTCGGCAGGTGCCGAAGCCTCCGCTTCCACCTTCGGTGCCCTCGATCAGGCCGGCTTCGACGACCGCGACGCTCAGTTCATTGTCGGTTTCAACACCCAAGGTGACATCACGCCGGGTTTGCACCCGCAAAGTTACGTCGTCACCGCCGCGACCGTTCGCCTCGTCCTCAGCGCCGGCGACCGCTGGGCCTACGACCCCTCCACCGACGACTTCACCACCTACCTCCCCACCACCGACCCCGCCTCCACCCCAGACCTCGATGCCGGCCGCCCTGTTGAACTCTTCGCTGCTGGATACCGCAACGGTTTCAACTCCGCCACCTTCCTCGAGTCCAGCCCCTTCACGCTCGGCTCTCCCTTCCCGCCCCGCGAGTCCATCCGCAACGTTTTCGCGGCCACCACCGAAACCAACGGCGCCACTACCGACGTTTCCAACCAAGTCCAGTCCCGCTTCAATGCGATCCCCATCGCCCTCGGCACGGCTCCGCTCACCCCGGGCACCCTCGCTCCGATCGACACCGTGCTCACCTTCTCCATCGACCTTTCTTCCATCACTACCCGCGTCTATCTCGCACGCTCACTTGCTTCCGGCTCGCTCCGCCTCGTTGCCACCAGCCTAAGCCCCGCCACGGGCGGTCCCGGTGGCGGCACTGGCGACCCCACCTACCCGGCTTTCTACACCAAGGAAAACGCCCTCTCGCCCATCCTCGGCTTCTCCCCGTCGCTTGACCTCAACGTCACCCTCCGCCAGGCCGCCGATGCAGACTTGGACGGCGATACCGACTCCGACGACGTCATCCTCTTCTTCACCGCTTGGGACAACGGCGAAAACGCTGCCGACTTCGACCTCGACGGCGACACCGATTCCGACGACGTCATCGACTTCTTCACCGCTTGGGACAACGGCTAAACCCCCCCTACTAAAACCTCTCGCGTCCACGGGGGAAGCGTCAACCTGCTTTCAGGACGGCAGTCTCTCTGCCTTTTTCCATCCCACTCTTCAGGCCGAAGGCCTTGACCGTTCGTAGAATCCCTGCCCTTCGCCTTTCCCAGACTCGCCCCTCATTTTCCTTTCCCCAATTTGCTATTCACCAGTTTCCTCTCCTACCCTCCCTCCCCGCATCCCGCGGTTTTCTCCAAAGGTTCCCCCAATGCCCAACGTCTGCCAGTTCACAGGAAAGTCCACCGGTCGCGGCATGAAGCGCGCCTGGCGCGGCCAAGCGGTCTCCAAGGGCGGCTTCGGCCTCAAGCCCACCGGCATCACCCGCCGCACCTTTAAGTCCAACATCCAAAATCTCACCGCCCTCGTCGATGGCGTCCCCCAACGCGTCAAGGCCTCCACCAAGGCCATCCGCTCGGGCCTCGTCATCAAGACGCTGAAGCGCAAGTACGGCTACACCCGCCAGCAAAAAGCCCTCGCCGCGGGCCACTAAGCCGCGTACCGCCAGCAAAAACCGGCAAAAAAATAGATAGTTCCGCCCGGTGAGCGTTGGGATTGGTCGGGTGATTGACGATCCCTGAAAAGGGTCCAACGAAAGTTGCCATGCTGGCTCGGCACCCATGGACGGTGGTCCGCTCCTATTTTCCGCCTCACCCCAGCGGGGCTGAACGAAGAGTGCCGAAAACCGAAGGACCGCTCAGAAGCCCCGCCATTGACTGCAATGTGTCTGCCCCGAGCGGCGAAGCCGCGCCACAAACCTAGCCGGGGGCGTGAGCCCCCGGAACGCGCACGCTCCGCCCCAAAGCCGCGGCAGCGGCGGCACGTTGCGTTTCCGCCGACCCCGGCCGGGCCCACCTGAACCAGTTAAATCAGCACGACATCACCTGCCGGAATCGTGGCTGGCTACCGTTCGGAAACCGGCTGGTCAACCCGGAGGCGACGAGGTTGATCGAGGCCTGACGGCCCCGTCACTGCGCCGCTGGCTGCAAGGGCCGTATTGGAGAACAGGGCCGTATTGGAGAACAGGGATGCTCTCGGATAGGTTGTCTGTGTATTTTCTCGGAAACGTGCGTAGCCGCGGGGCGGGATACGCGGCGGACGGACACGTCACGCGCCTGACGGTGCGACGAGATGCCGTGAAAGCGGTTGTGGAGGGATCCGAGAATTATGACGTGTACATTAAGCGATACCTTCAGAAGGGCGGCTGGGATCTAGCCGTCGGCTGCACCTGCCCGTTTGCCGAAGAGAATGACGGGAGGTGCAAACACCTGTGGGCCACGCTGCTTCAGGCGGAAGCCCAGATCGAGAAAGCGTGGGGCGTCCCGCCCAAGGAGGTCATGGTCTTTAACGGGAATGCCGAGCATGATGACGAGTTTGATGATGGGTTCGACGAAGACGAATCCGACGGCCCCGGCGGGCTGCGCATCAACATACTGGGCGGTGTCTCGCACGGCGTGCTCGACGTGCGCGGTATCAATTCTATTGCCGATCTGCGCAGCAAAGTCATGCAATTGGTCCACGGGGCCGGACCACGTTCGCCCAAGGCCATTGAGCAACCCAAGAAGCCCAAGGTTCCAGCCTGGAAACGGATGCTTGAGGAGACCAGGCCGGAACACAGAGGCTATTACGGCTACGAAGTCGTCAAGTCAAAAGGGCCGATCAGCGGGAGTATCTGGTACGTCATCGACGAAGAGAAATCATGTTTCAACAATGCGATCGTCATGGAGTTGATGCGCCGAAAGGAACGCGGCGGCGAGAGTGAATCGCCCGCGGCGCTTGAGAAACTCGTGAAACTGACGATCATCGCGGACGACATCGAACACATCGAGAACCCGGACGATCGGTGGATCTGTGCCTTGCTGGTCGGGGCGGCACGCCCCGGGCGCGAGACGTCCGCGTATTCCTTCTACCGTCGCAACGATCAACGGGCCGCGCACTGGCAACTGGATCCGAAACTGATGAGCGTGGTGATGCCGCGGCTGATGGGGACGGGCCGGCTCTTGTGGCGAAAAAGCCAGGATCATCTGCCGGAACCCGCATCGTGGGTGCCCGACTCGCCTTGGGAACTGGCCCTCGCGCTGCTTCCAGAAAGCGATGCGCCCGATGCCAAGGCGTCGCTTCGGCCCATGCTGCGACGTGGCAAAGACGGCACAGAGGCCGTCGCGTTCTCAGACATTCGGTTGATGACCGAAGGCGACCCTGGCGCGGTGATGCACCGGGGCGAAATCGCGCCGCTGCATGTTGCAGGCGGTCGAGCGGGCGGGCTTCTCTTGTGGGCGCGGGATGTGGCACATCGACAGCCGACGCTGGTTGATCAAGAAGAAATCGCCTCGCTGCTCGATGGGCTTTCCGCGAAAAAGGTCGGACTCCCGATGGTATGGCCCGAAAACTGGGGTCCCAAGCGGATGGCGGGCGTGCTCGCACGCCCTCGACTGCATCTGACCACGCCCAAGTCCAGCGTGTATGACCGATCGCCCAACCATCTACAGGCGAAGGTCGGGTTTGAGTACGAAGGCGTCGTGGTCGAGTCGGATGTCGGCGTCTTCGTCTGCGTCAAACTCGCCGATGGCACCGCCGCGATGGTCCAACGCGACGTTAATGCCGAACGCCTCGCGTCGGAACGGTTCTTGGAACTCGGCGGCAGGCGCGATGCGTACAACAACGGATCGTTTGAGGTTCCGTTCAATCGCGTGCCGGTGGTCGTGGCGGGGCTGCTGGGTGAAGGCTGGCACGTCGTCAGGGACGCGGCGACGTATCGCAAGCCCGGTGCGGTCAATGTCCGCGTCACCAGCGGCATCGACTGGTTCGACCTGGAAGGCGCGGCGGAGTTCGAGGGGTCCAGCGCATCGATCGGCGACGTGCTGACCGCCCTCCAGAAAGGCGAGCGATTCGTTTCACTGGGTGATGGGTCGCTGGGCCTCTTGCCCGATGAGTGGCTGAGCAAGTACGGACGGTGGCTGGGGCTGGGACGCGCCGAGGGAGACAGCGTGCGCTTCGGGCGCGCCCAACTCTCGCTGGTCGATGCGCTCATGGAGGAAATGCCCGAAGCGACGTGCGACAAACAGGTCGCCGCGGCGCGCGCCAAACTGAGCGCGTTCGCGGGGATCGTGCCCCGCACTGAGCCGCGAAGTTTCAGAGGCGAACTCCGCCCCTATCAGCGTCAGGGCCTTGGGTGGCTGCATTTCCTGGCGGAGTTCGGATTGGGAGGATGCCTGGCCGACGACATGGGGTTGGGCAAGACGGTGCAACTGCTGGCGCATCTTGCCGACCGCAGAAAAAAAAGTGATAAAGGTCCGTGGCTGGTCGTCGCGCCCAAGTCGCTGGTGCTCAACTGGGCCAAGGAAGCGGAACGGTTTACGCCGAAACTGTCGGTGATGGACTACACCGGGCCGGAGCGAACGTCGCTGCGCGACAAACTGGTGAGCACCGATCTGGTACTGACAACCTACGCGACGATGCGGCTCGATATCGAAGTTCTGCGCGAGATCGAGTTTGGGTGTGTGGTGCTCGACGAGGCGCAGATGATTAAGAACGCCACATCGCAGGCCGCCAAGGCGGCGCGGCTGCTGAAGGCCAGCAGGCGGCTGGCCCTGACGGGAACGCCCGTCGAGAACCGGCTTGAAGACCTGTGGTCGATCTTTGAGTTTCTCAACCCGGGAATGCTTGGATCGACGAAAGCGTTTCAAACAGCCGCACGCGGCGGCGAGGATGAGGGTGGGATGGAGATGCTCCGGCGCGCCCTGCGCCCGTTCCTGCTGCGGCGCACCAAGGCGATGGTCGCGGCCGAACTCCCGTCCCGCACCGAGCAGACCGTGCGGTGCCAACTGGAAGGAAAACAGAAAACACTCTACGAAGGTTTGCGCAAGCACTATCAGGAGCAACTGCTGGGCCGGGTAGACCGCGAAGGGATGAACAAGAGCAAGATGCACGTACTCGAGGCCCTGCTGCGGCTCCGCCAAGCCGCGTGCCATCCCGCGCTGATCGAACCCAAGAGCGCGCCAACAAACGGGCGCACGAAAAAAACCAGTGGATCGCAGGCGGAATCGGCGAAGATGGTGACCCTCATGGCGATGCTAGAAGAACTCGCGGGTGAAGGAAACAAAGCGCTGGTGTTCTCGCAGTTCACCTCACTGCTGGCGCTGGTGCGGACGGAACTGGACCGCAAGGGGATCACGTACGAGGAACTCGACGGCTCAACCTCGTCAAAGGACCGAGCAGAACGGGTCGAACGGTTCCAGTCAACATCCCTCAAGGACGGCGGGCGGCCCGTATTCCTCATCTCGCTGAAAGCCGGCGGCGTGGGGCTGAATCTGACCGCCGCCGGGTACGTCTTCTTACTGGACCCGTGGTGGAACCCCGCCGTGGAGGCACAGGCCATCGACCGCACCCACCGCATCGGGCAGGACAAGAGCGTGATCGCGTATCGACTGATCGCCACCGGCACGGTGGAAGAGCGGATCTTGGAGTTGCAGGAGCGGAAACGAGAACTGGCGTCGGCGATTATTTCAGAAAACGCCGGGCCGCTGAGCGCGATGACCCGCGATGACCTGGAGTGGCTGTTGTCGTGATGGGGGCGTGATGGGGGCGACGGCGAGTGATCCTGCTCGATACCAACATTCTGGTCCGCATGTCGGGGCATCCGCCGATACCCGCGTCTCCTGACCCCGGACGATCCACGATCCCACCCCGCACATCAATCCCTTCCGCATGCTTCTTCTCTGATCCCTCCGCTTAACCTCTGCTTGCTCCACGTACCTGCCCCGGGGCGCGGCCAACAGCCCGCGGCACTCTTCACCATCCCGCGTGCCGCGGCGCTTTCCCACGCACGAAACTCCGCAAGAATCAGGGCGACACTACGCCAATAGAACTTTGTGTGGCAAGCGTCCGGGGTTGGGGGCCAAGGGTCCGGGCTTTGGGGTCATGCCTCACCCCGTTCGCCCTGACACCAAGTACGTGATGTGTGGGTTGCCGCAGTGATACGTCCCGGCTTCCATGGCCGCGATCTCAGCGCCCAACTGGTGTCCGGCCTGCTGCCAGAGATGCTCAAAGTTGTGCTCACCGCCGCCGCCGGCAACGTAGTACTGCATGGTCGTGGCCCTGTCCCAAACCCAATGCCCGCGCGCGTGCCAGTCTTTGAACTGAGCCAGTTCGGCGCGTTGGTGCGGCTGGTCATATGGCGGAAACATCGGTGTCGCTCGATCGGACATGTAGACGCGAATGTCCCGGGCTCCCAATTCTGCCATCAATCCGAGGACGAGGTCGCCAAGAGAGTTAAACCCCTTGCCCAACGCACGCTTTCCCCGCTGAAGCGTGAGATGAAAGCCGAGCATCGCCGCGACCACATCGGTCGGGAACAAGTCGGTCACGCTGCTGAAAACGCCCATGCTGGCCATGTTGCAGGGCTCAACCGCCAGCACAAGTCCGCCCGGCTTGGTGACCCGCATCATCTCTTTGAGCGCCGCCTTGGGGTCAGCGAGGTGGATCAACACGGTCTGGCAGGTGGCCATGTCGAACGTGCCATCTGCGAAGGGCAGCGCGGTGGCATCGCCTTGGGTGAACGTAAACCGGTCGGCAAGCCCTGCACGATCTGCCTGCAACGCGGCGCTGCCAACCCACTGAGCCTCCTGATCCACACCGGTCATTCGCGCAGCCGTGGGCAGCACTTGGGCCAACGCCCGTCCCCAGTGGCCCACACCGCAGCCCACATCCAAGACATTCGTGATGCTCGCGAAGCCGAGCCGCTCGCCCATAAGCCGCAGGAAGTCTGGGTTCCACCAGAAGTCCCGCATGTCATTGAAGAACTCGGCTGAATGTGGCAGCTTTTCGCCCGCTGGGTGTTCGCTCATGAGCAAGAGCATACCGCGCAGCACGAGGGCTACGGATTCCGCAGGTAAAATCAGGGCGACAGGATTTGAACCTGCGACCTTGTGGACCCAAACCACATGCTCTACCAAACTGAGCTACACCCTGTATCCCCTATTCT
>Ga0163144_10005829_pt1 | contig 27369 bp, 27 predicted proteins | sample OliLak19BULKMAT1_FD_123175 | JGI IMG/M metagenome (GOLD analysis project Ga0163144, IMG submission 123175) | Freshwater microbial mat bacterial communities from Lake Vanda, McMurdo Dry Valleys, Antarctica - Oligotrophic Lake LV.19.BULKMAT1 | ecosystem: Environmental > Aquatic > Freshwater >... | reverse complement strand
CCTCGCACGCAGCGTCGCGTGGCAGTAGTCGACAGCGTGCCGCAGCTCGAGCTGTTGCGCGGAGGCATCACAGTGAGCGGAATCCCTGCTGCAAGTTACCGAGGATGACGTATCTTCGCACGGCAGGCCATCCCTCACCGGCCGTGGGGCGAGCTGTGCGCTGCGCTGCAATCGACCGCAGCAAGCGTCAAGGGAGGTCGTCGAGGTACCGCGATCGGCGGTCGGCGGCGGTTCGCCGCCCCGTCGGTTCTGAGGGACGCCGCCCGCGAGAGTGACGCTCTCTGTCGATGATTCCCCCTTCTTCCAGAACACGCATGCTCCACCATCGCTCGGCCGTGGACGTCCGGGACGCACTTGCCGGCCGCGCCGACGTCCTGCTGCTGGATGTGCGTGAACCGGCCGAGTATGCAATCGCACACATCGCAGGTGCCATACTCATTCCGCTTCGGAGCCTGCCCTCACAGTTCGAGACGCTGCCGCGCGACCGGGAGATCATCCTGTATTGCCATCACGGCGTGCGCAGTGAGACCGCCGGTGACTTTCTGGTCGCGCAAGGCTTTTCGCGAGTGTCGCACATGCGTGGTGGGATCGATCAGTGGAGCGACGAGGTTGATCGCACCATCCCGAAGTACTGACACGCATGCTCCCCACCCTGTCACTTGCGTTGTGTCTGGCGATGCTCGGGCACGTGGGCGCCTATTTCTGGCGCCGTGCACGGACGAGGGCCGCAGACGCAGCGCGGCTCCCGATTGGCCCTGATGGCATCATCTTCGGCGCCGCGCCGATCGACCTGCGGGCGAGTGCCACGCACGCCGCTTTGCTGATCCATGGCTTCGGCGACACGCCACAAACGCTGCGCCTCCTCGCCGACTATCTGCATCGTGAGCACGGGTGGACGGTACGTGCGCTCCTGCTGCCGGGGCATGGTCGGACGCTCGAGGCGTTCGCGGCCAGTGGCGCTGCGGAGTGGCGGGCCGACGTGCACCGAGAATACAACGCACTTCGGAACGAATACTCGACCGTAGTCCTGGTCGGTCTCTCGATGGGTGGCGCACTGGCGACGCTCGAAGCAGCGCGCGATCCGGAGCTGCCTGCTTTGGTGCTGCTGGCGCCCTATCTCACGCCGCCCGCCGAGGCGGAGCGGTTGGCGCCGCTGGCTGGCGTGTTCAGCCTGATCACACCATTCCTCCGTGGTGGCGATCCGGAGGCATCGATCTTCGATCCCGCCGCGCGTGCGCTGGCACTCGGGTATGGGGCGACGCCACCACGGCGCGTTCGCGATCTGGTGGCGGTCGCACACGACGCCAGAATGGCAGCCGCTGACGTTCAGGCGCCGACCTTCCTGATGCACTCACGGAGCGACTATCGGATTCCGCCAGCGCTGGCTGAAGGGCATCCTTCGTTCTTCAGCAGTGCGGCGCTGGTCGAACGTGAGTGGGTAGACGGTTGCGGACATGTGATCACTGTCGATTTCTGTCGGCAACACGTGTGGTCATCGACCGCCGCTTGGCTGGCCAGGTTCGCCGGCGCGCCCGCGCGTGCGCTCACGGATGCAGCGCCTCAGCCTTCATAGTACAGATGCGCATGCTGATCACAGGGGCGGCCGGCGACGTCGGACGCCATGTCGCCTCGGCGGCAACCCGCGCCGGGCACGAGGTCGTCGCACACGTCCGACGCGACAGCCCGACGGGAGACCCTGCCGCAGCCGAACTCGTGGCCCTCGGCGCTCGGCGCCTCAGCAACTGGGAACGAGTACCTTTGTCTCCGCGCTCATGTGGAGTCTGCACTCGCCGGGGGACCAAATCCATTCCACGGTTGTGCGTTCGCGCTTCATCCACCGGGACAGATCGCGGTGAAGCGCGTCCTCTCGAGGGGTTGGGGGCGATGTCTGGAGCTGCGGTTTGCGCCCTGCTCCGGGTCTTTCGCTCGCGCCGTCGCGCCACGAAACTCGCGTCGATCAGTGGCGCTGGGTTGGCAGCGAGTCTGGTTGATCAGGCAGCCGCGCCGCTCGGTCGCCGTGTGCATGAGTTGGACGACGACCGCCGCAGACCTTTTCGCCACCCGGTCACGGGGACGGTCATAGTTTGAGTACGTACGTGTCCGACCCTGCGCGTTGTTTTGTACGGTTCTGAGCGTGGTACTGATGCTTCATTCCTACTGAATCCATGCGAATTTCCGTGTTGACCGAGCGCGTCACGGGCGAGCAGCGCGTCGCTCTGGTGCCCGAGAACGTCGCAAAGCTGGTCAAGTCCGGTGCCGTCGTCATGATCCAGAGTGGTGCCGGTTCGCGCGCGTTCCACACGGACGACGCCTACCGAGTCGCGGGCGCGTCCATCGCCGAGACGCCTGAAGGCACCGTGGCTGGCGCCGACGTCATCGCCAAGGTGCAACGGCCATTGCCGGATGAGCTTTCACTCCTGTCGGCCGACGTGACGCTGATCTGCCTGCTTCAGGCGCAATCAGCCGGGGACCTGGTCGAACGCCTGGCCGCACAGCGGGTCAGCACGCTGGCGCTCGAGCGGGTGCCACGAATCACCCGCGCTCAGTCGATGGACGTCCTCAGTTCGCAGGCTACAGTTGCCGGGTACAAGGCGGTGCTGCTGGGCGCGGCGGCGCTGCCGCGTCTGCTGCCGATGATGACGACGGCCGCCGGCTCGCTGACTCCCGGGAAAGCGTTTGTCATCGGCGCGGGCGTGGCTGGTCTGCAGGCCATCGCAACCGCTCGCCGACTCGGTGCCATCGTCAGCGCCTTCGATGTCCGGCCTGCGGCCGCAGAACAGGTTCAGTCGCTCGGTGCGACGTTCGTCACCTCCGCTGTCGTCTCAGCGGCAGCGGAGGACAAAGGTGGCTACGCCAAGGCGCAATCGCAGGATGACGCTGCCCGGACGCTCGAGACCATTGGCGCCCACATCGTGTCGCAGGATCTGGTGATCACGACGGCTGCCATTCCGGGGCGCGCCGCGCCGCGGCTGATCACGGCCGAGATGGTGCATCGCATGAAACCCGGCGCCGTGATCGTGGATCTCGCCGCCGAAACCGGCGGCAACTGTGAACTGACGGAGTTCGGCGCGGATGTGGTCGTGAATGGCGTGACGATCATGGGGCCGCGCAATCTGCCAGCAACGCAGCCGTTCCACGCGTCCCAGATGTTCGGGCGCAATGTACTGACACTCTTGCAGCACCTGACGTCAAAAGAAGGCAATACGCTCGTCGTCGATCCGGAAGACGAGATCACGGGCGCGATGCTCGTCACGCATGCCGGCCAGATTCGACTGCGCTGAGCCTACCCCGATCGGATTGAACATGACTGGCAACTTCATCATCTCGCTCTACGTCTTCGTGCTGGCAGGCTTTGTCGGGTACCTGCTGATCACCAAGGTTCCGCCGCTGCTGCATACACCATTGATGTCGGCAACCAACGCAATCTCCGGCATCTCGCTGGTGGGATCGCTGGTTGCCGCTGGCGGAAAGTTCGGCACCGTCTCCACGATTCTTGGCTTCATTGCCGTGATCTGCGCCACCACCAATGTGGTGGGTGGTTTCATCATCACCGATCGCATGCTGGGGATGTTCAAGCGCACGGAGAAGCCGGCTGACGTGCCAGGCGGGAAGCCGCATGCGTGAACTCTTCATGCAGGGCTGCTATCTGGCGGCGTCGGTGCTGTTCATCCTCGGCCTGCGCGGATTGACGAAACCCGCCGAGGCGCGGCGCGGGATGCAGATGGCGGCCGTCGGGATGCTGCTCGCGGTTGTCGGCACCCTCTGGCACCAGGATATCCTGAGCTACCAGTGGATCATCGCCGGTCTGATCATCGGCTCGATCATCGGCTATCCACTGGGCAAGTTCGTGCCCATGACGGCGATGCCTCAGCGGATTGCGTTCAGCCATATGTTCGGCGCGCTGGCCGCCACGCTGGTGGGCGTCGCAGAGTTCTGGCATTCGCATCATGAAGGCATCCCCATTGGTGCGGCGAAGATGGCGGCACTCGGTTTCGAGGTGCTGTTCGGCAGCCTGACCGTGACGGGTAGTTTCATGGCGTTCGGCAAGTTGCAGGAGTTCATCACCGGTCGCCCGGTGACCTTTCGGGGACAGAACTTCGTCAACCTGCTGTTGTTCGCGTCTGCCATCGGGTGCTTTGGTTACCTGCTCTACGATTCGACGAACATGCCGGTGTTCTTCACCATGATTGGCATCGCATTCGTGATCGGCATCACGATGGTGCTGCCGATCGGTGGTGCGGACATGCCGGTGGTGGTGTCGTTGCTCAACTCCTACGCGGGCCTCGCGGCGTCAGCGACGGGTTTCGCCATCGGTAACAACGTCCTGATCATCTGCGGCGCGCTTGACGGGGCATCGGGCTTCATTCTGTCCATCATCATGTCGAAGGCGATGAACCGCAGCTTCGGCAATGTGCTCTTCGGAGCGTTTGGCAGTGCCGGTGCGGCCGTGGCAGCGAAGTCGTCGGCGGGGCTCACGGTGCGGAGTATCTCGGCCGAGGACGCGGCGGTGCAGCTGGGGTACGCATCGAAGGTGATCGTGGTACCGGGATACGGCATGGCCGTGGCGCAGAGCCAGCACGCGGTCCGCGAGCTGGCGGACCTGATCGAACGGAAAGGCGGGGAGGTGAAGTATGCGATTCACCCGGTGGCCGGACGCATGCCCGGTCACATGAACGTGTTGCTGGCCGAAGCCAACGTGCCATACGATCGGATGTACGACATGGACGAGATCAACGCCGAGTTTGCGACCGCAGACGTCGCGTTGGTGATTGGTGCCAACGACGTGGTGAATCCGGCGGCGAAGACGGATCCATCCTCACCAATCTTCGGGATGCCGATTCTCAACGTCTCCGATGCCAGGCACATCATCGTGCTCAAGCGCGGCATGTCGACCGGGTTCGCGGGCATCGAGAATGAGCTGTTCTACGACGAGAAGACCAGCATGCTCTTTGGCGACGCGAAGGCCAGCCTGACCAAACTGGTGGGTGAGGTCAAAACCCTGGAGTAGTGCCGAGTGCGATCGATCGCATTCTTCACTGTCACCCGCGCCGACATACCTGCGCGCGAGGTGGCCGTGTTTCTGTCGCACCTCGCAAGCGAGGTTGCACAACGCCAAGCTCGTGCTCGATCTGGTCGTTTTTTGAAGAGACGGGACCAGTTCGACATCCGGCGTCGATGATTGCAGTACAACTCTTTGTTGTATAAAGGTTTAGCCAGCATTCACCTCGGTTTGTGCCGCGTCAGGTTTCGCGATTCCAGGCAAAAGTACAGACCGGCACCGTCAGAAGTTTTGACAGCGCCGGTCTTTTTTGCCGGTGGCACGATCCACGATATGGAAGAGAACGTCGAGACTCGGTCGAAGTTGCCGAGTCACCGTGGCTGGCGCACCGGGCGGTGCGGCGACCACGCCACCATCCCGCCCACTCTCGGACCACCATGCGAATTGCTCGACTCGCGGCGCTCGCCGCCATCCTCTCGGTACCTGCGCTCGCACATGGCCAGTCAGCCAACGTGTCGGCCACCGCCACCGTCGTGACCCCGCTGGTTGTGACCGGCAACGCCAACCTCGCCTTTGGCAACGTGTTCCAGGGCGTCAACAAGACGGTTCCGTTCAGCGACGCGACCAGCGGTCGTTTCAGCATCACCGGTTTCGGAACGTCACAGGTGGCTATGACCTTCACGCTGCCGACGAACCTCATCAACGGCGCGAACAACCTGCCGATCGACTCGTGGGACATCCGGTCGAACACGACCAACGTGACTGCCGGCGCCACGGCAATGACGGTGACGAGCGGTGTGCCGGTCAACGGCAACCTCGCGGTGGGCAACCTCTTCCTGTTTGTCGGCGGACGTGTGCTGCCTGCGGTCGCACAGCTTGCCGGGTCGTACACGGGCAGCATCGTGCTCGCCGCCGCCTATACCGGCCTCTGAGGAACGCTGAGCCATGGCATCCATCCGCCACCTCACCGCGCTGATCGTGCTGGTTGGCGCCGCCGGTGCGGCGCAGGGCCAGTCGGCCTCGATTGCAGCCACGGCAACCGTCGTCACGCCGATCACCGTCACCGGAACGGCGCCGCTGGCATTCGGCAATGTGTTTCAGGGCGTGAATAGAACGATCGCGTTCAGCGACGCGACCAGTGGTCGCTTTTCGCTGACCGGATACCTGGGGTCCCAGGTTGCCCTCACCTTCACGCTGCCGACGACGTTGGCGAGTGGCGCGAACACGATGCCGATCAACACCTATGACGTCCGCGTCAACGGTACCAACGTGACGGCCGGCGCGACTGCGCTGACGGTCATCAGCGGCACGCCAGTCAATTCGAACTTCGTGGCCGGCAATCTCTTCGTCTTCGTTGGTGGCCGCGTCGTGCCCGCCGCCGCGCAGGCCGCCGGTGCATACACCGGTTCGATCGTCCTCGCAGCCGCCTACACCGGACTGTGATTCGTCTTTGTCTCCGGGCGCCGACGGGTGCCTGGAGATGATCTGCTGTCCGACATCGCTGACCACCCGCAACGATGTACCGATCTCTTGTGCGTGCCCGACTGCTTGCCGCTGGCGTTTTCCTGGCCCTCGCACACCGTGCGCAGGGCCAGACGCTCGTCGTTCGCCCGATTCAGAATCTGTCCTTCGGCTTCCTGCTGCCAGGCGTGCCAACGACCATTGACGCCGCGCAGATCACGCTCAGCGGGCAGATCCAGGTCGAAGCCGCCATCGGCACGTCGTTCGAAATTCGCTACACACTGCCGAGCGTCATGACCGGTGCCGGCACAACGCTGCCGATCACGTTCGGCACGACTGCCGCTGGAGCCGCTCCCGCGGCCAACCCGGCCGCGATGATCCGGTTCAATCCTGCCGGCGCCGCACGCTTTCAACTCGTCACGACCACCCGCGCCACGTTCTTCCTCGGTGGTCGCGCTGCGCCGCGCGCCGGTCAGCCAGTCGGTGCCTACACCGCTCCGATCGTCGTCACCATCACCAACCTCGGTATCTGAATGGACTCCGGCCCGTTCCCCCGCGAGGCGCATGGATTGCGCTGGCTGCCTGCACTGGCGGCAGTACTCATCGGCATTTCTCCGGTCTGCGCAGGTGCGCAAGCGATTCTCGTCGCGCCACAGGGTGTGGTACTGAGCAATCGCGCGAGGTCGGGTGCGATAGAACTCTACAACCCATCTGCGCGTGCGTCGGAGATCACCATTCGCGCCGTCTATGGACATCCAACGACGACGCCAGCGGGCGATCTGACGCTGGAAATCGTGGAGCAACCCGATTCCACCGTGCCGTCCGCCGCTGGCTTCGTGGACGCCTTTCCCCGCCGGCTGATCCTGCTGCCGAATCAACGACAGACCGTCCGGTTGCTCGCGCGTCCACCGGTGGGTCTGCCAGATGGCGAATACTGGGCCCGGCTGATCATCGCCGCCAAGGATGCGGAACTGCCTGCCACATCGGCGAGCGACAGCACCAGCGTGTCGGTGGGGCTGACCCTCGAAGTCCGCACGATCATCGCCGTGAACTATCGCAACGGCGCACAGCAGACCGGCGTGCAACTGGGTGTTCTCTCGGCTGTGACAGAGGGTGACTCACTGGTGGTACGCGCGCCGATGCAGCGGACTGGTACGGCAGCCTGGATCGGACTGACCACGGTGAAACTGTACGCGGCCGATGGTCGCACCATCGCGTCGCAGACGATGCAGACGGCGGTGTACCAGTCGATCTCGCCACGGTTTGCGTTCGATCGACGGCCGCTCACGCCTGGGCAGTATCGCATCTCCATCGACCTGTCGACGGATCGGCCGGATGTCACGCAGAGCACGCTCCTCCGATCTCCGCCTCAGCATGCCGAGACCACGGTGACACTGCCCACGAGCGGCGGCTGATCGTGCGGCAGGCTCGTCTCCGTGCGTTCCTGTGTGCGGCGCTCAGTCTCGCGATGCGCGCCGCACCAGCGCGTGCGCAGACGGTGATCGAGCCGACCCTGCTCGACCTTCGGCTCGGACAGGCCGCCTCGCTTGCCGTGCGGGCCGAACGCCTGGGTGAACGCGTCTGGCTGCCGGTCGCGGAGCTGGCCGCCGCACTGGAACTGGAGGTCGTCGTCCGCTCGAAGTCGCGCGTCGAATTGCGCCGATGGCCGTCCCGCGACCTGCTGATCTTCGATGCCGACTCGATGCTCGTGCGAACCGGGGTGCAGCCGTTGCGCATCACGGCCGGTGCGTTGCGCGTCACCGATGGTGAAGTGACCGCTGACGTCGTCACGCTGCAATCCGTGCTGCGAACGGTCTTCGAAGTCAGCTGGAGTGATCTCGTCATCTCTCTGCCGCTGATCGATTCCCTGCCGCTGGGTCGACGCCTCGCGCGCGAGCAGGCACACTCCCGGTTGTTGACACAGGGGGGCACGGCGACGCAACTGCTGACGGCGCCCCTCGCGCGTCCCCTCGCCGATGGCGCCGTCGTGGATTACTCCCTCACGGTGCCGATCACGGGCGCGCAACGGGACCTCGGCTGGTCCACGGCCGTGGGTCTGGACGTTCTCGGCGGATCCCTGGAGATGAGTACGGGCGCTGTCACCGGCGGTACGCGGCTGCCGACCCTCGCGTCCTGGACCGGTGTCTGGCGCGATGGACGCAAACTGACACAACTGCGCCTTGGCGACGGACTGGGGGGCGGCCCGACGCCCCGCCTGGGTCGCGGCCTGATGATGACCAACGCCCCGTATGTGCGGCCAGCGCTGTTCGGTCTGCAGTCACTCCGCGGTGATCTGCCGCCTGGCTGGACGATCGAGGCGTACCGCAATGGTGAGCTGGTGGCCGTGGATACGGTGGGTCGCGGCAGTGGCTACCAGCTCCAGCTGCCGGTGCTGTACGGCGAGAATCCTGTTGATCTGCTGGCCGTCGGTCCCTTCGGGCAGACGCGCGCGTTGTCCGAGAACCTGCGCATCCTCGCCGATCTTCTTCCGCGTGATCGGAGCGAGTACGGTGTCAGCGTTGCGCAGTGCCGGTTGCGGCAACAGTGCGTTGCCGCCGGCACCATCGACATGCGCGTCGGGCTGACGGAACGGTGGACGATGCGCGTTGGTGTGGACGGCGTGGCCCGAGACACCGTCGGGTGGCGTCAGGCGCCATACCTGTCGTTCGTGGGCAGTCCGATGACGGCGATTGCCGTGCAGCTCGACGTCGCCGCGCAGTCGCGGACGCGAGTCGCATTCAATCTCGAGCCCTCGCGTCAACTCCGCCTGTCGCTGGAGCAACAATGGTTCGCCCAGGATCCGCTGGATCCGCTGCTCGCCGCGCGACGCAGTCAGCAGAGCAGTCTGTATGGGTTCTGGCGCGCCGTCGACACGCGCCAGACGTCAGTGGAGGCCAGCGTGGACCGCAGCGTGTTCTACACCGGTGGGGACATGCTGCGTGCGCGCGTGGGCGTCGGGACACAGACGGCCGGCATGCGGTTGCAGCCGTATCTGCGGCTCGATCAGTCATCGCGGTCGGGATACTCGCAGCGCGCGGCGGGCATCGAAGCGATGCTGTTGCCGCAGGGCAATCGCGGGCGCTACCTGGGCGCGGCGCTGGTGCGCATGATCGGTGAGATCGATGCACGCGGTCGTGCGGTGCGCGAGGCCGTGACGCTGGCGATGCCGTTGCCCGGCGCATTTCGAGTCGATGCGGGGGTGGCGTTCCAGCAGGGCCAGCGTGGGCCGATCGCGACCCTCACGATGTCCCGTGACCTGAGCGCCGTGCGCAGCTACACGTCGGCGACCATGTCCCGGGGATCATCAAACGCAATCCAGAGTGTCCAGGGGTCCGCACTCATCACCCGCGGCGAGAACCGTCCGCAGTTCGTCACCGGGCCGTCGTTGCAGCGCACCGGCGCTACCGGAATCGTGTTTCTGGACCGGAACGCGAATGGACTCCGTGATGGTGGCGAGCCAGCGGTGCCTGGCGTCATGGTGCAGGTTGGAACGGGATACGCGCGCAGTGACGCCGACGGACGGTATCGCGTGTGGGATCTGGTGCCATTCGTGCCACTGCCGGTAGTGATCGATTCCACGTCGCTGCCGTCACCGCTCTGGATTCCAACCATTACGCATCGGAGCATCGAGGCGGGACCGAATCGGTTCGAGCCGCTCGACATTCCCCTCGTCGCCGGAGGCGTCGTGGAGGGGCGGATCACCTGGAATCGGCCGGGCGGCGTGTCGCTGCCCCCCGTGCCGCTGGTCGTCACCAATCAGCGCGGTGATGTCATCGCCCGGGCCGAATCGTTCAGCGACGGCGAGTATGTGCTGTTCGGGGTTCGCCCGGGACTGCTCACGATCCGTGTCGATGCCAGCTGGCTGGCGTCGCAGGGCCTTCGCGCCGAGTCAAAGACGGTGCCGCTGGCGTCGAGCGATGATGGCGCAACCGCGCGCATCCCGGCCATCACGCTGACGCCGATCCATCAATAGGCGAGGCTCGACCGCGATCCGTGCCGGGCCACGCTGGCTGGTACGACAAACTGCGAGAATGACGGTGCCAGCAGCCGGTCGGATTGATCAAGGCTCACCAGGAACTCGATGGCCGTCATCGACGGCTCCGACAGCTGAACCCTGATGTCGCGCGTTGGGCACGCACCGGTGGCGGGCAGTGCGAGGCGCGCCGTCCGGATCGTACCGCTGGCGGTTCGGGCGTCAACCGTCATCGCACCTGCGCCGCACCCGGCAACTCGAACGAGGAGCTCGCCGGGAACCGCCGTACGCGTCACGTCGACCACCGAGAGGGGGAGCGACTGAACCATGGCGGTGACGGCGACGGAGCCGTTTTGAGCAAGAGCCGTCGTCGGCAGCCAAAGGAGCACGACGGCGCTGGACAGCATTGGCACCCGGAAGCTGAGCATGACTCTGAGTGTCGGCCGGCTGATGCCAGGGCGCGAGTGGCGCGGCATCGCGCAAACTGCGGGCACTGGCTCACGCCATTCTGAATTGTATCACTGGAGGAGCGGCCGGGAGTAGCCCGGTGCCGGCGCTGGCTCGAGTGGGTCGTTGCCGGCACTCGGCCCGGCGATCGGGCCTCCTCGCGGCTATTTTGCACCACGGCGCTCCGCTGCGTGCGTTGCCGCAACGTCATCTGTTGGCAGAGCCAGCAATGTTGGCCCGTTTCCCCGAGAAGGAGTTTGAGTCGGATGCCTGGGTTTGCAAGTCTTGCACGCGAGTGGTGGATGCCCGTCCTGTTTGTGCTGATCGCCGGGCACCTGACCAACATTTGCGTCACGCTGTTCCTGCATCGTGAGCAGACGCATCGTGGTGTGCGCTTCTCGTCAGTCGTGTCGTTGCCAATGCGGGTCTGGCTCTGGATGAGCACGGCGACCGTGACGAAGGAGTGGGTGGCGTGTCACCGGAAGCATCATGCTTTCGCCGACCGCGAGGGGGATCCGCATTCACCGGTGGTGGAAGGCCTGCGGAACATCATGGTGAAGGGCGCCTTCTTCTACCGCAACGCGGTGCGCCAGCCGGGAATACTCGAGAAGTACGGCAAGGGCACCCCTTCGGACTGGCTGGAGCGGCATCTGCTTACACGGCACAGCTCGCTCGGCATTCTGGTGATGCTGGCGGTCGATCTCTACCTCTTTGGTTTCTTTGTCGGCGGCATGGTGTGGGGTCTCCAGATGCTCTGGATACCGTTCTGGGCGGCCGGCATCATCAACGGCGTCGGCCATGCCGTGGGCTATCGCAATCATGCGGTGAAGGATGCGAGCCGAAACATCATTCCGTTCGGCATCATGATTGCAGGCGAAGAACTGCACAACAACCATCATGCCGACCCGCACTCGGCCAAGTTTTCGCATCGGTGGTTCGAATTCGATATCGGCTGGATGTACATCACCCTGCTCAGCTGGCTCCGGCTGGCCGAGGTGAAGTACGCATACGGAGGGGTGGCGCCGGCGTCGCAGGTCGCGAACGGCGATTGATCCAGTCAGAGGTGTTGCGGGCCCTGGCGGGCGAGTGCCATTGGGTGCTCGCCCGCATCATCTTTATTCCTTATCCCTTGGCGCAACCGCCGATGATTCTCCTTCCCGAGTGAGCCGTGCCCGATTTGACATGCAGCCGCTGCGGTACCCTGCGCGCCGGCTTTGAGCGTCCTCCGTTTCCTGGCGCGATTGGTCAGCGCGTGTTGGCGGAAATCTGTCAGGTGTGCTGGGCAGACTGGCTGAAGCAGCAGACGATGCTGATCAACCACTACGGCCTGAACGTGATGGACCCGCAGTCTCGGCAGTTCCTGCTCAAGAACATGAGTTCTTTCCTGTTCAAGGCGGGCGAGAGCGCCGAGATCGACGTCACCAAACAGGGGACGATCAGTCACTGATGCGCTCTTTTCTTCGCTCGACCACTGTTGTTGCGCTGTTTCTGCCGGCGGTGCTTTTGGCTCAGCGCCCCGGCGGGCGCACTGCGAGCGCCGAGGACAGTGCGTGGGTTCGCCGGACGCTGGCCGCGATGACGTTGCGGCAACGGGTTGGGCAGATGGTCTGGCCCAGTGTGTTTGCCGACTACGTGTCGTCGACTGACTCAGCCTGGACGAAGCTGAGCAGCTGGATCGAGAAGGATCAGGTGGGTGGGTTCACGATGTCGATCGGCAGTCCGATGGAGATGGCAGCGAAGCTGAACGCAATGCAACGGCTCTCACGGATTCCGTTGCTGATTGGCGCCGATCTCGAGGCGGGCGCCGGCTTTCGCGCCAGCGGTGGCTACTTCCTTCCGAATGCCATCGATCTTGGTGGCGCGACGCTCTTCCCGCCCCTGATGGCGCTGGGGGCTACCCGGGACACCGTGCTCGCGTACGAGTACGGTCAGGCCACTGCCGTCGAGGGGCGAGCGCTCGGTATCCATATCGTGTACGGCCCTGTGCTCGATGTGAACAACAATGCTGCCAATCCGGTGATCAACGTCCGCAGCTTTGGCCAAGACCCCGGTTGGGTCAGTCGACTTGGCGCGTCATTCGTGCGTGGTGTACAGGAGCACGGGATGATCGCGACGGGCAAGCACTTTCCCGGGCACGGCGATACGGACGTGAACTCGCATCTGGCGCTGCCGGTCGTCACCGCTTCGCGAGCGCGTCTGGATACGGTCGAACTTCCACCATTTCGCGCCAGCATCGCCACCGGTGTCGGCGCGATCATGACATTCCACGGCAGCATGCCCGCGCTGGATGCGAGCGGCGCGCCAGGGACGCTGTCGCCCGCCGTGCTGACCGGGCTGCTCCGAAAGGAGATGGGGTTCACTGGTCTGATCATCAGTGATGCGATGGACATGCGCGGGGTGCTGGATCGATACGGGGCCGTTGAAGCGGCGAAGCTTGCCGTACTCGCCGGGGCGGACATACTGATCCAGCCTGAGAATGTGGCACAGACCATCGACGCGGTAATCGGCGGAGTCACCGAAGGCCGGATCACTCGCGACCGGATCGATGCCGCGGTTCGCCGCATTCTCTTCGCGAAGGTGAGCGTTGGCCTTCGCCAAAGGGCGCAAGTCGACCTCAGCGGCGTTCGGCGCCTCGTCGGTGATTCGACAAACCGACGTTTGTCAGAGCGCATTGCTGCGCGATCGGTCACATTGGTGCGAGACACACTGCGGTTGCTGCCGTTGGACACGTCAGCGACGGCCGCGACACGGCGCATTCTTCATATTGTTGTTGCACGAAGCACGAATCTTGGGGCGGGGACGACGTTCGCGTCCGCGCTCGGCCGGACCGCTGGCCGGGTGCGGACGGTCGTGCTGCACCCGGATGACCCGTTCGTCGATCCGGCGCGGGTGCTCCCGTTGGTGGATTCTGCTGATGTGGTGCTGATGGGTTCATATCTTGCGCAGCAGTGGGATCAGGCTTCGGCCGGCGTGCCCGACGGCCTTGGTGCTCTCGTGACCGCAATTCAGGCACGTGGCAAGCCGCTAATTGTGATTGGATTCGGCAATCCCTACCTTGGTCGGCAGCTTCCGCAGGTTGGATCGTATCTGATTGCGTGGAATGGGAGCCGGGCCTCACAGCTGGCGGCAGCCCGAGGGATATTGGGACTGCAGATGTTCAATCGCTATATTCCGATCACGATGTCGATTTCTGGCCATTAGGCGATCGTCGGCATCCCCTTTTTGAACAGTGGCAGCCACACCGCGCTGACTGCCAATCAACCACTCACCGCGAGTGTGTTTGATCTCAGGGCGCGAAGGACGAACGTGGGTATGCGCAATCTCTTCTCGCTGGATCTGGTGCTCCTCTCGCCGCGCGACGGCGAATGGTTCGTCTGCACCTCGGCCGGTGCTGCCAAGGCACGCGGATCAACCCGGACATTGCCGTACGTCGGCGTCAGCAAGGCTCCGAGCGAGGCGCTGCCCGCGCTCGCGAAATCGCTGGCGACCAAGACGGTGGGTGCGTCCCCCCGGTGGATGACACAGGTTGGTGCATTTTCGGAAAGTACGCACCCGGCAGACACGCCGATCTCGATTGCGTTCGTGGCGGTGTACCCGGACGGCACGGTGCACGAAGACGAAGGGTGGGTGAAGGCGGAGACGGCGGTGCTGCCGCCGCGCCAGAAGGCGTTGCTGAAGGCGACACTGGCGATTCTCAAGCACGCAGTAGAGCACGAGCCGATCGCCTTCCACGCGTTGCCGACGACCTTTACGTTGCGCGAGTTGCAGCAGGTCTATGAGTTGTTGCTCGAGCGCCCGTTGCACAAAGCCAGCTTCCGCCGCTCGCTGGCCGCGGCACATCTGGTGGAGCCCACCAAGGCCTGGCGCGCAGAAGGCCGCGGTCGTCCGGCACAATTGTACAAGTTCGCGCCGAAGCGTCGTCGCGGTGCGGTGCGGGGCGTACGGTTCGAACTCGCGCGCTGAATCAGGCGCGCTGAAGGAGCAAGGGGCCGGCGATCTGAAGATCGCCGGCCCCTTTTTCACGTTTCGTGTTGAACGGTGCTCCGATCAGACTTTGGTGACGGCGTCAGCCTGTGCGCCTTTCTGGCCCTGCACGATCTCGAATTCGACCTTGTCACCCTCTGCCAACGACTTGAAGCCCTGCGATTGAATTGCACTGAAATGGACGAATACGTCCGGACCACCTTCATGTGCGATGAACCCAAAACCTTTTGCATCGTTAAACCACTTCACCGTTCCCTGAATCCGTGCCATGTTACGGCTCCTCGCGTCCCGCCGGTCTTGCATTGAAGCGCGAGCGACGAGCCGTCTCTCGTGCAGCGCAGTGACACACCAGCGGTGAAGTGTCAGCACGCGATATCCAGAAATGATTGTGCATGAAACAGGCCGCGGCGCCGGGACTGAACCCGAACGCCGCGGCAGCACAACTGCTTTCAGTTGTCAGCGCCCTCTGGCAGCGGCGTCAGGCGGCACCTGCGATATACCGTGCAACACGTCCACATGTTTCACATCGCAGCGTCACATGGCTGCGGGGCGGTGGTGGCATTAGAGCAGGTTCACGCTCGAACTGCGCCGAGGCGCAGGACGGGCAGACCAGTGGAATTCCTGTACGATCGCTGGCGATGAGATTCAGCGCTTGTGCAGGGTTGTACGACGCGGGCCGAGGCTTACGCATGTACCCTCCAAATTGTGGTCCCTTTGGCAGATCGGGCGCCCTGAGCCAATGGGCTATGGCAGAACTGTAACCACCTAAGCAAGGGGTAGTGAAGGGGGGCGGTTTCGTTTGTACGCAGTCTCTCCCCGTCTCGCCAGCCGCAAGGATGTCTGTTCAGACAGGGAATCTGGAACGGCGACGACTGGATCGACCGGACGAATTCCATCTTGAATCAATCACTGTTGGGATGCTGGCTTTCAACTGGCGTATTGCTCTAGTCTTCGGACCCACAACGTTCGCATGGTACCGAGATAGCCAAGGCGTACGCCAACAAACGTGCAGCTCCGTGCATTTGTCGGAACCGTCAGTTGGCATGACAAGATCATATCGGCAGTGTGACAAATAGCCATTAATTGACCGCGAGCTGGCTTCTGCCATTGTGGCGTGGCCTCGCGTCGTGAAACCGACCGGTGGGTACCAGTACGCAGACTCCAACTCGACGGAAAGCGATCGCCTGCGGATGCCCCGCTCGATCAGGTTGCACACCCAGTGATCGTGCGCGTCATGCCTCGTCCCAGCGAAATGGGCGCCGCCAGAGTCGGCGATCGAGCTGGCACGATTTGCGGGTCGACACTTCGTCTCCAGCCGTGAATATCTCGGCGTCAGCGAGTGATTCGACCATCGAGTCGGCTTTAGCGCTCGCTTCGTCGGCCCAATGCAGCAGTTCCGCCTCGAGCGTCATCGGTTGCACGGGGCTGCCAAACTCGAGCGAACCATGATGCGAGAGAATCATGTGCTGCAGTTCCGTCAGCTGACCCTCGGTGAGTGAGCAGGTCCCAGCGGCCCTCGCGGCACCGACACGGTCGGTGAACATGAGACAGCCAAGGACCACGTGCCCGATCAGGTGATTCCGGGGATCGTACCCCAGTCCCCGCGCGTCAACGGTGTACGCCTCGACCTTGCCGATATCATGGAGGAGTGCACCCGCAACCACGAGATCGGCGTTGGCCTTCCGCATCGTCTTTGCCATCTGCTGACCGATCGACGCCACCTCGCAGACGTGCAGCAACAGACCACCGAGACGCGCGTGATGACCGCGGACCGCGCCCGGCGTGCGTTCGAAGCGACTACGGAACGCATCGTCGGCAAAGAAGAGATTCACTGCCTCGATCAGGCGCGGAGTGCTCATTCCGGCACGCAGTTTGTCCAGCGCATCCCACAAGCGTTCGGTGGCAAACTCGACCCGCGGCAGGAATTCATCGATGCGCTCGGTGCCGGAGGGGAGCACACGCACCGGCCCGGTGATCTTGAGCTGCCGCGCGCCGGTTTTGGCGTACACATCCACCTGTCCGAGTACCTGGACCACACGCCCTTTCTCCACGCCGTCGACCCAGGTCGCATTGTCTTTCCAGATCGGCGCCGACTGGAGTGAGCCGCTGGAGTTGCCGAGTGTGAGCACCCAGAAGGGGTCACCCGCACCGGTGGAGCGCTCGACCCGCTCCAGCACGAGCAGTTCGGCGGAGACCGAGGCGCCGGCAGAGAGCCCGGGCAGATTCAGAGGAGGCATGAACAGAGGGGAAAACGGGGAGAGCCGGCATCTGACGGACCAGAGCCGAAACGTGCTCAGGGGAGGGCGAGCCTGTCGAGGGGAAGGAAAGCGCGTATCATCGTCCGAGCGCAGCAGTACCTCCGCCTCCCAATTGTACGCATCTCCCCTGACCATGATGAAGCGTTACCGGAATCTGATCATCACCGTGCTGTTGTTGACAGGGATGGCGGCCCTGTTCTGGAACAAGACCATGTCCGCGCAGCTCGCGACCTGCGAGGTCTGCGTCGTGTTCAAGGGACAGCGGCAGTGCTCGCGTGCCAGCGGGCCGGATGCGAAAGAGGCGACCCGCACCGCGCATTCCACGGCCTGCGGTCCGATCTCGAGTGGCATGAACGAAAAGATCGCCTGCGACAGTCGTCCGCCGGAGCTCATGCGCTGCGATCCACCGGCGCCCTAGCGCCAGGAAGCCGCACCGTCATCCGCTCCGGAACCGAGGGCGGGCGAAATGTCAGTTGAAGAAGAGCACGTCGCCGTCACTCTCAAGCGCCAGTTGCAGGTGTGCGGCGCACACGCCGCACACCATCTCCGCGATCCAGGCCGCACCGAGAATGTGGTCCCCGTCGATCGCGGCACGCAGCTTCAGCTTCTTGTACGTATACTCGCGGCAGCGCGGGCAGGCCTGAGCACGGGCAATCAGTTCGGCGCGCCCCTTGGAGACAATCGTCATTTCAGGCGCCGAGCCCCGGTGGCAGGTCGCCTGGCGTGCGCGCCAGCTTCGACGGCACCGCCTTCGGTGGTTCCGCATTCGACCCACCGCTGGTCCTCGTCAGCAGCTCCTTGATCCCGCCGAGCGCACCCATCATGCCGGCCGCTTCAGCTGGCAGAAACACGGTGCTGCCTTTGCTCGCGGCGAGTGACGGCAGCATTTCGAGATACTTCTGTCCAAGCAGGTACATCGCGACCTGGCCGTCAGGCAGCACGGCGGCGATGCGGCTGATCGCCTCGGCTTCGGCAGCAGCCATGGCCAGACGCGCTTCAGCGAGGCCAGTGGCGCGAAGGATGGACGCTTCGCGCTCGCCCTGGGCCTTTTGAATCTGCGATTCCCGCGAGCCCTCCGCCTCGAGAATCTGCGCCCGCTTGGTTGCTTCGGCATTGGTGACCGACGCCCGTCGTTCGCGCTCGGCGCGCATCTGCAGTTCCATCGACTGTTGAATGTCGTGCGGCGGCTCGATGCTCTGCAGTTCGACACGGGTGACGTCGACCCCCCAGCCGATCGACGCTTCTTCGATCGTCTCGCGCATGCGGGTGTTGATGCCGTCACGACTGGTGAGCGTGGTGTCGAGTTCCATCTCGCCGACAATGTTGCGCAGCGCGGTTCGCGTGAGTGTTTCGAGGGCGAACGGCAGGTTCTGCACCGAGTACGTCGCCTTCTCGGGGTCGGCCACGCGATAGTACATCACCGCATCGATGTCGATGGTCACGTTGTCCTTCGTGATCACCGGCTGACTTGGGAAATTCAGGACCTGTTCGCGCAGGTCGATGCGTGACGTCGAGCCACTCGTCACGCGCTTGACACCGGTGACATCCTGTCCGAAGAAACGCACATCGATGGTCCGGGGTCGCTCGATGAACGGAATCAGCACGTTGAAGCCGGAGCGCGCGATCCGATTGAAACGCCCCAGCCGTTCGATCACCATCACTTCGGCCTGCCCAATGATCTTGAACGAACTCGTGCCGACGAACAGCACGACCAGCACGATGATCAGGGGAACGATCCACGCCATTGCAGTATCCCGGTGTTGAAGGTGAGTCCGGGTAGAAAGATGCGGAGCGCACGCCAGCGGCGAAGGGACGACGGTCACGAAGTGCGCCGCGCTCCCAAGGGCAACACGGCGCCGAGTCGAGCCGGGTCATGCCATCCGCGTCACAGGCGGTCCTGCGCCGGCGGAGCAGGATCCCACCACCCAGAATCCCGCGACCCAGGAGTCCGGTACACGGCGTCGCGACTGTCGTCGAACGGCATCGTGCAATACGGATGGCTCGACCGGGGCAGGAAAACGTCGTGATTGCGACAGAAGACGAATCGCCCCTGTCGGGGGCCGTACCCGGTCGCACTCAGGACGAGCTCATCCGTTTGCAGTCACGGATTCCAGTCGGCGATGAACAGGTTGGTTTCGGTCTGCTTCTGGTCGAACCGGTTCGAGGCCCAGATGAGCTGCTTGCCATTCGGGCTGAACATCGGGAAGCCGTCAAAGACGCCGTTGGTCGTCACCTGCTCGAGATTCTTCCCGTCCAGATCGACCAGGAACAGGTCGAAGTTACCGCTCCGTGGATTCTTGTGGTTCGACGAGAAAATGATCCGCTTGCCATCGGGAGTCCACGAGGGGCCGAAGTTCGCGCCACCGAGCGTCGTGATCTGGTGATTCTCACTGCCGTCGGCGTTCATCACGTACAGCTCGACCTTGCTCGGCCGGATCATGCCCTGCGACAGCAATTCGCGATACTGCCGCAGCTCGGTCGAATCCTTCGGATGGTGCGCGCGATAGACGAGCTTCGAGCCGTCAGGCGACCACCATGGACCGCCATCGTAGCCTGGGGTCGTAGTGAGACGCTTCACGTTGGTGCCATCGACGTTCATGGTGTAGATCTCCAGATCGCCGTCCTTCAGCGATGTGAAGACGATGGTTCGTCCGTCTGGAGAGAGGACGGCCTCGGCGGTATACACGTCATAGTTCGTGAGCCGGCGCATGTCGCTGCCATCGCGGTTCACGGTGAAGATGTCGAACTTGTCGAGCGGCCAGACGTAGCCCTTGGACGGATCGGGCCTGGGTGGGCAGAGACTGTCATGCAGGTGGCTCGAACCGAAGAACAGGCGATCGCCGCCGGGCAGGAACCATCCACAGGTGGTCTTGCCGTTGCCGTTGGAGACGCGACGAATGCCGGATCCATCGGTGCGCATCACAAACTGCTGATCGCAGGTCCGTCCGTTTCGCGAGGACTGAAACGTGATCCATTTTCCGTCGCGGCTGAAATAGGCCTCGGCATTTTCGCCACCGTCAGTGATCTGGCGGATGTTGGCGAGATGTGGCTCTGTCGGATCGACGGGCCGCGGGAGATTGACCCCGGGCTCCGGCGCTGGTGCGTTGCGTGACGCGTTCGACGTACAGGCGGCGGCGACACTGAACGCGGCGAGCAGTGTGGCGGAGACGACGCGACGGGCGGTGTGCATGACAACAGAGGTGAGGTGACAAACGAGCGGGGGGCCGGACATCGTGTCCGGCCCCCCCAAGAAGATATTCGCAACGCCGTTCTGCCGTCCGTCCGTGGTACTACGGACGCTTGGCGGTGGATGGGAATGCGGCGCCGGCCATCGTGAAGAGATCACGCTGCGTGCCGCCGCGGCGCAGCAGCTCGAGCGCCTTCTGGATCTGCGTGTCTTCGCCGAACTGCCGCTTGGCGACAGTCGAGTCACCGAACGCCGCCTTCGCGACGCGATTCCCGATGAGACGATCGACATAGCCGGTCGCCGCGAAGTAGGTCGCAGAATCCACAGGAACCTTGGCACCCGAGATACGACGGAAGTACTCGGCACGCCACGCCGGCAGCACGGTGAAGTTCGGAGACTTCACCTGGGGGCGGAGCTCTTCTGCGAACTGCGACAAGGTGGAGTACGCCTCCTGAATCTTGCCTGCGATCTGGCGAGCGGCCTTCTGTTCGACCGTGGTGAGCGTGTCGGGACGCACGGTGACATCAGGGGTGATGCCGCCACCGCCGTAGATCACCCGGCCTGCGTCACTGCGGAAGGCCGGGCGTGCCTTGCGCGCGCTGTCGGTTTCCATCGAATCGGGAGCCTCATCCTCGACGAAGCGGCCATTCAGAAACTTCCGCGGACGCTGAATCGAGCGACCACTCGGCGTGAACCATTTGGCCGTCGTCATCTTCATCGCATAGCCGCCATCGAGGCGGAACAGCGACTGCACCAATCCCTTGCCGAAGCTGGTGGTGCCCACGATCAGCGCACGGTCGTGATCCTGCAGGGCACCTGCCACGATTTCCGAGGCCGATGCCGAGCCGTCATCGACCAGCACCACCATCGGCATGTTGGGGAGCATCGGATCGTCCTGCGCAACAAATTCCTGGTTCATTTCAGCGCGGCCGCGATAGCTGAGAATCTCCTTTCCCTTTGGCAGGAAGAGATTGCTCATGACGAACGCTTCGTCGAGAATGCCACCGGGATTGCCTCGGAGGTCGAGGATCAGCGACTTCATGCCTTCGCGCTGCAGCTGCTGAATGCCGCGGATTGTCTCGGAGGCTGACGTTTCGTTGAATCCCTGCACCGGAATGTAGCCAACGCCGCCATCGAGCATGGTGACGAAGGGCACGGCTGGAATGTGGATCGTGGCGCGCGTGAAGATGACGTTGATCGGATCTGTCACACCAGGGCGATTGAACCGCACGCGAACGCGGGTGCCGGGGTCTCCCTTGAGCTTGGACGACACTGAGTCAGTGCCCCAACCACGCGTGGCCACCGAGTCGATCATCATGATTTGATCACCCTCTGCAATCCCCGCACCGGCGGCCGGCGTGTTGGGGAAAACCTTCACCACAGTGATGCGTCCTTTGATATCTTCGATCTGCATGCCGACGCCGGCGTACCGGCCGTTGGTGCCCTGCGTGAAGGCGGCGTACTCCTTCGGCGTGTACAGCACGGTGTATGGATCATTGAGCTGCGTGATCAGCCCACGAGCCGCTTTCTCATACAGCGCGGTCGCATCGACGGTATCGACGAACCGCTCCGACACGCGTCGCAGCACCTGATCGAACAACATGGCGCCGTCGCGAGCCTCACGATTCTGCCAGACGAATCCGCCGGCGACCAGAGGCACTGCAACGAGGAGAGCGCCGAACACGGCGCGACGCGGACTCGACATGGAAACCTTCCAGCAGGAAAAGGACAGTCGTCGGAATTCCCCGAACGGCTACAATACCGAAACCTATGGCGCAAGTTCCGGCGCACACAGCGTACACCGATCTCTACGCTCTCGGCACCGCTTTCGTCACGTCCAGCGGTACTCCATGTACCACGAACGGCCATCCTGCGTTTCCTCGGCGGCGTGGACGATACCGGCCGCGACCAGCATTTCGCTGGCGGGTTTGATCACGCGCAGGATGTGGCTCGGGTATCGCTGCGTGAGAGGAAGCAAATCGGCCAGGGTGTCGAGTGAGACGCGCCAGCGACCGTCAGCCCCCGCGGCGAGCTGGACCGCGATCAAGCGATAAATCCGGCGCGCGACCGGCGAGAGGAGTGACGAGTAGCCACCGAGGCGAAGTGACGTCACATGCCCGGCGTCGAGGTTGCTGCGCACCTGCGGGGCGAGTGTGATGCGCGCGACACCGGGCTCGGCGGCGGTGACGCTGGGGAAAAGCGAAAGCTGGTCGCGGTCGGCGGCACGTCGGCGATCGACGGTCGCGGCGCTGAGAAGTGTGAAGGCGCCGTCGAGGGGTTTGCCGTTCGCCGCGTCCCAGTAGCCACCAGCGCTCTCGAGCGACGTGCGTTCGAGACGTGCGAGTGCGCCTCGAAGCTGTTCGTAGGTCCGTCCGTCGACACGCCGCCCCATGGCGCGTAGAAACGCATGGAGCGTGAAGGTCAGCACACCGTCGGCAGGCCGGCCCGATTCCTGGTAGCGGTACAGCAGCTCGATGTACACGTCCTGGTCGAACGTGCCAGGGAGTCGATCACCAGGCGCCGGCAAGACGCGCCAACGTCCGCCAGCGGGCGTCGTGAAGGCAATAGCACCCTCTTCGTTCGAATCGCTGAGACGGAAGAGGGGCAGCGCTTCGAGTGCACGATCGAGATAGACGAGACGACTTGCCGCGCGACGCTTGCTTGCCGCGCCACCTCCACCAGCCTCCTGACTGCTGCGCGTGAGCGCCGCCGCATTCACGCCATTGATGGCCGCGAGCTCCTCGGCAGGAGTCACCACGTCAATTCCTTGCTTCCGAGCGACCGAGCGCCGCCCGGATTGCATCGCGCATGGCCACGAGGGCGTCATCACGCGCGCCAAGGGTATCCGTCCTGACGTGGAGCTCGATCCCGTCCGCCACCTGAACGCGACGCCACTCCGCGACCGGCTGTGCGTCATCCTGACGAACCGTCAGATCGGCCGAGTGAGAGAGCGCAGGGGCAAGGGCGGTCGCGACGCGGCGCTCGAGCTGCTCGCCGCTGACGCCGGCGAGCTCCTTCTTGATCACCTCGAGGGTCTGTCCCTCGCGTTGACGGATCTTGATCGCGAGCAGCTGGAGCAGGTGTCGATAGCCATACGTCGCGGTGGTTCCAGCGCCTTCAGGCCGGTCGAGCAATCGCTGGGCGACGTAAAAGCGTATGGCGCGAGCACTCGGTGCCGCGCGCGCAGAGGTGTTCGTGGGGCGGAACCCGGCGGCATCGACGAGTGCGGTGGCGTGCGCAGCGAGACCGCGCGCATTCCAAGGGGCGTGCCGACTGTGGGCACGGAGCAGAGCGACCGGAGAATCGGTCATGCGGCAGGTATCGGACGAGGATCGGGCGCTGACTCATGCAATGCACATGGCGCACTGGGTAAGAACATGCGAGCGCGCTGTCACTGTCAAGCCTCTGCTATGATGCTGGCGGCTCATCGGTCCATTTCAATCGCTCCGCGACCGCTCAGCGCACCATGCGACTGATCCTGTGATGGCAGCGTTTTTCGCGCTTCGCGTTCATGACATCGTGGGCCCAGATGACTTGAACGGTGATAAGGCCGAGAGGACGCCGTGGTCAAGCGCGAGTCTTGCGATGACGGTGAGATCGACTGGTTTTTCAAGGAAATAGGTGGCGTTCAGCCGCTCCGAAGCATGACGGTTGTCGTCATCGGGGAAGGCAGTCAGCACGATCACCGGCGTCGTCTGATGAACGAGTCCGGCTGCGGCGAGGACCTGCAAGCCGCCGTCGCGGTTGCCGCCAAGCCTCAGGTCGGTCACGATCAGGTCGAGCGGCTGATCGGCGAAAATCGCAACCTTGGCATCGGAGAGAGTGGCCGCCGCGACCACAGTGGTTTCGGGCGAGGCGAACAGGTCAACCAGGGCTTCCCGTATCGAGATCTCGTCTTCGACAATCAGAATTCTTTTTGGCATACACTTCCCAGAGCGAGTTACGTGCCATCAGACAGGTACGAGTAAGAGTATGCAAAACAACAACTTACGATCAAGTGATGAATTCTGTTGTTTCACTATCGTCCGATTGTCGGACAGTTACGCGGGGTGCGTGACTGGTTTTCATACGTATGCAAACCTCGCGACACGCTGACTCAGCTGGGCCCCTCTGGGCGAGCTCGGAGTTTCTCGTGCAACGTCGATCGCGCGATCCCGAGCAGCTGCGCAGCTCGTGCACGGTTGCCGCCTGTGGCGGCCACCGCGACTGCGATCGCCGCTGCCTCTGCCGCGGCGAGCGACAGATCGCGTCGCTCCGCTCGACCGGTCAGGTGCTCCTCCGAGAGGTTGAGGTTGGCAGCTGAGATGGCCGCGCCATCCGCCAGAATCGCGGCGCGCCAGAGGGTGTTCTTCAACTCGCGAATGTTGCCGGGCCAATGGTATGCGACCAGCGCGCGCCTGGCGTCCGGGGTCAGCGTCGCGCCGCGTGGCAGCAGTCCCGCGACCAGCAGCGGCAGCTCGTCGAGCCGGTCCCGTAGCGGCGGCACGACGATTGTCAGCACCTGCAGGCGGTAGAACAGGTCCGCACGAAAGTGCTTCTCGGCCACGCGTGTCTGCAGCGGCTGGTTGGTGGCGCAGATCACGCGAGCGTCGCTGCGTAACTCCGTGGTGCCGCCCAGCCGACGAAAACGCTGCTCGTCGATCACCTTGAGCAACATTGGCTGGACATCGAGGCCCAGCTCACCGATCTCGTCGAGAAACACGCTGCCCATCGCGGCCACCTCGAGCAGGCCGCGCTTCGACTGGCGCGCGTCGGTAAATGCGCCACGTTCGTGTCCGAACAGATCACTTTCGAAAAACGTCGTCGAGAAGGAGGCGCAATTGACCTCGACGAATGCGTGGCTGGCGCGGCGCGACTGGTCGTGGATCCGACGGGCAACGAATCCCTTGCCGGTGCCGGTCTCGCCGAGAATGAGGACGGGCGCGTCATCATTCCGCGCGGCAAGCTCGATCATCCTCTCGAACGATGGCTGCGATGCCGCGTCTGGCGTTCGCGTGCCTCTCGAGCCACGAGTGCGGAGCATCGCCACCTCTCGGCGCAAGCGCACGTTATCGAGCCCGCGAACCACGGCCTCCCGCAGCGTTTCCAGGTGCAGTGGCTTCTCGAGCAGGTCAAGCGCACCACGCTGCATGGCACCGACGGCCGTACGCACATCGGCGTGGCCGGTCAGCATGATGATTGCGCTGTCTGGATCGTCCGTTCGCAATGCGTCGAGCAGTCCGAGCCCGGCGGCGTCAGGAAGCTGCAGATCCAGTACGATCACATCCGGGAGATGTTGCCTCGCCGCGTCCCGTGCCTCCGCCGCCGACGCCGCTGTCAGCACCAGCATGCCACTCTGCTCGAAGAACTCGCTCAGCGTCTCACGGACCGTTGCATCGTCATCGACAATGAGCAGCGTCCCGGCGATCATGCGACACCACCCCCAGGCAGTACGATCGTCACGGCGGTGCCCATCTCCGCCTGACTTTCGATGCTGATCGTTCCCTGATGCTCTTCGATGATCCGTTGGCACAGCACCAACCCGATACCCGTCCCGCCACCTTTCAGCGAAAAGAAGATTTCGAAGACCCGCGGGAGTGCCTCTGGCGGAATGGGCGCGCCACCGTTCTGGATCCGGCAGCGCCAGGCGCCGTTCGGCAGCAGACCACTGTGCAGCGTAATGGCACTCGAGCGCGGCGCCGCATCGATGGCGTTGCCGAGGACGTTGAGACAGACCTGTCGAAATTGCGCTGGATCGAATGGCAGGCGTACGCGCGCAGACGCCCGCGCGCGGATCACGGTCAGCCCGGCGTCATCCAGCCGTGCGCGATTGGACTCGATGACGTCATCCCATACATCATCAGGATCCCCATCGGACCGCTGAAGGGGCTGCGGACGCCCATACACCAGCAGGGACGACAGCATGGTGTTGAGGCGATCAACCTCGCGAAGCATCCGTTCGACGTTTCGCACCACTGCGGGGTCGTCGCGCCCATGAGCGCGCAGCAACTGTGCAGCGGCAGAAATGCCGAACAGCGGGTTTCGCAGCTCGTGTGCGACGCCGGCCGCCACCTCGCCGATGGCTTCGAGGCGTCGCTTCTGTTCCACGCGCCTGACAAGGAACGCGCGGTCGATCGCCGCCGCCGTCTGGGCGGCGAGGGCCGTCAGTACACGCTGTGTTTCGGCGAGCTCATACGTCGCCTCAAGTTCCGTGAGGCGCACGGTGATCGCACCAAGCACTCCCTCCTGGCTGATGATCGGTGCGGTGACTTCACGACCGACGGGCGCACTGCGGTGGACGATCGTGCGGTCGGATGCGAGCGCTTCCAACCATTCCGGACGGAGGCGCATGGAGACGGCGGCGGGAGCATCGTCGTAGCCGCGAGACTGTACCGCCGTCAGGGCCAAGGTGTCGTCGTCTGCGACGGCGATGATGTAGGCGTCGCAACGGACGGCCCGCTGCAGCTGCTGCGCCACCTCACGGTAGACGCGAGGAAGATCGATCGAGCTGGCGAGCGCGAGCCCAGTCGAGATCAGCGCTTCTCTGGCGCGGTGCGATTCGGTGACATCGGACAGGGTGGCGACGAAGCCGATGTGGACGCCAACCTCGAGACACCGCGTGATCTGCAGCAGCATCACCCGCTCATCGTTGCCGGGCGCGAACTCCCAGCGAACGAGGGGGACTGTGGGGTCAGCCAGGGCGGCGTAGGCCCGGGTACACTGTTCTGCTTGATCAGCGTCGCCGAGCGCATGGTGAAGCGGTTTCCCAATCGTGTCGCGCGGGTTGTGAATCGTGGCCGGATGGTTCTGCATGAGCACCGTGCCAGCTAGGTCCGTCGCGAAGATCATCAGCGGAACGGCATCAAGAATCTGTTGATCGCGAGCAGGCATACGCAGAAAGATAGACCGGCGAGAGGAAGCAGGCTCCCTCTCGCCGGTCATCATGAACGGCAGATTTCGATCATGTCGGTCGGTGACGCCATACTGACGTCACCGACCAGAACATCCAATCGGTTCAGCGGCCTTTCTTCTTCACCGGCTTGCCCTTCGCCGGTGCCGCCTTGTTCGCCGGTGCCGCCTT
>Ga0163144_10005828_pt1 | contig 27376 bp, 29 predicted proteins | sample OliLak19BULKMAT1_FD_123175 | JGI IMG/M metagenome (GOLD analysis project Ga0163144, IMG submission 123175) | Freshwater microbial mat bacterial communities from Lake Vanda, McMurdo Dry Valleys, Antarctica - Oligotrophic Lake LV.19.BULKMAT1 | ecosystem: Environmental > Aquatic > Freshwater >... | reverse complement strand
TCGCCCACAAGTTGTAACTAAAAATGAAGATGGTAAGACTATGGAACCAGTAGAAGAACTTATTGTAGAAGTACCAGCCGAATACGTTGGTGCTGTTCAGATGGAACTCGATACTCGCCGTGCAACTCTCAAAGAACAGTTTGCTAGCCCCAAGGGTGTAACCAAGCTAGTGTATGAAATACCTACCCGTGCCTTACTTGGCCTGCGCAATGTTCTTATGACCAATACGAAAGGTGCTGCGGTAATGAATAGCCTAATGACTGGCTACCAACCTATGGGAACTGCCCTAGCTCAATTACGCAACGGTGCACTTATTTCTTTTGAACAAGGCTCAACTACTGCATATGCCCTACAAAAAGTAGAAGAACGTGGCACTTGTTTTGTTGGCCCTGGTGTAAAAGTCTATGCTGGTCAGATTATTGGTCTTAATAGTCGTGGTGAAGATATGGAAATTAATGTCTGTCGTGGCAAACAACTCACTAACATGCGTACTAGCTCGAGTGATGGTATAGTACATCTTATGCCACCAATTATTTTTAGCCTAGAAGAAAGTATCGACTTCATTGAAGATGATGAACTGCTAGAAGTTACTCCTAAGTCGCTCCGTCTACGCAAAAAAGAACTCGACCCCAATAAGCGTAAGAAGAAGTAATCTAAAGTAGACTCAATTGTTCGGCAGGACCCAAGAGTGTATTTTCTGTATTACTTACTACAGACTCTTCATGCTTTTCCCCTCGGCTAAAAGCTAGTAAAAACTCAAAAATACGTACCATTGCATAGGTATCTAGCTCACAGTATTTTCGAAGATTCTGCATAATCTTGGCTTTTTCTTGAGCAGAGTGAACATTCTCATAGACAGACTGCATCCACAGTCGCTGAGCACTCGCTCCTTCTTGAATATCCATATCACCATAACTCAGTTCTGGTGCTAATACGGGCAAAACTTTTTTAATACTCGCACTACCGTAAAAGTCTTTATCCCTATAGTAGCCCTTACTAAAAGGCGTCATAAGGTCTTTTACGCGTAAGTTTACATCCGCTAAGAAGTCAGCAAACTCTGGTTGCATTCTACCCATCAGCTCATTACAAGACTTTTCAAAACCTTCATACCACACTAGAACTGTACCCGTATCTCCAATATCATTTTGCAATTGCTTTAAAAGACCAGGCAAAGGATCACTATCTAGGGTATGCAAAAATTCTGAATGAGTAAGCTCAGCGCCAGGTTTTTCAATAATATGCAGTGAGTATTGAAACGGCAACTGCTGATAAGGCTTCAGCCCATCAAAAGCCGGTACAACCGAGCTAAGAGTCTCATAATCTAAAAAATATAATGGGTATTCAAACGACTCAATAAATGCACTAATCTTTTCTGGGCGAATAATCGGTTCACCTAGCTTTGTTGCCTCTACTTGCCAGCTTTGTTTACTGCCCAATGCAAAATCTTCAGGGATATCAGCAATACTTGTAATGTGCATATCTTCTAGCTGACCAAGCTGCTCTGGTTTGGCTTGTGCGAGCTTATATATAGAATACGGATCACTCGTAGGTCTTAAGCTTAAAAATATTTCTAACCATTCTTTAAAAGCCCCAAGTTTCACACGCCGTGGAGTTGGATCTGGCATTTCTTGTTGAGCAATGGCCTGTAAAGCAGCGCCAATATTACGCTGTGTTGTTTCAATTTTTGCCCGCACCTTTGCCGTCACATCTTCTTGAATACTTAATGCCAATAAGTCTACATCACTCTTACGCACATATTGATTATTACAATATATAACAGCTATGTTACGTACAAAATAGCCAGCTGTCTCTAGTACAACAGTTTGAAACGCTAAGTCTTCAATATGGTCGGGCTTAACACTGGTACTACTTTTTATCTCAAATAAATCAAAGGTCTTGGCATCAACTTTTTCTATTACATCAACTATACAAGTAATACTATTGTCGCCATACTCGGCCACAAATCTCCCCTGTGTCAGTTGAGTTGCACCAGCCTCTAGCGCCTTTATAGTACGTGCTGGCATACTCAAATACTCATCATAGTTATCAAATCCAACTCGAGCAATATGATCAAAACGTGCTTCGGCATACTGCTCAAATATATTGCCGGCATCAAACATTGCCTGCAAGTTGGCATCGGGTGGCGGAAGCATTTTTTTGTTATGTTTCTTGAGCCACAACCAAGCTGGATGTTTCAAAAACATCATATACTCAGATTTACTTAGTTCAAACTTTTGCATTACATATATTCTACCAGAAATAGCTTATCTGATGCTGATTATAAACAATAGATCACGCGTGTTACGGCCGTAGCGTGCCGGCAAAGACCTGCCAAGCTAGAGCAGTTTTTGCAACTAGGCTCAAGATAATATATACCCGTTCACCATACAAATAATTTTTCCAGGGGCCCCATTTTTTGTATTGTAAGAACATATTGATAGCAAAGCAGTTAAAGAAAATAAAGATCGTTACAAATATCCAATACACAAAAGTAGGGATTTTTGCAGAACTAGTTGAGTGTGCCGCGCTAGCCCAGAAGTATAGTGCTATAACCAGCCACGGAACAACGCCTGCAATACAGCCTACAATATAACTTACCCAATTGGTTTTTTGGGTAGTTTGATTATGTACCTCCATAATAAGCCCACATAAGTTCATAACCATTACAAGCGCAAACAGCATAATAAGACTACCTAAGTCATATATACCAACAAGCAGAGCAATAGCAATCATCATAGTACTAGCTGATAAGCTGTATTCTAGCCACCGGGCTCTATTCATGCCAGCTTTGAGATCTTTTTTGTAGCCACCATACCAGATAGTAGAAATAATCAAATGTGAGAACATACAGATTATTAAAAATAGGAGTATTGGCCAGACCAGTGGTAAATGATAAATTGTGTCATTTGCCGAAACAAGGCTCTTAGTGGCAGTATTGAAAGTCAAAAAGCTTGTAGTAATCGGTAGTTTTATATTTTGATTGGCAATCAAATACATTACAAGCGCTTGCAGAGCAAAAAAGCCGACCATGATAAAATTAAATTTTCGTAAACCCTCGATTGTTATTTTTTTCTTCGCCTTTTTTGCCATAGCTCCTCTTTTGTTCAAGATTAATAATTTATGCTAAATACTTATGCTTAATTATATCAGCTAATCACAGATCAGAAAAGTAAAGATTACAACTTTCTACTGTCATACGCCCAATGCAGTAACGCCTGTCGCTGGCGCGGCCGACAATTCAAGTCTCCAACACTGCAAGCATTCTGCAACTGTGAAATATGTCTGTGCATATTTTTGAAGCGTTGAATCTGCCACGCATCATATTCAGTAATGCGACGACCTAAATAGTACCGACAGTACCACTGAAACCAGCCGCGCGGGTCATACTCCGCTCGTATCCAACCTTTGTCTATCCATACCTGCAAAGGCTGGCTGGCTTTTACTTCAAAGTAATTAAATTTTACATCATATTCTTTACTAAGCTTTGCTTTGGCAAACCATTTAGCCGGTAAGTCACTGGGCATATCAGCAAAATATTCACCTCCAAATACACCAAGCTTGAGCATTTGTTGTGGAGTTAGCTGAGGTACAAATTCAGTATCAAAGTTCTTACCTGTTGGTTTAGAGAGCACATATGAGAATTCTCCAAACTTGTCTTTACCATTTATTCTAATGGCTTGCATACGTACCTTTTTGATACAATGCTTGAAATTGAGAATCTCGACTCAGTAGTGTTGCCTCTTCAACACACCACTCTGTAAAATCATTTGGCTCAGCGATAGCCAGCAAAAAATCTTGCCATAACATCCAGCGCCAGTCTGCAACTTCATCTTGATTTATCTGAGGGTTTTGGGTAGTAAATGCCACAAGTACAGGACAAAATTCATTCTCAACTACTCCCTTATGTTCATAGCGATAACTATAGTCTGGCAAAATAGTATGTAGTTCATCAGCTTGCAAATCAATACCAAGCTCATATTGAGTTCGCCTTTGACCAGCCATAATAAAGGTTTCATCAGGTAGTGGGTGACCACATACTGAGTTACTCCATATACCGGGCCAGGTTTTTTTACTTAATGCGCGTTGTTGCAATAATAACTCACCCTGGGGATTAAAAATAAATAATGAAAAAGCGCGGTGCATTGGGGTACTAGCAGTATGCACCTCTGTTTTAGGTTTTGTACCTAGAGAGGTATTAAACTCATCTACTAATACAACTAACTCGTCGTCTTCCACGATAACCAATACTAGTGTGCTTCGTGTTCGGCTGACTCGGCAGCTTCGGCATCGGTCTTAGTAGTATGTACTGTACCATCTGCATGGTGTGGAGGGCTGTAGGTAGTAATAATCTTCATAGGTTGGTCACCCGTAGTCGTAAAGTTATGCTCAGTGCCAGCTGGCACTACTACGGCATCACCTGCTTTAAATTCACTTTTTTCACCATTAAGTACCACTTCCCCTTTTCCGCTAACTAAATACAGTACTTGATCATTTTCGGCATGCGTCTCTAGCCCAATATCTTCTCCGGGCATAATACTCATTACTACTACTTGTACTTTTTGACTAGTTGCCACTACTGTACGAAAAGTGGTGTTGTCTTTGGCTTGCTGTTCTAAGTTTTCTAAATGCATAGTATATTTCTCCGTTTATAGCTTTATTATACACCCCAGTAATAATGAATTGTAACAGGTTATTTTGATTCACTTTCACTTAGTATTAGTACCCAAGTAACGCATCAGTGACTGAATAACTGTCACGATTAATGCATAGACAATAACGGCAAATACTGCGGAAATATCAAGATAGCCACCTGTAAGAGGTGAGGTGTGTGCCGGAAAAATACCCTGAAATGGTGCCAAAAACCAATTAGACTTGTCATATACAAACTGCACGAATGATACGTTTGGATTAGCCGAAAATAATAAGAAAAAAATACGAAATAGTAACATGGCTTCTGCAAACACCGCTAACAAATACACACCATATACGACTATTTGCAGTAATGAAGTCGATATACGAGTGGTCTCTGGAGAATTATTATTTTCTGATGCAGGAATATTTGGCATTGTATGTCTTTCGTTATACTAATATTATACACCCATTCAATTATATATAAATATGAGACGCGTATCTTAAGTATTTTTGACATCCGGTTATATATACACTACGATTACGGTAAGAACATCGCACCTTATAAAGGAGTTGTGCTATGCACAGCAAGCTAGCTAGTTCGATTCTTGATCTTAGTCAGCAATATGTCGGTGTGTACTTCTGGCAGTACTTTCAAGTAAAAATTGTAAAAATTGTTTTTTTACGTAAGGTTAGTATAGATACTTCCAGGAAATTTCATATTGAAGAATTTGGCGAAAACCTAACCTACCCCTGCGAGCCACCGAATAAAAAACAAGATACTCAAGAACATGTCGAGGGACTCACTGAATTATGTTTCTTACTTGAAAAGCATGGTTTTGAAGACTACCAGCAAGGAGAGATTCTAATAGGAGTGTGCGAAGCCTACCTCTATAGTCTTTTTCCTGGCATTGACTTCAGTACCCCATATGCCATTTAATTGCGCTACCAACTCGGTGGCGCTTTTTATGTATTGGTCATGAAAAATAAAAGCAAAAGCTGATATACTATCCATATGATATTATTCATTAAGATTTTTTTAATCGGTATTGGTCTACTAGGCGGAGCAATTCTACTCAATTATATTGCAAGTGCATTGAGCCTCACAACTTGGTACACATTTCTACAAAAGCCAAGAGGCACTTCGATATTTTCATATATTTGGCTATTTATTATCTATCCAATGAGCCTAGGCATAATCGCATATTATTTAGTTGTCTTGTTCAATTCTTAATTTAGTGTAAAAGTAACTGAGTAAAAAATTTTAATACAAAAATCAACACCACAAGCCCTAGACCGCGGCGAAAATAATTTACCCCCCAACCAAGTTCTAAAATCGCCCAGACCCCCAGGGCAATATTAAACACAATTGTAAGTGTAATCTGATAAGGTTCTTGATGTACAAATAGTAATACTATCCATACTATTATAGCTATTAGAATAGGTATATTTGGAGCCTGGGCCAATACAATAGAACCATTATTGTCTTTAAAGACAATATCTACTAGGTCCTGATAAAGTGGTTGTTTTTGAGGTTTTTTATTAATATGTAGATTATACAATACTCATGCTTGCTTTCACTAGTCCTGAGTATATAATAGAGCGCGTTGTAATCAGCACCGTAGAATAGAGGTGAATGTTTTGTTACTAGGGCCATACATTCCTGCAAGTATTTGTCAGTATGGCTATTTATATCAAATATTTGCACGTAACTTTCAACTCGGTGTATATATTGTTTCAGAAGAAGGTTTCGTTGGTATACGTGAAAAATTCGGAAATACTGATTTACAAGTTGAATACCACTATGAATCAGGTGCTCCTTTTGGGACCGCGCTGCCCTATAGCAAACTTGAGCGCTGCCCAATACATGACCTTCGAACAGGATTTGTCTGGCAAAAAAGTTTCTTGGTAAATACAGAATTACAAAACTACCTACTAGAGGTAAATAAACAATATGCATCTCAACTAGCATCTACTTGATATAGGTAGGTGCTTAATTTTTTACTAACTTTTCTATGCGTATTTTTTACTAAGTGATAAATGTTTCAGTTAGTTTTCAGATAAAAAATGATATACTTACTAAGACTATGATTGAACTAAAAGATATCACTAAAACATATGGTAAGGGCGATAGCCTGTTTACGGCTCTGTACAAAATAAACGTTGCTATACCTACCACCACTACTGCAGCTATTATTGGCAAAAGTGGATCTGGTAAATCTACGATGATGCATATTATGAGTGGGCTTGATCGCCCTAGTGAAGGTGATGTTATTATTAATGATAAAGCACTCAGTGAGCTCAAACCGAAACAAATTGATAAATTTCGTAGCACTGAAATGAGTTTTATTTTTCAAGCCTTTTTTGTTGAAGCCAATCAAACTTGCTACCAAAACGTAATGTTGCCGCTCGAAATTGCCAAAGTTGGTCGTCGTAACAGACGCAAGCGCGTTATAGAGGCACTCACCGCTGTCGGCTTAGAAGAAAAGATTGATACTCAAGCTAGTAAACTTAGTGGTGGGCAAAAACAACGCCTAGCTATTGCCCGGGCTATTGTTAATAATCCTAAAATTATTTTTGCAGATGAACCGACCGGAAATCTTGATAGCACTACGGGAGAAATCATTATTAAGCTTCTTTTTGATCTGCATAAATCTATTGGTGTCACCCTTGTAATCGTGACGCATGACGAGGAGCTAGCTGCACGCTGCAGTATGCGTATATATATGAAAGATGGCGAAATAACACGCGTAGAAGGCAACGGTAAACAGTCAACAACAAACAAAAAAACAAGGAGAGTGTAATGTTTTTATCTGATCAAATTCGTCGGGCCGGCAGAAGCTTACGCAGTGCCAAAGCCCGCACTCTACTCACCGCCATGGCAATTGCCGTGGGTGCTTTTGCACTTACGCTCACATTAGCCGCCAGTAATGGTGCTCAATCTTTTGTGAATAATATTATAGCCAAAAACTTTGACCCTACCGAGCTAATTGTTGTTGCTGATCAAACAGTATTGGGTGGAGGTAACACCTCTAAGCCAGTAGAATACAGTGGTAATTTTGGTACGTCAGTATCAAACTCTGGTGCAGTCACACAAGTCAAACGCCTTACTGATAGTGATATTGAAAAGATTAAAGCCGTGCCCGGTGTTGAAAGTGTACGCGAAGATATTACTGCTAATTTACAATACCTCACTCGTCCAGAACAGAAAAAATTTGTTGGCACCATGCAGTCTTTCCCGCCTTTTCAACAACCCGATCTAGTTACCGGTTCTATTCCAAAACCCCTCATTGGCAAGCAAGTACTATTACCTGAGGCCTATATTAGTGCTCTTGGATTTCCGAGTGCTGAAGCGGCTGTCGGTAAGACTATTACTATTGCTGTACAAAAACCAGCTGTAACCGACGCACCACAAACTTTTGCTCAAGCAATTGTTCAAGATAGTATAGTACAAGAATTTACGATAACTGCTGTTCTCAAAAAACCCACTACTTCACAGCCAGGTACCGAACTTTACTTATTTACCAGCCAAGAAGCTGCACGTGAGCTAAATGATATTTCAACTCTTGGTACAGCCAATTACCGAGCCTACACTGATATTTTTGTAAAAGTTGCAGATGGTAACAATGCTCAAAATATTACCACCGTACAAAACAAGATTAAAGATATTGGTTTTTATGCACAAAGCGTTAAAGACACCCAGGCTTTTCTGACACAGATAATCAGTGTATTACAAGGTATTGTTATTGCCTTTGGCCTAATCGCCGTACTGGCGTCTATCTTTGGAATTGTTAATACGATGTATATCTCAGTACTACAACGTACTAGAGAAATTGGTCTGATGAAAGCCCTGGGTATGCGCAAGCGTGACATTGGTAGACTATTCCGCTTTGAAGCAGCCTGGATTGGCTTGCTTGGAGGCACAATTGGAGCTGGCTTGGCCTTTGGTCTAGGCACTGCCCTTAATCCCTGGATTACTACCAAAGTAAATCTTGGTACTGGTAATTCTCTACTAATATTCCAACCACTTCAAATTGGAATACTAATACTCATTCTAGTTACTATTTCTATTTTGGCTGGTTGGCTACCATCTCGCAAGGCTGCCAAGCTTGATCCTATTGAAGCCTTGCGTGCCGAGTAAATGCTTTACTTACTGTAATGTATAGTCAGTTCCGCCATCAGCAGTTGGCGTAAGCTTAATCTTATAGGTAGTTTTTATACCATCTACTTCTACTATCCAAGTCTCTAGATATGAAGTACCTTGTTTTGGTTGTGGAGTAACGCTCACAATAGTAATTGCACCTGTACGCCCAGCGACGTTTTCTTTAATAGCAATAGCCTTGATCAAATCTTGTCTCAGAGTAGCATCAGCCTGGCTTTTGTTGATTGGATCATTGGCATTACTTGTAGTTAAGTCTGTGGGTTTTGAAATATTTTGTGTAGTCTGATTTTGCTGTTTAAGCTTATCTTCAGTTTGCTTATTTTGTGCCTGCATGGCTGGTATCGCTATAAGGAGTAAAGCAATAAGAAGAAGAATTGAAACGCTACCTATAATAATTCCGGCCCAAGCAAAGCCCTTGCCAGTTGTTCCATTCTTAGGTATTTTAACCAGAGCAATTATACCAAGCACAATCGCAACAATTGGTAAGATGAATATAAATATACCAATAATAGCTACAATAAATGATACTAAGGCCAAGCCTTCACGCTTTTGCTCAGGTGGCTGAGTGACTACTTGCTCGGCTTGAGGAGCTATAGATGACTGCTGAGTAACTGGCGTTTGTACATACTGAGGTGTCTGAACTGGCTGTTGGGGCTGAGGATCTTGAGGAACTTGTGGGTTTATTTGATTCTCATTAGTACTAGGGGGCATAGTTTGTATTCCTTTTGTATTATTGTTATGTATAGCTGTAGTATACCATATGGCTACTCATTATAAGTAAGCTAAAAACAAGTATAGTTTGCCTCAATTTTTGTATAGCCTATAATTTCCTAATTTTCTACAACATCATGTCATAGACGTACATGCTGTAGCCTTTATTGTAAATGAAAACTCCACCAACCCGAAGGCTGGTGGAGTTGCAGCAAATTTTGCTGCAGAGGTAGAGATGCTAGCTGAGCATCTCACCAAGATTGCCGAGACACGAGCCGAAGCCCATGGTGCCGGCCAAATTACCGAGGCCGGCGGTCTCGGTGTCACACGGACCACCGAAGCTGGCCAAGCCAGGCCTGACTACTGATGTTGTGATATACCCGCGCCGGGGCTCGCATAGCCGGCCGTGGTCCAGGAATGTCAGCACTGGTGATGATTGGCTGAGCAACGCGCAACTTCACAGGGCGCTGTACCGGGCCACCGGGGATGTCGGCCTCATCGATAATACGTCTCGCATGCTCTTGTCGTGCCGTGATCTTATAGACTTCAATCCGTTCGATAAACATCAAAACTCTCAGATCATCTACCACCTTATCACCCATAAAAGGCTTGGTGACGACAATGTAGCTGGGGCTTCCATCGGTCTCATACACCGTCTCAACCCCATCGAGCCTAGCGATAGTATCGCAGAGCGAGGAGTTGAGTTTGTCATCAATAAAAACAATGAGCATACTTTCCATATATGTATTCCTCCTGTAGGTACTTTCTGATGGATTTCATCAGAGAACAGATGATAATATTAGCATAAAAAATATTAAAAGTCAATATATGAACATTTGTATCTTTTTTTAAAGCAGTTATGCAACTATCATTGTGGTGTCATAAATGAGTATATAGTATTTATAATCTGCGTACGGGCTTCTTGCTCGTCAATCGTAGCTGGGTTATCACCTGGCTGGGTACGACCAAAGCTCCCAAAGAAAGTGTGATTTGCTCCACCAATTACATAATAAGTAGTATTGTCTGGTAGATCTTTCTTACTGGCTTCAATTTTTGGTGGCGTAGCCAGACCATCTTGAGTACCAGAAATACTTAAGACGGGTATTGTCAAGTTCTTGGCACTACCGTTACAGTAACTAGCCAGCAATATCAAGCCAGACAGCTTAGCCTGGTGACTCTTAGCAAATTCACACGCTGCAACCCCACCGAGACTATGACCAGCCACGTACCACCGTGTAATAGCTGAGGTTTTACTCATAATACTGTCAGCACGATTGGTGTCAAATAAAGCAAAATTAAATGGGCTTTTAACAACAAAAACCGCAATGCCCATTTCGGCTAGTTCAGAGTACTGACTAATATAGGCTTTTGGGTCTGCAAAAGCACCTGGGTAGATAATAAGCCCGGTAGTAGTTTGTTGAACTGGTGAAATCAAATAGTAGCTACCTGTTTCGCTAAATTGAGTTTGATCGTGTTTGGTGGCAAGAGCAAAGGCTTTTTGGTTAGCAGGTAACGAGTTACTGGCACTGTAAACAAAGTAACCAACAAAACTAATAATCAAAATTAATACCAAAACGCCAATAATAGTTAAAACCCTGCGAATTGTGAAGCGATGAAATTTAGGTTGTGTAGGCTTTTCTGATTCTCTATTTTTACTCATTTGTTACATTATACTCTCTTAATTAGTTGGGGTATATTTTGCAAAAGACATTTGTTTTAAGATATTATCATTACAAATAATATCACTATTTAATCTGATAGCAGTATGGCTTGCACCTATTTTTGTGTGCAAGTTAGGTATTATTAGGCTTATTACAAGAACCTACAATTGAGCTTAAGAATCTACTGTGTCGCTTCAGCATCACTTGCAGCCTGTGCTGCAGCATCTGTGGCAGCTTGAGCATCGGCTTCAGCTTGCACTCTCGCTACTTCAGCATCAGCCAATTGTTTTTCGGCTTCATCAGCAGCAACATCTAAGTCGTCTGCTTCTTTTCGTTTCTGTTGGGCTTGGTATCGTAAGTCTTCTGGTGTCATAATGTCTCCTCTATAGTTATATTATTGTTATGTATAGTATACACTTTTACCCTACAATCTGTACATTATCACCATAATGTTTGATAAGTCGGGCGCGAATGGACCCTGGGTGGCGACCTAGGCTTGCACTAATACTCGCAAGGGGTTTCTTGGCAACAAATAATTCTTTAAGCTCAGTGTCTTGCCCATCACTCCAGGGGCGATAAGCATTAGGATAATTTTGGCGCATTTTGGCTAGTTTAGTAGCCCACTCGCCCATTCCTTCAGTTTTAGTTGATTTTGACTGAGCATTTTTACTTGCATTTTTGGCACGTGCTGGCTCTGCTTTGTTCCACTTTTCAATCTCGCCACTTAGCTCTATGCGATCACTTCGGCTCTTGCTCTGTAACTCTTCATCAATCTGCAAGGCTGACTCACTTACCTGTAAAGCAATCTCATTAAAGCCATCGAGTGTTAGTGAATCAAGATCACGCACGCGTGAGAGCGCCACGTATCCCATACCCGGTACAAAAGCTCGGCGCAGATCTATATGGGCGCTATCTAGAGTCATACCCTGGCTTTTATGAACAGTAATAGCCCAGGCAAGCTTAATAGGTAACTGAGTTAAACTTGCTCGTTTGGTTTCACCATCTTTCAACTCCCAGCTATCGGGCGTAATAATCACTCGCGTACCATTCTTTAATTGCACCTCAGGATAGTTGGTCTCGGCCTCAAAACCCACCACTTGGCCCATTGAACCATTCACGTACTTTTTATCTTGACTGTTTTTGATACACATTACTTGAGCACCAAGCTTGAGTTCTAAAATCTCTGGCGCTAAGCACGAGCGCTTAAGCTGTTCTACGTAGTATGCCTTGCCCGTAGAATTCATCTCAAAACGCTGAATTTCACCCCCTAACTGCTCTAAATGAATGGCATTTATACTATCGACATCAGCATTGGTAGTATGTAAACGAGTCACAATACTACTCAATTCACCATTTTTGTCGTCATGTGGTTTGCGGGCACTCAAAGTATGTCTGTGAGTACTTTCAATTGCGCCAGTTCTAATAGCGCTCAATAAATCAAAATACGCACGGTCAGAACTCTGGCGAAACTGCTCTTCTAAATAACAAACACGAAAATCTGCGCTCAGCCAGGCCTGTGAACTTGTAATAAATTCTGCAGTTGGTTCTCCTCCGCGTGTTACCGGGGGCAATTGAAAAAAATCACCGCAGAGCACTACCTGCATACCCCCAAATGGACTCGAGTCTTCACGTACTTGTTGCAAAAGCTGATCAACTATATCAAGTCGAAAATGATGCAACATACTAACCTCATCAATAATGAGTAAGTCTGTAGTCTTTAGAGTATCTTTACGAGAAGCCGGCATTTTGCCAATCAAACCTGGCCAGAGGGTATCGGCAATTCCAATACCCGTAAAAGAATGAATAGTTGTGCCACCAAGGTGGGTGGCAGCAAGCCCGGTAGTAGCTGTCACTGCAACTTTTTTGCCATCTGCCCGAGCACGTGCAACCACTTGACGTAATAAGTGTGTTTTACCACTCCCGGCTGCCCCAGTTATAAGCGCTGAGTGGCCGACCTCAATAATTGCTAACGCTTCATTTTGTATCATTTTTTACCCACTTAAAACCGCCCTCTTTCATAACTAATGTTTTTTTGATTCTTTATATCGTACCGAATAATCTCCGAACAAACAAGATGTTTGTTATGTTTTATCATACATTGAGAATACGGTTATTTTTCACACCTGAATCAACCCTCGACATCATACCTGATCTGGTGTATACTATATAGATAATTAATACTTAAATTTAAGCCTGAATAAGCGTAGCCTATTATATTTCATATACTATTACTATAAAATCTATTCTTGTCTCATCTTTTAAGAGAAATGGACTATTATTAATACACCCACACTAGACAGTCAGGCTGTTCCAATTATTCCAAAAAAACTCGGCACTACCGAGCTACTTTTTACTTCGGCCAAAGATCTTGGTTTAGAGCCAAGCTGGCTTGAATACCGTAGAATTTTTAGTATTCAAACACCTAGCGGTGAAAAATATATTAATCAAACTTCAAGCCTACTAAACCCACAGGGTGCAGCTGTTCAGGCTAAAGACAAGTACCTAACGCGATTAATTTTCGAAAGACATGGCCTAGCCAATATCCCTTTTGCATTACCAAAAAATACAGCTGAAGCCGAAGAGTTTCTGCTTGAACACGGCGAAATTATTGTTAAACCAAAGGCTGGTCTTGGTGCTCACGATATTCGTCGTATTACTTCTACAGATGGGCTCCAAGATATTCCTTACCCTAAATACATTTTTGAAAAATACATTGCTGGCAAAGAAATGCGTTACCTTGTACTGAATGGTGAGATTATTGCCGTTCATCATAGTAGTTATGGTGAATCAGTTGAATACGATAGATATCTAGAACGTATCTCATATACAGAAAATCAGTGGGATAAAGCACTGTGTGCTCAAGCCCTAAAAATTTCGGATGTTTTAAGTTTAAATTTCTGTGCAGTTGATTTTATGATTACCCCAATTGGCAAGATATACATTCTAGAAGTTAATACTGTTCCTGGCCTCAAGTGGTTTCATGCCCCTAGCTCAGGCCCTGCTGTAGATGTCGCCAAGCCTTTTTTACAAGCTATCTTAGCTCTGTAAGACCCGCTCAGTCGTAAAGTTAAGAATTTAAAAACACTCTATCTTGAAAGTCTAGAGTGTTTTTTATAACCATAAGCATATTATATACTGTTATGCTTGCATTGGCAAATACTTTGAGGGTATCTTTAAAGTACTAACAAATTTAAAAGGGGGAAGTTTTATGAATCAAGCGCAAACGCTTACACTTCAAGTAAATACAAAAACACTATTCGCAACAATTATCGGGCTAGCTCTCGCTGTACCTGCTACGTTAATCTTAACAATTGCACTGCTTGTACCACGTATGGCTCATGCTGATACCGTACAGACATCAAATGCAAACCCGGTTTATCAAGTACCTGCTGGTTATGCACTTGTAGCAACAGGTGGTGGCGTATGTCCAGCCACTACCGGTTCAGGTTCTGGTGCGGCTCAAGCGATGGCAGGCGATGTGCATACCGTTGCAGTTCTTAGTGCTGTATTACCAAACTACAGCAATACAAGTAACCAAACGAGTACAACAACCAACATCAATACCACTACTACTAATAACGAAGGTAGCTTCAACACCGATAACTCAAACCACAACAATAACAACACCAGTGACTCAAACAACGGTAATGGCTCTGGAAACACTAGTGATAGTAATAACGGTAACGGATCAAACAATGGCAATAACTCAGGCAATACCGCTACATCAACAACCGTTACAACCAACACTAGTACAACTGACTCACACAACACCAATAACTCAGGAAACGTTAACTCTAATGTAAACTCAGACAATGGTATAAATGTATCAGTTCAGCTAACAGACAGTCTCAATAATAATACTATCTAATATTACTTAGATAGTATTAAAGTTCTAGGACTATATAAATACAAACACCAAAATCCCCTATTTTTAGTTACTTTTATCACAATATAATTACTGTTATACTATAGGTAATGTTAAGACCAGCCAAGAAATCAATAAAACATGCCTTATTCTCTACTCGTAGAATAGAAAATCTTACAGATGGGGTGTTTGCAATCGCTATGACACTCCTAGTGCTTGATCTTAAAATTCCTATCGGCGCGATAATTACAAATCAAACAGATTTAATTAATTATTTATCACAGAACGGTGCTTTATTTCGCAATTTCTTGATAAGTTTTCTTATGCTTGCAGCACTATGGTCAATACATATGCGCCAATTTGAGCATATTACCCTTGTAGACCGTCGTGTTACAGCCCTTAATAGTCTTCGGTTGCTTGCAGTTGTGTTCATACCTTTCACAACCTCAATATCAGGAAACTACAATAACTTACCTATGGCTAGAGAATTGCTAGCAATCAATTTTCTCGTAATCGGTATTATTGCAGCTCTGCAATGGTTATACATTTGCAACCATCCAGAATTTTCAGATTCATTAACTGAAGCTGATAAGGCATTTGGCAACCGAAGAAATATTATATTTGTTGCAGTATCATTTCTTGTATGTCTGCTTGTAGTACAATTTAGTGAATATTCTTACTTTGCTTATTTTTTAATGCCAATTGGTATGTACTTAGTAGCAAAAGATAATTCAGCAGTTTCAGCTAAAAATAATTAGTTTGCAGACTTTGCTTCACTTATTTTAATATAGCGCTTACCGTCACAGAGATAATAATCAGAAATATTAAACAATGAAAACTCTGGTAGCTCAAAACGCGTAGCAACACTAAGAAGCTCATCAAAAGTAGTTGGCTCAGTATCTACAAGTGAAAAAACCAGTACAGTCGGTAGAGCATACCGCCGCCAATGCTTAAATAACTTATTCTCAAAAAATACTGCAATTTTATCACTTTTTTCAGCCTGAGTAAGCTTGGTGGGTAGTGAAATTGCACACATACCTTCGTCAAAATAACAGTCTACAGTTGCTTGGTCTTCTGAAATAATTACACTGTCAAAACCAATCTGCTGCTCACCTTTTTGATATACCATGTCTGGGTTTTCAGAAAATTGCATAAATGTATAGCCAGAAAAGTCTGAACATACGTGCAAAAATTGCTCAACCAATTCATACTCTCGTTGTTTTTTATCTTCTGAATACTGTGAGTGCAAAGCTTGTGATGATATAGACATACTAATCTACTTATTTAAATGCACTTGTTCCATCGTCAAGTGATACCCAGCCGTACGATTCAGCTACTGGTTTGCCGCCACCTTCACAATTGTCGCTAATAGTCATAAAGTTCTCACCTGCTGTGGCACTCGTAGCGTTCCAGCAACGATAGAGCTGTTTCCATCTACCGGGTAGATTTGGAGGGTTCTTGCCGGCGTAACTGTAGCCAACGATTCCAAGTTTTATAAATCCATCACAATTGACATTGGAAGACAGAAAGTAATCTACAAGTCCATCAGTTACGCACGAATACAGTGGCTTCCAGGCATTCGGATCGGCTTGGTTCGAATTCGGCAGTACATAGTAAGTTTGATTATCAAACTTGTAATTTGCTTTTGGCTTTACTCCAGCGGTAGAAGTATGCTCAGTTAGCGGGCTGACATATCTATTTATTGCAACTCTACCTGGAATCCATTGGAATAGGTCGATTTTTAAGTTATTTAACAGGCCGGTTGTCAAACCTGTATCATTATTACCATCTGCTACATCAGGTGTTATCTGTGGAATCCAAAGATCAAGTATGCGTACCCCATTTTTTAATCCTGTAACACCATCAAGATAACCACTGTGATTTCTCAATATTCCTACATTAAAGTTTAAGTAGCTTTTAGTGGTATCGGAGTTAATGTACCCTAGAATCTGCCACCCACCCTTAGTAGGATCAGTCAGTGCTTCTGGACGTATTCTAGCTACTATTAGTTGGTACCCCTCTCCAAAGCTCTGAATACCATTCTTTTCATTCTCCCTAGCCGATGTAGAATCACTAGTCACCATATAGTACCAATTGTTTTCTTTGTCGAAAGCAAAGTCTCCACCAGGTGAAATAATGTTATTCGTATTGACTGTTGAAACCGTATAGGGATCACCAAGGTGCGTTACTCCATCGCTATTTTCCTGTATCTTTACTTGAGTTTTAGCTTGAGTGCGAGTACAGTTCGGTCCCCAACCAAAATCATAACCATTTTTCCCATTTACTACGTACATATCGGGAATTCTACCGTTTCCTAGAACAGGGCCAACACGAGACGTATCATAGAAAAACATTTTTACCTTGCTAGAATCACCTGGATCAATAAGAGCGCTTGCCGTCCCAACCCCATAGGTATTCTTTTTTGTCCCATACTCACAAATAATTGGATAATTTATAAACTTCCACTTTGTTGGGCTATTCGGATCACTACTTAGATTGTTTGTAAATGCTACTCCAATTTTAGTGCCGTACGAAGAATTGTCTGGATCACTATCATAGTAAAGTGCATATTTGTAAACACTTCCGTCAACTTTAAAGTTCCCAGCAACTATAGTAGGGTCGCACATATGTGCGCCATTTTCCCATCCGGCACTTTTACCCGGTTTTGTGCTCTCCAAGGTAGGATAAGCATTAGAGTAATTGCCAGTGACATCACGGTGTTGATAATACACCACTTCATCGTTCTGAATTTCCTGTTTGCCATCCTTGCCAATTATTGGGTTGCCCTTACTATCGAATTTGAGGTACTGATAAACTCCACACCAAAAGTAATGCTCGCCGAGATTATCCTTCATAACCGCAGCCCCATAGTTATGACCACCAAAATTATTTTGTAAGTAGTGTATCCCGCCACTTGCACGACTAAAACGTAAAATAATCAAGCCCGTAACAGCAACAACGATAACAAGTATCACCGCCATCCACCAACGAAACTGAAAATGAGATCCTTTCTTGGTATATACCTTTTTACGAACTGCGTTTTTTTTCGTTGCCATATTGTTTTAAGTATAAGCTTTAATACAGAACTTGACAAGAAATACTAAAAGGCTACTGTAATACTACTTTGCAGCTTGCTTGGTATCACCATTGCAAGTAGATGGGTTCCATAACCCCAGCTGAGAAGTTCGTGCCGATACTTCAGCAGCCTTAAACTGCGTTTGATATTTGTATACTTGACTCTGATAGGTATACTCATGGGCATAGCCCTCAGCAATCATACGTTGATTATATATACTACCATCAGGTAAAATTATATATGCTAAAAGACGACCATACTTGTCTTGCTCGCCAACAACCGGATCGTATTCTAATTGTACGGTCTTACCCTCAAGCAATTCATGACCTTTATTGCTAGCTTCTCGGCCAAAACACTGCACAATCTTACGTGGATCAACCACCTCTGGTGTATCCATACCAATAAATCTAACAGTACGTTTCTGCCCCTTTATATCTATTTCGGCCGTATCGCCATCAACAACTTTTATAATGCGGTGACCTTCTCCTGATGTATTCACAGCACTTGTTTTTTGAGTAGTTGCGTTTTTACCTGCCCAAACCATTACTCCACCCACAGCAATAGCAACAATAAAGCTACTCAACTTTTTTAATTGTCTTTTAGAAGGAGCCTTAGAGTTACCTACATAGTCGCCCATTTGTTTGTTACTCATATACTTCTTTACTACTAAGCGTCAAAGTACGCCGACGTGCATAGATACTCTCTAATATTCCGACCGATAATAGAGATATAATCATACTGGTGCCACCAGCTGAGATAAACGGTAAAGGTATACCTGTGACAGGTAATATACCAATATTCATACCAATATTTACAACAACATGAAAAGCAAACATTGTGGCTATACCAATCGCCAAAAATGTACCAAATCTGTCATTTGAATTACGAGCAATCCAGATAGCCCGAATCACTAGAATAGAATATAAAATAATTGTTACGAGAGCACCTAAAAAACCAAGTTTTTCACTAAGCACAGCAAATATAAAGTCAGTGTGTTGCGAGGGCAAGAAGTTACCTTGGCTCTGACTACCTGAGCTCAGGCCTTGTCCAAATATTCCACCAGAACCTACCGCAATAATTGCTTGATTAACGTTATAGCCCGTTCCAGACGGATTATCGGCAGGATTCATAAAGGTTGTGATACGTTGTCTTTGATACGGCGCCAAACGAGGATATATAATTGGTACCGCCAAAGCTGCTGCTAGTATCAATATAACAAAGTAACGCTTTTTAATGCGACTTGTTAGTGCCATTACAAGCCAAATAGCAAATAATACCATTGCCGTTCCTAGATCTGGTTGAGCAAGTACCAGTAGTAAAGGTGGTAGCAAATACAAAAGAGATATAACTAAATACTTAAACTTGTCACTTTTGTCATATGAGGAAGCAAAAAACTTTGCCAAAACGATCGTTAAAGCTAACTTGGCAAATTCAGACGGCTGAAACTGAAAAAAACCTAAATTTATCCACCGCGTAGCACCCAATCGACTCGCTCCAAACACTTCTACAAGAAGAAGTAAGCCAACCATCACTACATAGAGAAAAGTCGAGTAATTACGTAATACATTATAGTCAGTTTTTGCAAATATCCAGAATAGAATCACTCCGACTGTGACATATATAATTTGTTTACTGGTGTCTAACTGTGTGGCAGTTAGTCCTTGTCGAATACCTGAAGAATATAGTACCAATAAACCCATTGCAATAAGTAACCCAGCCGCAGCTAGTAAAACAATGTCAAAGCGCTTAAAGCTTAAAAAAGTCTTATTCTGCACCATTTACCTTTTGCAGTGAAATAGTAAGCTCAGCATTTTCAATAGAAGTACTCTTTGTATAATCAAATTGTTCAGAGTTGAGATTCAATGTTGTAGCTAGTACCTCAGTTTTAATGATTTTTTCACATTGCTCAATTGCATTTATTAGTGCAGAACTATCAGTTACTAAGACTAAATCAATATAGTTTTCTACATCAAGTCCTGCATCTTTTCTAGCCTGTTGAATGTTACGAATGATATCTCGTGCCATACCTTCATTCTTCAATACTTGAGTAATTTTTGTGTCCAACAATACACTTGCTACTTCAGCTTTTTTTACAACAATCTTTTTCGTATTCAATTCTTCTGAAATTATTGACTGCAAGTCAGTACTCAATGCGATAGTACTACTAATAGTCGCTTTTGTCAGTGGTTGACGTACTTTTATACCTGCCCGGGCACGTGCTGCCAAACCATCATTAACTAGCTGACGTACCACCTGCATAGCATCTAATACTGCTTCATTGCTAAGTATAACCTCTGGCCACAGACTCAAATGTACTGAGTCAGGTGCTGTCTGTATATCTTCAGTCAAATGCTGATAAAAATAATCACTAGCAAAAGGTGCAAAAGGTGCGAGTAGCTGACAGATAGTCACTAATGACCAATGCAAAGTTCTATAAGCGTCAAGCTTATCGTTATCATCTTCACTTTTCCAGTATCGACGTCTGCTACGACGAATATACCAATTAGATAGCTCATCTACTAACTCATAGACAGGCCAGCTGGCTTTTGCCAACTCAAACTTATTTAAAGCCTCTGTAGTTGTCGCTATAGTCTGCCCGACGCGTTCACATAGCCAAATATCTAATGGGTTCTTTAGGTTCACCGGTCTTTCAAGACTAGTTGGTTTCCAGTTATCAATCTCGGCATACATAGATAAAAACGACACGCTATTACTAAGAGTCATAAACAGATTACGATTAACGTCTTTCAGTGCATCGCGGTCAAAACGCATATGGTCAGCGCTCACGGCTGGGGTACTAGAGAGTAAATAAAATCGTAGGCTGTCAGCACCCTCATTTGCAAAAACATCATCAAGTGGTGGGTAGTTTTTGAGACTCTTACTCAACTTACGACCATCTGCAGCCATAATCATGCCGTTTACCAACACTTGCTTATACGCAGGCTTTTCAAACAAAATAGTTGAAATAACATGCAGCACATAGAACCATAATCTAGTCTGATCTAAGCCCTCACTAATGTAGTCAGCCGGAAAACTATCTGCAAACTGCTTTTCATTTTCAAAGGGAAAATGTTTTTGGGCGTATGGCATTGAACCCGATTCAAACCAACAATCGATAACCTCTTCTATACGGTGATACGTCTTGCCATCTCGTTTTATGACTACATTATCAATGAACGGTCTGTGTAGGTCGCTGAGGTCAGGAGTACCCTCTGCAAGTTCTCTCAGCTGCTCTATACTCTCAATTACAATAATATCAGTGTCATCTTCATCATTAACCCAAATAGGCACTGGGGCACCCCAATAGCGGTTCCGACTAATTGCCCAGTCACGCGCTCCTTCAAGCCACTTGCCAAATCGGCCGGTATTTATATGATCTGGTGTCCATGTAATATCTTTTGCACTAGCCTGCAATTGGTCTTTAATAGTAGATACCGCCACAAACCAAGTATCGATCGCATAATACAGCAAGGGAGTGTCACAACGATAACAGAACGGGTATGTGTGCTCAAAAGTCTCTGCAGAATAGATAGCTCCTTTTTGAGTAAGTTGTTCAATAATAAGTTTGTCAGCACCTTTAAAAAATTTTCCTTCAAAAGCCACTAGACCAAGATCTGTTTTAATTTTTCCACCCGAGTCTACCGTATGTAATACCGGAATACTATGCTCTTGGGCTAAAGCAAGGTCATCTTCACCAAAAGCTGGTGCTACATGCAATACACCCGTTCCGTCTTCAATACTCACAAATTCAGCTGGCCATATTTTATAAAGACTATCATTCTGCTCTAGATTATCAATGCTGAATAATGGCTCATACTCTACGCCAACCAAATCTTTACCTAATACTCTCTCAAGTACTTCAAAAGTCTCTGCACTCAAATTTTCAAGCCTTTTTTCAGCCAAAATAAGTGTTTCTATGCTACCTTCATCGTCTTTTAGTGCTACTCGCACATAATACTCGTCTGGCTTCACAGCAAGGGCCGTATTGCCCGGTAGACTCCATGGTGTAGTTGTCCAGGCTAGCATATACTCGTTACTTTGAGATAATTTAAATTTCACATAGACACTTGGGTCTGTCACGTTATCTTTGTAGCCTTCATTAACCTCAAAGTTACTCAAAGGAGTTGTGCAACGAGGACAATATGGCATGCTTTTATAACCCTTATAAATAAGTCCTTTTTTATAAATCTGACTAAAAACCCACCAAACCGACTCAGTATAGCTCGTATCAATCGTGGCATAAGCATTCTTTTTGTCTGTCCATCGTCCAATACGATCAAAAAAGTCTTCCCAGTCTTTCTTATAGGTAAATACAGAATCTCGGCATGCAGTATTAAATACATCTATACCAAGTTCAGTTATTTGTTTTTTACCAGATATACCGAGCTTTTTTTCTACTTCAAATTCAACAGGCAAACCATGACAATCCCAGCCATTTCGTCTTTCGACTGAGCGCCCGCGCATCGTCTGAAAGCGTCCGATACTATCTTTGATACTTGCAACCAAACTATGCCCAAAATGCGGTAAACGATTTGCTAAAGGTGGACCATGATAAAAACTATAGGTCTGACCGTCTTTTGTTTGTTCTAAAGAACGCTCAAAGATACAGTTGTCTTGCCAATATGACAACATATTCTCTTCAACTTGTTTAGCATTATATGGAGCAATTTTTTTCATATTTAGTACATCCTTAAATTTATACAAAAACCCTATAGATCTGCAGGAGCTCCAAAATATTTGGGGCGGTACCATCCTGCTTCCATAGGGTGAGGCGCTTAATTAACACGTATAACGTTAGTGATAGTACGACAGATTCTACTGATTTTTTATCAAACCTGATAAAAAATGTTCTTTCTGTAGCTTCACGGTTGATAGCCGTATATCTTCCAGCAATGGAAAAGTGCTTTTCATATTATTATTTCAACAAACTTCAACAAACATAGTATACGGTATTTCACTCTACTATTCAAACGGGTATAGATAGTAATCTAAACATTCAAACCGAGTGCAACTACAACCTGATCAACCGTAGGGAGATGATTTTGCCAAACTTCTGTGGCAGTTCCATCATCAAGACAGACTACAATAGCAGGTACCACAGCTATATCATAAAGTTGTTTTTGAGCATCGTGACTTGTATCAATCACATCAAGTAATTGGTAGGCAACTTGCCGTTCTGTGAGCTGTGTTAATAGCAAATCAAGAACTTCATCCATTGGTTCTTCGCTAGTAATAAATACAAGAACTTTCATATACTATTATTTTACCAAAATCTAAATATTTATACAATTAATATTTAATATTTTACTTTTATAAAAGCATTTAAATATAAATATGTATAATACTATTATTCTTTTTGTTTTTTCTTAAGTTGCGTCAACTCTCGTTCAAAACTCTGAATATCAGCAAAACTTCTATAGACACTAGCAAAACGAACATATGCTACAGGGTCAATGTGCATAATTTCATTCATGACCATTTCTCCCAGACGTGAACTCAATAGCTCGGCTTCACCAATTGATTGCATATGTTGCTCAATGCGTGAGATCAATAGTTCTATCTGATCTACAGGAATAGGTCTTTTTTCAAAGGCTCTATATATACCGCGGGCCAGTTTTTCACGTTCGTAACTTTCTCGGTTACCATTTTTTTTCACAATCATTAGGTGAATTATTTCAATTCTCTCATAAGTAGTAAACCGTGTAGAACAAGCTTGGCAATGTCGACGTCTACGAATCGCTAACCCATCATCAACTTCACGTGACTCTAGTACACGATTTTCTTCTGAGCCACATGCTGGACAACGCATTTTTACCTACAATTTGCGCTTAATGAATGATGGCATATCATCACTGTCATCAGAGTGATCGCTAATTTTTTCACCTTTTCGTAGAAAAGTTGGCTTTTCATATTCATCATCATCTAATGAAAATTGCGATGAAACAGTCTCAACAATTGGCTCTGACTTATCAAGAGGAATTTTTTGTGATTCTTGCTCTTGTTCTTCAATGTCAAGCTCGAACCCTACTAATTCTTCTTCAATAGGAGCTTCATGTTCAACAATATTTTGTGGTTCAGCCCGTACCATTGGTTCGTGTGTAGTATCTATAACGGGTCGCGGTCGTTCATCTTTCAAGAATGGCGTACGATCAAGCTCTGAACCTACGTCATCATTACTCTGGCTAGCTTCTTCAAGGGTAGTATTAGCACTAAATCCACTAAAACCAGTATTTATACTCCGCTGATTAGAGTCAAAACCAGTTGCAACGAGAGTTACCCGTATATCACCAGTCATATTTTCATCTATAACCGTACCAAAGATAATATTGGCTTCAGGGTCAACGGAATCATGAACAAGTTTTGCTGCTTCTTCTACCTCGTGCATACCCATATCACGACCACCAGTAAAATTAATCAATACACCCTTAGCTCCGGTAATAGAAACTTCTAGAAGTGGTGAATCGATGGCTTGTTTGACTGCATCAATTGCCCGAGTATCACCTGAGCCTTGCCCAATTCCCATAAGAGCACTGCCCGCATCATGCATAATCGACTTAACATCAGCAAAATCTAGATTAACAATACCATTAATAGTAATTAGATCAGCTATACCTTGAACACCCTGTTTCAATATATCATCTACCGCACCAAAAGCATCAAGTAACGAAGTCTTACGGTCAATGACCTGCAATATACGGTCATTCGGTACAACGATAAGAGTATCGACCTTATCTTTTATCTCTTCTATACCCTGCTCTGATATCTTACGTCGTCTATCACCTTCAAAAGTAAATGGTTTAGTAACGATCGCAACCGTCAAAGCGCCAATTTCTTTGGCTATACGTGCAACAACCGGAGTAGCACCTGATCCTGTACCACCGCCCATACCGGTTGTAATGAAGACCATTTCAGAATTTTTTAAAGCTTCATAGATATCAGCCTCTGATTCTTCTGCTGCCATACGGCCGATTTCAGGATTAGCACCAGCTCCAAGACCCTTAGTAGCTTCTTTGCCAATGTGAACTTTCTTATTTGATTGTGAATAATGCAGTGCCTGGGCATCAGTATTGATAGCAACAAAATCAATACCGCGTAATTTTGATTGTACCATTCGATTGAGAGCGTTACCGCCACCGCCACCAATACCAACAACCTTAATACGCGCGAATGTTTCAATTTCTGGGAGTATTTCTGCCATACTATCTCCTCTTAATACGTTACCAAAATAATTTCTAAAAAAGGCAGGCACGAGAACAGCCTGCCAGATAGGATTTAATCCTTGCCACACACTCTTGTTATTCGCAAGAGATAATATAAGTATAGCTTTTCTTTGATAATAATACAACATATTTGTTCGACTTTTTTTATAAACCCTTATGATTAAAAAATGTATTCATTGCTGAATATAAATGTGTACAAAGTGTACAAAAAAAAATATCGTACGAATACGGTATTTAGTAATATTTCGACTAGACTTATAAAAAAGTCGATTTAAGGCATTAGGCCTTTTAGTATTGATTTTATCTTTGCAAACATACCAGGAAGTACTTGTCCAAACTTTCTGTGAGAATGAGAGGCTGGCACTTCCATATCTTGTAGCATCAATCCAACTGCAGCTGTAAATAATGGGTCAGAGATTTTATCTGATATACCTGTATAACCAGTAACGCGACCAAGGTGCGTTGGAGTATTAAGTATACTACGTGCAAAATGCGTTAATTCTGGCATATTTGCACCCCCGCCAGTAATAATTATACCTGAGCCGAGCGTTTCTCCACCTTCAAGAGCTTTTTGCAACTGTTCTTTCACCATGACAAAAATCTCTTCAAGCCGGCTAGAAATAATTGTATCTATATCATATTGATACACATTTCCGGCTGACCCGTAATCTTCAAGACTCAGCTTATGATTGGTCTTACCCTTTGGTTTGCGGGCTACACCATGTTCAATTTTTAGTTTTTCGGCAACCTCAAGTGTTGTACGTAACCCATACACTAAGTCTTTAGTAATATGATTTGATCCTAAAGGTACGATGCCTGTATATATAATTTCTCCGCCAGAATACACAACGATCCCGGTGGTTTCAGAACCAAAGTGTACGACCGCTACGCCAAGATCTTTTTGTTGATTGCTAACAAGCGCCTTTGCGGCAGCTATTGGTGTGACAATGTGTTGATTAATGGCAATTCCTGAACGAAAAACTGCGTTATCTAGATTTTTTATAGCTGGCATTGCCCCGACAATAATATGGGCATCCATTTCCAGTTTAATGCCGTGCATACCAACCGGGTCAGTTACCCCACGCTGATCATCAACATGATAAGATTTTGGGATAACACTAATGATTTGCCTATTAGCTTCTAGATTTACCGTACTTGCGACAGCCTCAACACGCGCCAAGTCTTCTACTACAATCTCTCTATCTGCTCGCGAGACAGCAACAACACCAGAGGTATTGGTACTTTGTACATGCGCGCCATCAATATTAATTGTTGCTCGCTCAATAGCCACACCACTCATGCGTTCAGCCTCTTCAAGGGCAGTTGTAATTGCGCTCACTGTTTCTTCAACATCAGTCACAACCCCGCGCTTCAAACCAGTTACGGGAGCTACACCGAGGCCAATAATACTCGGTGTAGCGAGGTCTTGTTGGTGTAAGCCGACGACACAAACAACTTTGCTTGTACCAATGTCGAGCCCTACGAATGTTGCTTCGTGTTTTTGTGCTGCCATATAGAATTGAATTATACCGCTTTATGCCCTGTATTTCAATGAATTGTCACTTCTATATCTGGGTTAAAATCTCAGCCCCATTTTGTGTAATAAGTATAGTATGTTCAAATTGAGCAGATAATGAATTGTCAGATGTCACATATGTCCAGTTATCTGATGCTAAATCAGTATCATGCGTACCAAGACTGGCAATTGGCTCTAATGCAATCGTCATGCCGGCCTTTAAAACATCACCCGTTCCCTTGGTGCCAAAATTAGCAATGTAGGGCTCTTCATGTACAACATGTCCAACTCCGTGCCCTCCAAGTGTCTCTATTACCTTTAGATCACCTAGTATCAGCTGTTCTTCTATAGCAGCACCGATGTCGCCTACTCGTACGCCATCTTTTAATATTCCAATCCCAGCATCTAGGGCGCGCTGGGTATAATCTAACAGTCGCTGAGCACTTTTGCTGATTTTACCTACAGGTACAGTAATAGCGCTATCAGTGATCATGCCTTTGTAATTGACGCCGAAGTCAAGCCCAACAATATCACCT
>Ga0163144_10005827_pt1 | contig 27377 bp, 24 predicted proteins | sample OliLak19BULKMAT1_FD_123175 | JGI IMG/M metagenome (GOLD analysis project Ga0163144, IMG submission 123175) | Freshwater microbial mat bacterial communities from Lake Vanda, McMurdo Dry Valleys, Antarctica - Oligotrophic Lake LV.19.BULKMAT1 | ecosystem: Environmental > Aquatic > Freshwater >... | reverse complement strand
CGGACTATTCAAAGATGCGCCGTCGCGCCGCCAATATGGCCAGGGCTCCGGCGTCATTGTGTCGTCGGACGGGTACATTATGACGAACAACCATGTCATTGCCGATGCGGTCGATGTGGAAGTGATTCTTGCCGACCGGCGGCAATATAAAGGGCGAGTAGTGGCCACCGATCCAAAAACCGATGTGGCGGTGGTAAAAATTCAGGCGACCAATCTGCCGACGGTCACGTGGGGAGATTCGAGTATGCTTGCCGTCGGCGAATTTGTACTTGCGATCGGGAATCCTCTTGGGTTGAGCCGCAGTGTGACGTTCGGCATTGTCAGTGCTGTTGGTCGCGCCGATGTCGGGGTCGCCGATTTTGAAGATTTCATTCAAACCGATGCCCCTATCAATCCAGGCAGCTCGGGCGGAGCGTTGGTGACTCTCAACGGAGAATTGGTGGGGATCAATACGGCCATTGCCAGTCCCACAGGCGGAAGCGTCGGCGTGGGTTTTGCTATTCCGAGCAATATGGCCCGGGCTGCCATGCAGAGCTTGCTCAAGACCGGTCACGTGGTCCGCGGGTTCCTCGGGGCGTCGACACAAGACGTCTCGCCTCTGTTAGGCAAGGTCTTTCGTCTCCCGGATGTGAAAGGCGCCATCGTGACCGATGTGCAGACGAAGGGGTCAGCCGAGAAAGCCGGAATCAAACGCGGCGATGTGGTTGTGCGATTCGATGGGCGCGATGTGATGGACAGTGGGCATCTGCGAAACCTCGTGGCCGCCTCTGCGATCGGAAGTAAGCACCGGCTGGATCTCATGCGGGAGAGCAAGCCGTATCAAACTGAATTGCTTGTCCAGGAGGCGCCGCGTGAACGAACCAAGAAGAATCAAGCCGCATCGGCTGCATCTGCCACGGCTCATCCCCTCGTCGGCGTTGTCTTCGATGATGTGACAGTACCGTTGGCTCGGCAGATGGATTTAGCCGTCACCAGCGGAGTGGTCGTGACCGATATTGAGGAAGGCAGTCTGGCCGAATCCTCCGGTCTCCAGCCGGGCGATGTGGTGCTGGAGCTCAATCGTCAACCAGTTCCTAACTTTGATGTGTTTCAGCGACTAGCCGACCCGATTAAACCATCCGATCTGGCGCTTCTACTAGTTAATCGGCAGGGGAACGTCATGTACATCCCCGTGAAGAGCGAGTAGAGATAGAGCAGGCAGCGCGCGTGGGTGTCTCGCGTGCTCGCGCAACGCGCGGCCTCAGAAGGATGGAGAGGGAGCGGCCAGGCGCCCTTCTTGCTCGCAGAACGCGCACGATGAAACGGTGCTCGTCCGATGTGCGCAGTGAAGGATAGTTTGCCTGTCCCCTATGGAGAAGATGAAGAGGCAGAATCGCCTCATGGGACACGCGCAGTGGGAGACCATCTAGCCTGCCCTCAATGGAGAAAGTAGAAGAGCGATGCATCGCTCGATGCGCGCCGTAAAGGGCAGACTCGGCCACTCCTTCTAAGAGAGATGTGGAGAATTGAAGGCCCTCGCTCGGGCTCATGGTACGTCTCGGCGTGCCAGTGGGTGGGCGGGTGAGAAAGTCCCGCGTAGTCCAAGATATCCCGCGTTCCCAGTCAGAAAGAGCGAGGGGCGAGATTTGAAACTCTACAGCCCCAGAAACTATAGGTCCTGATCGAGTCTCATCGTTTCGTTCTCAATCACTTACAGAAGAGTCAGAGACGGGAAGAAACCAATCAAACCTGATCAGGGGAGATAGTTCTGCCACAGTTTAGCCACGATGAATGTAATGCACGGTCAGGCCAGCAGGGGACCTTGATCTTCTCAAGATTTCATAATTTTCCCACTTATGGAGGTATCTCAAAATCAGGTGAACTTCAGGTCAGGACAACGCGATTAGCTTATCGGGCCATAACACCTATTGACCAGGACCGCCGTAGCGTACCGCACCGAACGAGACTCGTCCGATATCGTAGTACGCCGGCACGGTGTCGGTGAGCAACTGTTTGTCGCGATACCAGCAAATCCAGGCCTTGGCGTCGACATCGCACAAGGTCGACATGCTCGCGGCTTTCGGCGCACTCGAGAACTGCCCGTTGCCCATCTGCGTCTTGGGTGGTACGCCGTTCTGTGACGCCACTTCTCCGAACCACTGGATCAGCGATGTCTTGGTGTACTTCCCATCCCATTCGCTGCCTGGGAAGTAGCCCATCCATTGATTGTCGAACCAGGCCCACCAGTTGCCCTGCCACAGCACGTAGCCGATGTACACCTTCTTACCCACGGCGGAACCCAGGTCCATGGCGGGATGATAGGTATTGCTCCACTGCACCCAACCGCAGGCGTCGTAGCATGTGGGCGCCCAGTTCTTCCAGTGGAATACGAACAGGTGCGGATTGGCGTTGCCGTACTGCTCGGTCGATACGAGCCACCCGATCTCGATGATGTCTCCGTTGTTGTCGCCGCCTTGAACTGCGAGTTCATCCAGCGTATGACCGAAGCCTCCTGTATTGACATAGACCGGCTTTTTGATGGACTGCGTCATCCCTCCCCCGTCGGCAGCGGTCGAGAACGCAGCACTGGCATAGTAGTAGCAACTCTCGAAGTTGGGTACGCCATCGCATGCTGGTGGCCCCCCCGGAGGTCCGGGCGGCGGTGGAGTGCGGTCTCGCTCAGCCCCGGGTTTTCGCTGCTTGTATACCTCCTCAAAGCTGCGCGCGTGCCGGCGAATGAATTCTCCGTGCGCGGCCTCTTCGAGCTGGAGCATTTGGCGCTCCGGATCTGGACCCAGCAGCGGGTTGCCCTTATCGATTTTTTTACGCTCGAACGCGAGGATCTTCGGAGCCGGGACTTTACCGCTGGGACACACCGACTTCATACCAAGACCGCTCCGCGCCGGAGCGATAGTTCCGGCCGCGCCGAGCTTGTCCTGCATCGCTCGAAGTTTCGGCGCCAGACGGCGCGGCGGTGGGCGGACATCCTTGGGTCGGTCTACGCAGTCGACGGTGAGTATGGTGCCACTGTCTTGCGCACGGACAGGCTCCGATGGAAAAGACAATGCGCCAACGCCCAATGTGGCGACCACGAGGGCAACATTCGCTGAAAGAAATTTCATTAGAATTTGTATTGATCGTGTCATAGTTATACCCCCTTCACTTCGAGCAGGCCCAAAGAAGTTCTAAATCCTTTCGCGGCACTGTAATGCAAAAGATAAGCCGGCAATGAGTAGGTGGAAATGTCAGCGTATTTCCAAGGGATTAAAGAGTATTGCAGTTCGTATGTATGTGGGGAAGGTGGATCCAAAGAGATACAGTATGGATCTAATTTGATACCAATTTGGAAGGAACAAGGGGGTCGGGAGTCTATTTTTGGGATCGATTGATGTGCGCAATGGAATACTTCCCAGTCACAAGCCTAAAGAGGGAGCAGTTTGAGATCGAGCGTTCGTTCAATCAGCCAGGCGCAGGCAAGAGCGACGATGCAGAGTGAACCGCTGACCAGCACCAGCCGTTGATAGGTCCAAGACTTTCTCAGGCCGTAGGCGAACGGCAAGAACATGGCGACGATCGCCAGTTGACCCACCTCTACTCCCAGGTTGAAACTCACCAAGCTCAGTGCCAGAGATCCTCTCGGTAGACCGAGGTCGCTGAGCACACTCGCGAAGCCAAAACCGTGGATCAAGCCGAAGAAAAAAGCCACCAATCGACGGCGTTGAACAAGGACCGGATAGAGATTGGAGATGCCCGCAAAGACGACCGATGCGGCAATCGCCGATTCGACCAGCCTCGACGGAAGCGCAATCAGGCCAATAGTGGCAAGTCCGAGGGTGATCGAGTGCGCAATTGTAAAAGCCGTGACGATTGCAAGGACTTCCCAGAATGCTGATGAGAAGTCTTGGGCTGGTTCCCACCGGCCCAAGACTCTCCGTAAGACGGCGGGTAGCAGTAACGCGAGCAGGAATAACACATGGTCGTAACCCATCCAGATGTGCCAGATGCCTTCGTGCGCGTATTGCCGAGCCTGACGCCACATCGAGGTTTGGCCGATCGTGAATTGGTGGGTCGGCGATTCTTGGTTGAAGATGGCGGTCGTGGTTTTTTGCTTATGAGTCAGACGAAGCAGTCCTTTGTGTTGCGCGTCCAGATCGAACAGCAGTCGATAGTCGGCCTGAAGCGTCTCGATGGCGCCTGGACAGATCAGTGTAAAGAGCAGGACGGCGTAGGCACCGTCCGTGTGGTTGTCGATCAGCTGGTGAGGCGCGTACGCGGGGCAGTGCGTCTCGCCTGATGTGATGGTGAGACGTGAGAGCGCGTACGCGGCAATCTCGTCGTGTGTAGACCGGACTTCTCCCCATGTGATCGCGCCGTCCCCGTTGGCATCCAATCCAATCGCATCGTCCAAATCTCGCAAGGCAATATCCCATCGGCCTTCAATGCGATCATCCTGAACCGTGAGCGAGAGCAAGCTGTCACTAGGCTTGTGCGCCCAGGCGGGTGTGCTCAGAAGAAGAATCGTAAGTGCGAGGATCAGGCGCATCAAGATTGTTCCTTCGGAAACTGAGCGACCAGTTGTTGGAGCCTCATGTCTTCCACATGATTGATGTGAAGCCATGTGATAACTGGTTTCGCGGCCTGTCGACTGCCGGAGGCCAGCGCGGTTTCGAGCAGTAGCCGCGCGTCCCAGGGCTCTTTTTGGATCTCCCAATTGGTTTGTGCGAGGGTGAGAGCCGTCTGCGAATCGTGCAGCAGCGCAAGGGTGAAGCGCGCCTCCTCTCGCACATGCACGCGGGTGCCTCGTTCTCGACCGGCGGCAAAGCGGGCTGCGAGTTCGGCGGTATGGTTCTTGGACGCGGGAAGATGAAGCGCATGCTCAGCCAGCGTGAGGCGTAAGAGCAATCCGTCTGCTCTGGTCTCATGTTGCAAGAGTGTGACAACTTCCTGTGGGCGTCCTTGATCGAGAAGAAAGTCGGCATAGGCGCCCAAGAGGTAGTAATTCTTCACACCAAGGCTTCGTGCATCGAGGAAATGTTTCTCCGCAGCGCTCGCGTCTCCTGTGCGCGCGGCCATCTCCGCCAGGATGGTCAGAATCCAAAGTCGTTCGCGCACAGAGATCCCTGAACGTTCCAGGCTTGCGGTCAGCATCTGACGGCTCGTGGCCGCCTGGCCGCTGAGGCCATCAATGTCGCCCAAACAGGTGAGCGCGACGTGCCGTCCTGCCAAGCGAAGCAGTGGCTGACATGCGCGCCGTGCCTCGTCGTATCGTCCCTGGACCTGATAGATCGATGCTCTCGTGAGCCAGGCCTGGGCGTTCGCAGGTTGCATGCTCAGGACGGCATCGAGATCAGCCAAGGCGAGATCGAACTCATGGGCATGTTGACGGATCATGGCCCGCAACAAGAGCGTGGACGATGGGGGTGTCGGGTGATTCAACCAGGGAGCCAATACGGCTTGTGCTTGGCCAAGAAATCGTGGATCTCCTTCCGATCGTGACTGCTCGATGAGCTTGGTCGCGAGAGAGACGGCCACATTCAGGTTCTGTGGGTCATGCAATAGGCCTGTACGCAAGGCTCTGATCTCCCGCGCAACGGGATCGGCGGCTTTGACCGTAAGGTGTTCGAGAACTTGCTCGTCCCCTTGAGGGAGGAAGGGCTCGCCGGATGTCATCGAAGGGCCGATGAATGTGAGCCATCCCGTTGCGATCAGCCAGCTCAGTGTTCGTATTCCAATCATGGCAATCTGTTAGTCACGCGAATAGGTGATGGGTATACGCATCATGATTTGTTGACGGTCCAAGGTGTGATCGAGCGGCATAGGGAATGCCCGTTGCACAAGTGTCATGGCCTCCTGATCTATCCGATCCAATCCAGAGCTTTTAACCACTTCGGCCTCCATCAACTCTCCCGTACTGGAGACGACCGCTTTGACCAGGACTTTGAGCCGGCTTGAATCGTCCAGGGATGGCCGCGACGATCCCTTCAGTTCTTCCAGCCGACGGGACACAGCACGTTGCAGCCAGGTGTAATCTGTTTGTGGCGCAGAGGGTTGGACAGAAGCTGCAGGGGGAGCAGGCGGGGGCGGGATAGATGGTGTGTCCATGGGCTGAGCTGGTGCCATTGCCGCATATGCAGCAATGGATGTTGGGGAAGACGGTAAGTCCTGCTCTATTGTGGCTGTGGGTTGCGCTGACGTGTCCCCACTGAAAAGTGATGTGGTCATGTCTGGGTTCGGTCGTTCGCTTGGTAGAGCTTCTTGGACAACCGGTTTCCGCTGTGTGGTGGCGGGCATCTGAGGTGAAACTTCTGGCTGTGTTTGCGCCATGAGCGTTGGTGATGGTGTAGCCAACAGTGGCCTCGCGTGGCTGGATGTTTCGGCGAGGTGATTGCGGTCATTCTTTGTTTGCTTGGGAGGCCTGGGCTCGTACGTTTGCGAAGACGCTGAGCCGGGGACTTCGGCTTCGCTCGCTCGAAGGGACGTATTTGCAAGAGGAACATCGCTATCCGATTCAACGGAGGTAGTCTGTTGTGGCGGCTCAGCGAATGTCACATTCCATCGAAAGGGTTCTCGGTGCGTTGGGATAGGCAGATGGCGGAATGCCGATACGATTGCGAGGAGAAGGATTCCGTGGAGGATGAGCGAGAATCCCCATCCTTCCATCCGGCGTCGTTGAACGATCCTTGACTGCATGTCCGCTCTCTCGGTTGTTGTGCGAATTGCTCAACTGTAGGGTGCCGCGCTCATGCGCGACACCCCCGATGGCTCCCTCCTGCTAATTGATCGCTTCCCCTGGATCGATATGGCGACGGTCCCGTCCATCGAATGGCGTTGGGAGGAAGGGGAAGGCCGTGGCAATGCCGTTGGCGGTCTTGTTTCCACCCACCGATCCGATATTGAAGTTCACCCCGTCTCCTAGGTTCGGCACAGCCGGATTCGTCAGGATCCCGCCCACGACCCGCAAGGCGACGTCGGTGACATCATCGTTCGGTCGTCGTCCGTTCGGCCAGCCTGCTTTGTCGGGAGTCGCGTTCCCACTCTGGTCATGAGCGAGAGGCCCCAGCCGTCTCTGACTGTCTGCTGCCGTTGGAGGCACGTTCAAATCCACTCGCAGGAGGTCAGAGAGGGTTTCGTTGGCTTTGCCCCCACCGCAGACCGATGGGCCCGGGCTGTACCGGAGTAGCGCGTTGACGAGGTCTTCTCTGTTCGTGGTCGGGAAGCCGGTGGCGAACACCGCGTTCAGCGCAGTCGCCAGTGCCGAGTTGCAGTAGGACGAGACGAAGTCGGCTTCGTCTTCGGCATCCGTCGCGTTCCATTTGTCTTTCATGTTCGTCGGAATGATCAATTCATTCACCAACGGATTGCCCATTCGGGCCACTTGGACGAACCGGGATGAATTGTCCCGATCGCCGTTTTTCTTGATGACCGTGACCTTGGGGCGGCTGGTCGAGGCGTACGCGCCGATGAGTTTGTTGCCGTTCGGGCCCATCAGGTCGCTGATCGGGATTTCCAAGGCAATGGTGTTGACGTTGAAACCGCTAAACGTATCGCGCGCGGCGCCGAGCAGAAGCGCGTCGTCGGCATCGTCGGCAGGTGAGAGGATTGGAGACACATGGAGGTTGAGCGTGTCGAAGGTTCCCCCGAGGTCGATGTAGAACGTCTCATCCCGCTGTCCGGCGAATACCCGCCCGCCGTTCTTCAAGGGGAAGATCCCCTTGGCTGCCAGCTGTTCGTAGTTTGGCGTGGTCCTGGCGCCGACGTTCGACGGCACCGCGTACATCGGGCCGGTGCCTATGTTTTTGGGTTGTTGGCCAAAGCGTACTTCTGTGACCGTGTAACTCTGCCGCACAAGTAATCCCTCGGACCCCGAGCCGGCAAGTGCGGTGATCGGTGGCAATGCGACATAGGCCAAGGGAAATACATCCCCTGGTTGCCTGATCTCAGTCTTGAAGCGAATTTGATAGACGAGGTTCCCTGCAATATTGTTCTTATTGTTATCGATATGGATCTCGTAGAGCACATCGTCGGCGAAATTGAAATAGTTGGGACCTGATCCTGGCTCCTGACCTGGAATCACATTCATGATCACGATAGCCTTGTCCGAGTCCTGCCAGCTCCTGAATAGATACAAGTCGGTGATGTCTGCTGCTGGGTCATTCGCAATCAACGGGGCTTCACGATGGCTGGCGGCGAAGACCGGCGCACTGATGAACAGCGCCAGTATCGCCAGGGTGAGTAGTCGAATCTGTCTGGACATGGTCGTCTCCTTCTGAACAACGCCGCCTTCGGGAGCGGCATTTGGTTACAGATCTGGTAATTGTGCCGGCGCAGGCTCCGCATTGGCCTGATTCACCAAGCTAATCTCAGCCGCTGTCAGTGTGTCGGATTGTGCGACTCGTTGGTCATCCTCTACCGCTGCCGCTGGTGGTGCACTGGATACAACAGGTATGTTCTCGCTCCCGCTCCCGCTGCAGCCAGACACGATGCCGACGGCGAGCGCAAGACCCAGAGCCGATAGTGCAAAAGATTTCATAGATGCCTCCTCAGGGAACGGTACGCCATGGGACCGCTACAAAAGTCTTGCTGTCGAGTGACGCGGGTCCCTGTCAGTGCACGGAGGCCATCGGCTTTTCGACGATGTCGCCTTTCATTGGACCCAGCGCGCCGAGCAATTCGCTTTTCTCCCGCTCAGGGACCTTGAATTTGTTGAGCGTGGCGACGAGATTCCCGACTAGCGCATCAAAGTCGCTGCTGCTGACGCCCATGCCGGCGTGGGTAGCCTTCATGCTGCGGCCGGTGTAAGTGCACGGCCCGCCGGAGGCCTGGCAGATCTGTTCCATTAACAGCATTTTGAATCTGGGAATGTCTGTATTGGCAAACTTGCCGTTGATACGGTTATCGGCGGCGACGCGCCCGACGAAATCATCCACGACAGCGGTGATGGCCGGCTTGCCGCCTAAACGATCGTAAAGCGGCTTCTCTGCCATGGTTGCTGGCTTGGACATCGCGGAACCGGATGTCGATTCCATTGTGTTGCAGCCCGTGACGCTGAGCGCCAATCCACTGATGATGAGATACGATGCGATTCTCGTCTTCATAGCCCCGCCCTCCTGGTGAATGAAAAATGAATATTGAATGACGCGTGATCTTATCGATACCTGCCACGCCTTGATCTTACTTACGAGGCGCGACATGATTTGGATGTATCTGTCTGTTGCTGGGCTCTTTTTGTTGGTGCGATGAGGTGAAATTCCGAAGGGGCGAAATAAATATCAAAACTAGAAATCCGATCTCACCATTCTTTCGTATAAATAATTTGGAGGGCGCCCTCATTTCCTCTCCGGAACGAGACATTATCCTCACTCTGTTCGAACGCCTGCACCGCTTGTTTCTGTGCCGGCGATCACGCAGTTCTCTCCAGTGCTGCCGCTCACCCTGCGCATGAATCCAGTTCGCTAACGAGATTCGTATGATGATAGGAATTGTGGGCTGGTTGGTTGATTGAGCGTCATCGAACGTGCTATGAATCTAAAATTCGTGCCACCTTGGAGGCAGCTATGAAAAAGCTTATTCGATTCGGCGTGTCATTGGACCATCATTTGCTTGATGCGTTCGATCTACACATCAAGAAGCGCAAGTACACCAACCGCTCGGAGGCGTTACGGGATCTGATTCGAGACAACTTGGTTGAGCAGGAGTGGGATGGGAACAGGGAGACGGTCGGCACTATTACCTTCGTCTACGACCATCATGTGCGCGATCTGACGGGAAAGTTGACCGATATTCAACATGACTATCATGGGCAGATTCTCTCTGGCATGCACGTCCATCTCGACCACGACCATTGCCTTGAAGTGCTTGTCGTGAAAGGCAAGGGGTCGGAGATCAAGAAAGTGGCGGATGCGTTGGTGTCGGTCAAGGGTGTGAAGCACGGCAAACTTACGATGACGACGACCGGTAAGGGCCTGGTGTAGGCGATGTGTGTGTGTGTCATCGATGGGCGGGGTGGTGGGCTTGGATCTCGGCTGGTGGCAGGACTCCGTTCTGAGCTAGGTCAGACCCATCACATTGTGGCGTTGGGAACTAACCACGTGGCGGCAGCGGCGATGAAACGCGCTGGCGCGACGCAGGTCGGTGTTGGGCATCGCGCGATCGCTGACACGCTGCCTACAGTGGACGTTATTGTCGCCTCTCTGAATATGGTATTGCCGGGCGCGATGCTCGGTGAGGTCACACCGGAGATCGTTCGCGCTATTCTCGGAGCAAGGGCCACGAAGGTCCTGCTGCCGCTCAATCGGGCTCGTGTGGAAATTGTGGGGGCGCGAACAGGTACCCTCGATGCGTTGATTGCTCAGTCCCTGTCACGAGTCCGTTCTCTGGTTAGTGAGGTCCTGCCAGCCTAGTCGGGCTCTCCTCGGTCATAGTTGTTGCCAGACCACGAGGGTCTGCGCCAGTCGATGAGTCGGCTGTCGTGAGATTACCGTGGGCGTCTCATCCGCCCATACTTCTGAATGAAAGGGTGGGACCATGCGGCACCTTGTGCTCGGGCTGGCCAGTATGGCGGCGTTGTTGATCATCGTGGAGTCATCACAGGCTCATGATCCAGATCAGAATATCCTCGAAATCCCTGAAGTCAGAGTCATCGGTGAGAAACCGGTGGCGGCCTCTTCCCAACAGTTCATCCCGGACAAGGAAATTGTGCTGCAGCCTCAGGGCAGACCGGCGCAGATTCTTCGCCTCATTCCCGGCATGCTCGCGGTCGAGCATTCCGGCGGGGCAGGGAAGGCCGATCAATATTTTCTGCGTGGCTTCGATGCGGATCACGGCACTGACGTGGCGTTGTTCGCTGACGGGATGCCGATCAACTTGCGCACTCATGCCCACGGACAGGGCTACGCCGACCTCAATTTCATCATTCCGGAAACCATCGAAGGATTGGATGTCAACAAAGGCGCCTATCTGCCTGAATATGGGGACTTTGCCACAGCTGGGGCGATCAATTTCAAGTCTCGACAGGTGGTGCGAGAAGGGATGGTGCAAGCGACCGGTGGACAGTTCGATACGCAACGCTATCTGCTCATGTTCTCGCCGACGAAGGACACCGTGCGGACGCTGTTCGCCGCCGAGGGCTTTTACACCAACGGTCCGTATGAACATGATAACCGCTATTTCCGGGGCAATCTGTTCGGGAAGCTGACGACTAATCTGAGCAGCCGAGATGAACTCAGTGTGACTGGGACGTTTCAAAGCTCGAAATGGAATGCCTCCGGGGAGATTCCGCTTCGGGCCGTCGAGGCTGGCACACTCGGCCGATTCGGCGCCGTCGATCCGTCTGAGGGAGGCAATACACTCCGCAGCACAGTCCGGTTGAACTACCACTACGACACTCCCTCGGGTGGCCAGTTCTTTGCGAATGCCTATGGCCAGTATTACCGGCTGGATCTGTTCACCAACTTTACGTATTTTCTCACCGATCCGGTGAACGGCGACGGCATCCAGCAAGCTGATCGACGGGTCATGTATGGCGGCGATATCGGATACAAACACCGTGGGGAGATACTGGGTGTCCCGAGTATCGGGACGATCGGATTTCAGACCCGCGTCGACGACATTCACTTGAGACTGGGGACCCAAACGACGCGCACGCCGACTGGGACCACCGTAGACAACGATGTGCTGGAGGCGTCCTATGCGCCGTATGTCAAAGCAGAAGTCCAGCCGCTGCCATGGATGAGGCTGACCGGTGGGCTGCGGGCTGAAACCTTCACCTTCAACGTGCATAACCGCTGTCCTACCTGTGCGGAGCAAGCGGACGGCAGAAAAAGTTCCGGTATCATTCTGCCGAAAATCAATCTGATTCTCGGTCCCTGGGCCAGCACAGAATTCTTTGTGAACTACGGGGAAGGTTATCATAGCAATGATGCGCGCTCCGCCGTCACGCCTGGTTCGTCACCCTTGGCTCGGTCCAAGAGTTATGAGGTGGGGGTCCGGTCGAAGCCCTGGGGGCCGGAGGGGGTTGAACTCATCGCCACGGCCTGGCTGTTGGATCTCCAATCCGAACTCGTGTTTGTGGGGGACGAAGGGACGACGGAGATTCGCGGGAAGAGCAGACGGCAAGGTCTTGAGGGTGCCATGCGTGGCCAGGTGTGGGGGCCGGTGTATTTCAACGGCAGCGTGACCTGGACGAAGGCCGAATTTCGGAATGGCGATGCGATCCCGTTAGCCCCTGAATTGACGGCGTATGGCGCGGTGTTGGTCCGTTGGCCGGAAGGATTGACCTCCCAATTGCAAGCCACCTATCTCGGCGTACGCCCACTGATCGAGGACCGGAGCATCAAATCGCCCGCGTGGGTTGAGGTCGACCTCACGGAACGCTATCAGCTGCCGATCAAACTGTCGCATGGACGACTCGAAGCGTTCTTCTTCATTAGAAACCTGCTCGATACGCAGTGGGAGCAGGCCATTTTTGCCTTTGAATCGCGACTGAGAACTGAGGCGGCCGGTGTCACCGACATTCACTTCGTGCCGGGAAATCCGAGGACGTTCCTGGGCGGCGTGGCCTGGTACTTTTAGCAGCGCTAACAGGCTGCTGAAAGCGACCTCCAACGGCGTTCTCGTCTCGAAAGCATCCTCAACGGGGACCCGGCCGCCTCACCGACTGGGTGTCGCGCACAGACGTGGTGCTCCTTATTCGTCGCACCGTGCGCCCAGAGGGTACGCCTTCGGTCCTTTCTTCGCCTGCGGCCTTGCCTGGGGCAAGGCGCGTCTCGGCGCGCCGGGGTTGAGTGGGTAAGAAAAGATATCGTTTTGAGCGGTCTATAGTTAGCCAGTTATGAAGATACAGCGAAGAGTTCTGCCACGCATCTACTTCAATCGCCCAACGCTTACGGTGGCGCGGTCACTTGTGGGTAAATATCTCATCCGTTGCATTGATGGCAGAGAGATAGCGGGAAAGATCATTGAAGTGGAGGCCTATGTTGGACCACAGGACAAGGCTTGCCATGCGTCGAAAGGGAGAACGCAACGGACGGAGGTGATGTTTGGTCCGGCAGGGGTCGCGTACGTCTACCTCATCTACGGCATGTACCATTGTCTGAATGTTGTGACGGAGCGAGAAGAGTTTCCCTCAGCCGTGTTGATCAGGGCGATTGAAATCGATGGGAAGTTGATTGATGGACCGGGACGGCTCTGTCGCGCGCTGGAGATCGATCGCCGTCTCAACCGCGTGGACCTCACGACCGGCGAATCTCTTTGGTTTGAAGATCGAGGAGAAGTGGTGGAAAGGGGAACGGTAGGCGCGTATCCAAGAATCGGTGTCGATTATGCGGGCAAGTGGGCCGAGAAACTCTGGCGATTTAGATTACGCACGGTCACAACGCCCAGGCAGATACGACGCACAAAAAAATAGGGAGGCACCGGATAGGTCCGGTACCTCCCTTACTGTATCTGGTTGAGCGGCTCGCTCAACAATCGGGGATCATGTCAGAGTTGCAGCCTTGCTACTCAATCTTCCGATCGCCGGTGATCTTCGTCGCCGAGGTCACCGGAGGGGCGATCTTGATCTGAGGCCCCTGTACAGTCGGGAGCTGATTCGCTCCCTGGCCTGTGGTAATCCGCTCATTGTCCGTCTTCATGAGATTCTGCTGGGCGCTCTTAAAGGATTCGGCCGACTTATTCAGCGTACTTTCGCCGCGCGCATCAGACTGACCAGGATCGTTGGCGGTCGGCTGGCCCGTTACAGGGCTTCCGCTGTTCTTCATCGGGTAGCCTTCGTGCTTGGGGAGAAGCGATGGATTCGCCGAGGCCATCGACAACGCAAAGAGGACACCGGAGACAGTCGCAACAGTGCCAATTACGAGCTTCATACGCCTACTCCTTTGAATAAATGATAGTGGCTGGAGACCATAGGTGTTCAAGTTCAAGATCGAATCAAGTGGCGGGAATCATAGACGGGAGGGGGGGGCTCTGTCAAAGGAAGAATGGGAGGGGAGTGGCCAGGTGCCCTTCTTGCTCGCAGAACGCGCACGCTCAGAAGGTGCTCGTCCGATGCGCGCAGTAAAGGGCAGCCTCGGCCACTCCCCTAAAGGGTGAGGGGGGATTTGAGGAGGGGGATGGAATGTGGGTGTCTGTTGGCTTCCTGTGCTCGCGGAACGCGCACGATAGGAAAGTGCTCGCTCGGGTTAATGGCACGTCTCGGCGTGCCAGTGGGTGGGCGGGTGAGAAAGTTGCGCGCGGTGGGAGGCCAAACATCCCACCCTCCTGTGAGAAATAGCGAGCGAGCGTGGAGGGATCAGAGGGGATGGAGCCTGATGATCTTCTGTGCTCGCGCAACGCGCGGTCGCAGACTCCCCTCGTTGGACGCGCGCAGTGGAAGATCAATCAGTCCCCATCCCTGAAGAGAGAACGAGCAAGCTTGGAGGGAGCATATATATCGCTCGATGCGCGCAGTAAAGGGCAGCCTCGGCCACTCCCCGAAAGGGTGAAGGGGGGATTGAGAAGGGATGGGATGTAGTGGCCTGCTGGCCTCCTTTGCTTGCGGAACGCGCACGATAGGAATGTGCTCGTTCGACGTGCGCAATCGAGGATTGGCCAGCTAGCCTTGAAAATGTCATGGGGAAATGAAGGAACGTGCGCAGTGAGGGGCAGGCTCAGCCACCTCTAAAGAGAGACATAGAGGAGATCTCCTGGCTGCCAAAGTGACGCCATGGCAACGATGTTGTATATTTGCCCTCAACCGCGGTTTTGGGGCATTCGTAGTTGGATAAACGGGCTTTGAACCCATTCTAAGCTGAGCCACGTGTCCGTTATACATCCTGCATCAGGCGTTGAGTCCATGGATGACCCATACAAGGAAATGCGCTCACATTTCTTCGAGCGCCAAGGAAAGAACCTTCGGAAGTGTTTGGCGCCGTCAATGCGATGTCCTGAGTCGGCGATTCGGGCTCATACCGTGCAGAATGCGCGAGCGCTTGAGCTCATTGCGCAGAACGGCCACGTAATTGGATTCCATGGTCGTATCGATAAGCGAAAAGGCCCCGTCGTTGAATTGAAGGCAATAGGGCGAAATAAAGCTCCAACGTTTACTGGGCTTTGCGCCAAACATGACAGAGAGTTATTTGAAAGAATAGACAAAGAAGCAATTGATGTTGGCAATTGGGAACAACTATATCTTCTTGCATATCGTCCGATCTTGAGGGAGTTGCATTCAACTATGGACGGAGCGATCAAGATTCATGCTGGATACGAGAAACGAGTAAGCCTTGGCCTTGATCCCGAAGAAAAACCATCGCCTGCCGGCATCGCCTCAGTAGAGCATATGACGAAATCTTGGTTGGTCTATAGATACAAGTGCGAGTACGACCAGATCAAGATTGAAGAAGCATACGATAAAGTCGTTCATCGCGTAAGAATGCTCCGCGATCGTACGCCTACCGTTGCGGTCTCGTCATTCTTCGGAATAAACGAATCCCCTAGCCTGGAAGACATCGAAGGTATCTCTTTGAACGTTCTCCCACATGATGTAGCCTCGACCTTAATTGTGGCTAGCTGCGCTTCGAAGGATGCAGCTTCGGTGGAGAGGAAGTTCAATGGTCTTTTCGATGTCGATGACGAAGAATTCACATTTCGGTTATCAAAGTTGATCCTTGGCTATTCGGAAACGCTTGTATTAGCACCAAAGTTCTTTGGTGAGTGGTCGCGAGATAAGACGAAGGCTGTGGAGAATTTCTTCCTCAATACACTGTTCGGCGATTATATCGATAGCCCAGATGAACGTCTTAATCTTTTTGACAAGCGGCCGGCTGTATAACAACGCGTTGCATCCGACGTCTGAAGACTACCACGTCTGATGCGAAGAAATTTATGTGGTCAGCCCCACTCTTGTCCATCTGACTAGAATGCCTGATCCCAACGGGATTGCAGTGCACCTTCCAGGGCTTCGGGCCGTACGAAAGGGGTCGGGAGTCTTAATGTCTCATATGTCCAAAAAAATATTCCCAATCCCTCCCCCCTTTATATTCCCTCCCGAGCGCTCCGTTCGCGGCTGAGTGGTGGAGCATTCAGCGTCTCAGTAATGGAAACGCAACTGCGCGATCATGAGCGCATCCCCCTCTACACGATAGACCACTCGATGCTCATCATTTATTCGACGTGACCAGTATCCCGAAAGCGCATGTTTCAAGGGCTCAGGCTTACCCACTCCTGCGAAGGGCTCTCGTTGTGTCTCGCGTATCAGCTTATTGATTCTCTCAACCATGCGTTTGTCTTGCTTTTGCCAATAGACGTAGTCGTCCCATGCATCGTCAGCGAAGATCAGTTTCACTTGGCCAGTTTCCGCTCAACGCCTTTGCCGGCGCTCAGTTGTACAGCGGCTGCAAGAAGACGCTTGGCGTTCGCGGGAGTGCGCAAAAGGTATGCGGTTTCTTCTAGTGATTTGTAGTCTTCCAGCGACAGCATCACGACCGACTGTTCTCCATTACGCGTAATGATCAGGGCTTCGTGGTCGTCGCACACGCGGTCCATTGCGCTGGCGAGGTTTGCGCGAACGGTGGTGTAGGTAATAGCATCCATAGCAGGCCTCCGGATATGTACGGGTTACTGTACATTTTTATTTGCTAATTGTCTAGCGCCGCCGACTCTGAGAATGGACGAAAATACGAGGTCAGGTGTGGCGGCTGCTGGTGGCCTTGTGCGGCCGCAGCCGCGGTAGGATGGGTCATGGCTGAGATCGAGGAGGTGGATGGTGGCGGTGGTGCCCTCGTTCACTCGCCTGAAGAGAGGTATAGGGGCGGATCTCGTTGGCTGCCACAGTGCCGTCAAGACAACAATGATATATATTCATGTCCCAACCACGGCTCTGAGAGCGTTCGTGGTCCCGTAGACGGGCTTTGAGTCCATTCACAGAGGTGGTCTTATGCGGATCCGCGTAAGCTGCCGTGATAAACCACATGGCAGAGAGTACACAATTGCCGGTAAGGGGGTTAACAGGTTTTCGACAAGAAATTTTCAGGCGTGTTATGCGAACAAACGCCCAGGGATCAGGAGCTTAAGCGGATCGGCCTACACATTGTTAGGCAATTCATGCATATGAGATACCGGCTGGCAATTTTTGACTTCGATGGAACGTTAGCGGATTCATTTCCCTTTTTTATTCGAGTATTCAATCAACTTGCTGAACAACATGGTTTCAAGAAAGTTGATCTGGATTTGGTTCCTACGTATAGGCAGTACAACGCCAGGCAGATCATGGAGCAGGTAGGAATGCCTGCTTGGAAACTCCCTTTTGTTGTAAAGAGTTTCACCTCTCTCATGAAGCAAAATGCGGCAAGTATCTCACTGTTTGAACATATCGATGATCTGTTGCTGCATTTGGCGAATAACGGAGTGACTCTTGCCATCGTTTCATCAAACTCCTACGACAATGTCAGTCAGATTCTGGGGCCTGACAATACGAAACTGATTAGCCAATTTGAGTGCGGAATGTCGATGTTTGGCAAACCAGCCAGAATACAGAAAGTGCTCAGAAAAACTGACATTCCCTGTCATGAAGCCATCTATATCGGCGATCAAGCTGCCGATCTGGAGGCGGCGCGTAAGGAGCAAGTTGCTTTTGGAGCTGTGTCGTGGGGGTACGAAACGATTGAATCGCTCAGAGCACATTCCCCTGAAGAGGAGTTTGATAGTGTGCCGGCCATCAGAAGAATCGCCTAACTGCCGTGATCGTTCACACAAGTGGCACAACAGGCGAGCATTCCCACAGGATGCTCAAAAATCCTGTCCAGTAAGGCCGCAGCGAGTGAGGACCGGAGGCGTACCCTTTGGGGTACGTTGAGGATCTGAACGATGCGAGAACGACGCTGGCGGGATTTTTCAGCGCCCTGTGATGTTAGGCCGGGCGGCGTGCTGGTGGCCGGCGGCGGCCGCGATAGGACGGACCGTGGCTCAGACCGGGGAGGCGGATGGTGACGGTGGTACCTTCGCCGGGAGCGCTGCCGATGGCAATTGAGCCACCATGTTCTTCGATGATCTTCTTCACCGAGGCGAGGCCCAGACCAACGCCGGTCCGCTTCGTGGTGAAGAACGGCTCAAAGACCTTATCGACGATGTCTGCCGGGATAGGAGCCCCGTCGTTCTTGATGAGGATCTGATCTTCCACGCCGCGTCCCGCGCGATGCTGGGTGACCTGAATGTGGAGATGCCCACCGGGGTTCATCGCTTCACTCGCATTCCTGAAAATGCTGAGAAAGACCTGCTGGAGCTTGGCTTCATCGCCGCGCACCGGCGCGATCATCGTGGCATAGTCTTTGGTCACCTGTATTCTGGTGACTTCGAGGTCGGTTGCGACGACCGTGAGCGCGCTCTCGATCACTTCTGGAATGCGAAGGAGCCGTCGCGTCAGTTCGAGTGGTTTGGCGAAATCTAAAATCTCGTTGAGAATGGCTTCGATTCTGATCATGTCACGCATCGCGTTTTCGACGCGTGTCTGTGGGTCGAAGTCGAGGATGCCTTCCCCTGTGACCTCTTCTAATTGAGCGCGGATCGAGGCGAGCGGCTCACGCACTTCTGTGGCCAGGAACATGCTGAACTCGCCAATGGCGGCCTGCCGCTCTTGTTTTCTGATGCTGGGCTCCGAAGGACCAGGGGCAAGGGCTGTCCCTGGTGCGCCGGCTTGTCCCGTAGCGGGGGCTTGGCTGGTCGATACCGGAGTCGGAGCTTGGAGAATGTCTGCAATTTTGACAATTGTGGGCTCAAGTGTGCGGGCATCGGTCTGTTGGTATCGTCCAGCTTCTTTTGAGGCGAGGGTGATGGTTCCACCCACTTGTCCCCGGACAAAGAACGGGATGACGAGCGACGAGAGAAGCCGATCCTTAAAGAGATATTTGTGGTCGAGGAATCGTCCCTGTGTGGAGGCGAGATCATGATCCACCCGTGGCTTACGGTGGCGAACCGCCCACCCGGAAGCTGAGCTGTCGAGCGCCAGGCGGTGCCCGGGCTTCAGATCTTTCTTCCCATCTTTCTGTTCGCCCTTGAGATCGCCGGCCAGTCCCAGGATTTCGACATTGCCCGCGAGGGGGTCGTAGCGGCAGGCCCAGATGCGATCATAGGCGACGTATTGGTTGGCATCCGCCAACACGGCAATGATCTTGTCTTGGAACTCCGGTGTCAGTTGCGACGCCGGGGCCGCAAACATCTCTGTCGGAGAGGGCGGTGGAGGGACGGGCTCGTGTGCGACAAACGGGCGGCTGAGCAGGATGTTCATATCGAAGAGGCCTTCGCGCTCCAGCGCTTTTGTCACATCGTCGCTGGCCTGCTCCATCAAGCTCTTCTCTTTTTTCGCGAATGCGACACTCTCTTTTCGCCCGATGACGAGGAAGCCGTAAGTTTTGTTTCGATAGTGGAGGGGGATCCCAAGCAACGACTTCGTGCCAGGTGTAATCAATCGGAGGCGCATGGTGCGGCCGCTCTCCTGGTCGTTTACAGGGGTGGGTGCAGCGATGGTAGATGCCGACAGTGTTCTGAGGATGGCTTGAATATCACGAGGGGTAAAGCCTCGTACGGCATGGCTGACCAGCGGGCCTTGGTCATGGTGGAATACGGCAGCGAGCGCCGCGTCGACTGGCAGCTCGTTGATGACGGAGGTCAAGGTCCGTTGGAGGTGCGTCTCCGGAATGGGTTTGTTCTGTGGCGGAGTTGTAGTTGTCATTTGTGGGTTAGACCAGTCAAAGGAGCGCATTGTAGCAATGCTCGATGGGCAATTCAATGAAAAGGAATAGTGTCAGGCAGGGTTAGGAGGGTGAAAAGGGCAGCGTTTCTATCCTTCTCACAGGTTCCGTTATTCGCCGGGATTGATAATCTTCGGTGGACGTTGGGGGAAGGAGCGATGTTCTGTCGAGCGGTTGTCAGAGGCCCACCAGTTGAGGATCATGGTGACGAAACTAATCACGATCGCGCCCCCGACTGCGGGCCAGAATCCTGTGACGGAGAATCCGCTGACCAGATAGGCCGTGAGTCCCAGAAGAAGCGCGTTGACCACAATGAGAAAGAGTCCCATCGAGAGAACGATCAAGGGAAGGGTCAGCACAAAGAGAATGGGCCGGAGTAAAAGGTTTAGAATTGTGAGCACGAGCCCCGCGGCGAGTCCGGCGGGGAGCGAGTCGACTGCTATGCCGGGCACAATCATCACCGCGAGAAACACGGCAATGGCCGTGATCGCCACGCGAATAACGGCCACGCGAACCCCACCGCTGAACAACGAGTGATTGGGCTCAGAGGTCATGTGAAGTGGCGGCATCGTTCATCCTCACAGGCTGTTGCAAAAGTCTGCCAGCTTCGTTCTCGCCTCGCTCAGAGGTTCAGCGTACCGAAGCGTACGCCTCGCTTCTTCGCTCGCTGCGGCCTTGCTGGGCAGCCCTTTTCATCAGCCTGCACCCGATTCTGACCCTGAGTCAATGACCGTTTGCTGCCTTATACATTTCTACAGGGCAACAGTCGTCTGGCTGTAACCTGCTACTGAATTGGAGCCGGCGGCGTGGGGACCGGTACACGCTTGGCCGAGGAAAAATGGATGTCGATGGCAAGTAACACGTTGTGGCCCTTTATTTCATTTTTTTCCGCCTTGATGACGACACGATTGCCGACCTCGGGGATGGTGGCTTTCTTCGGATTGCTCTCATCCTTGTAGCGGGTTTTTTTGTTGACTTGCACATTCATCAATTGACCCATGGCCGTTTTGATTTCGACATGGGCCGCGTCAATCGCCGTAATCGTCCCGAGTACATGTTGGTCGGCGCTGAGGGCGAAGCTTGGCGCCAACATAAAGAGACATGTGAGCGTGACAGTCAGGCGTAACCACATGGTAAATCCTCTTTCCTGTATCGATGTCGATGCGTGCGTGATGATGGTCGCGATGAGTCTGTATTGCTCCCATAATGTCTCCCTGAAGGAACTGAGCGAAGGCGGCGCCTTCCTCCAGGTCGCTCTTCGATGAAAGCTAGAATGCCTTCATCTTGTCGAGTTCGTTCTGAGTCAGTTGTGGGAGGTGACGACCATCGCGGACCTGTCTCCAGCTGTCTCTGCTTTCGGGTTTGGTCACTCTCTTTCCTGGCCGGCATGGCGGTGAAGCGGATACCACGGTGGATTACCCGGTGCCGGTGGAAATCTGGCCGCTCCTGTTGTCAGCATGGGGACCGCTCTTCACTATACTAATTCTATTGTCTGATTGCCACCGGGCTATCCCGATGAAGGGGCCACGCGCGGGCCTGCAAGACGATACAATAGCAGTGCGATGACAGGGAGATGCATCAGCAGCCCGCTCATTCCCATAAGCGATTCGCCGATCCAAAACGTCATGCTGAGATTAAAGGCGAGAACACCATAGTAGAGGCCAACCCCCAGGAAGAGGCGCGGTGTGACTGATGGAGTGAGTGAGAAAATGGGCAGCCGACGCTCGAGCGGAAAATAGATGGCAAGGGAGATGAGCCCAACGACAGCCCATCCGACATAGTTCGCGAAGGGGACGCCGAAGTGAACGCCTGGGTCGGGGTAATCATAAATCTTTCCCAGGAACCAGCGGTCGCCGCGGAGTGCCACCGGATCGATGACCATGTCGATGAAGGCAAACAAGAAGGCTGTGACGAAGAGTACGGACCAACCTGTTCGCGCATTCACGTCAAGGTGAAGGGGTTTGAACATCGGGCGAGTGGAAGTAGAGGTCGGCTTGGTTGGAAGAAGGAGGCAGAGCGCGACGCAGTAGGCGGCGTAGAGCAGGAAGCTGAATGAGATTGAGTCCATGAACGGGACGTCGAAGAAGTAGAGTTCCTGGCCCACGGTCGAGCCGTTGTAGTAGTACCACCCGAAGGGAATACCGGTGCGTGTCGAAGAAAATTCGCAGACAAAGGCCGTGGCCCAGCTGATCAACCAGAACCGCCAGGTTCTCGGCCAGCCGATCAATTGGATCGCGGCAAACAAAAATGCGGCAAAAAAGACGAAGACGTAGGGACGGAACAGGATGGTTTTTACAAAGAGGGTAAGAAAGTCCATCAATGCTCGATGCTCAATGTGGAGTCAATTCCGACAATTTAACATTGAGCATCGAATTTACGCATACCCGTGATCTCGGAACCACCGCACCGCCTTTTCCAGCGCAATCTCCGGCGGCGTCTGTGGGATATCGAGTTCCTTGATCGCCTTGCTGCAATCGTAGTGCATCTTATATTTTGCCATCTTCACCCCTTCTAGCGGAATACGAGGGGACTGGCCGGTGAGGTTGGCGATCCATAGGTTAAGGTAGGCCAGAGGGAGAATTGCCAGTCTGGGCAGCTTGATCGTGGGTGCCCTCACGCCGGTCAATCGACTCAGGATCTCAAACACTTCGTGTAGCATGAGGTTTGTATTGCCAAGAATATAACGCTCGCCGATCCGACCCTTCTCCATCGCGAGCAGATGACCGGCTGCCACGTCATCGACGTCCACGATATTCATTCCGGTTTCAATATAGGCCGGCATACGGCCTTTCATGAAGTCCACGATGACCTGCCCCGTCGGGGTGGGTTTCACATCCCCTGTACCGACTGGAGCACTTGGATTCACAATGACGACCGGCAGCCCAGCCTTTGCGAGCTTCGCGACCTCTTGCTCGGCCAGGTACTTCGATCGTTTGTAGTGGCCGGCCATCTGTTCGAGCGAGACGGGCGTCTCTTCTGTGCCGAGCCCTCCGCCGGGAGGAAGGCCGATCGCGCCGATGGTGCTGCAGTAGACGATCCGTTCGACGCCCACGTCGCGGGCCGCCTCCAGCAGATTTTTCGTGCCGGTGACATTGATGTCGTAAAAGATCGAGGGGTCTTTGGCCCAGAGCGCATAGTGCGCCGCCACGTGATAGAGCTGTCGGCAGTCGGTGAGCGAGGTGCGCAATGAGGCCGGATCGCGCAAATCTCCCTCGACCCGTTCGACGGTCAGATTCTGAATATTTTGGAGGTCGGCTCCGGCACGGGCCAGGACGCGGACGTCGATGCCGCTTTTGACCAGCGCGCGCACCACTGCGCCGCCGACGAATCCGGTTGCCCCAGTGACGAGAGCTTTCATGACGAAGAGGTGAAGCGTGAAGCGTGAAGCGTGAAACGTGTGGGTTGGGAGTAGTTGTCGAGATAAGCGGTCTTGCGCTTCACGAGATATCTTTCACGCCTCACGTCAGTTTCTTCGCGAAGTGATGTAGCGCGCAATCTCACGAAGCGGGTCTGCGGCTGGACCGAACAGAGAGAGGCGCGCGATGGCGCGGGCCACGCAGTCATCCGCTAGTTTCCTGGCTCCGTCGGCCCCGTAGAATGTCGGGTAGGTTTTCTTTCCTCGTTCTGCATCGGTGTTGGGATTCTTGCCCAGTTCCTCGCGCGTCCCCGTCACGTTAAGCACATCGTCCGCAATTTGAAAGGCTAGTCCGACATCCTCAGCGTAGCTTGTGAGGTCGTCCAGTTGGCGATCGCCTGCGCCGGCGGCAAGGGCACCCATCCGCACCGCTGCACGAATCAACATGCCGGTCTTATGTTTATGGATGTTCTGAAGCGTCGGAAGATCAATGTCTTTGTTTTCAGCCTGGATATCAAACACCTGACCACCCACCATCCCCATGTTCCCCGAGCCGTAGGCCAGTTCTTGAATCAAACGGACTTGGCGTGTCGGGTCGCAGCCCTTCATCAGATCCGGATGGCTGCAGAGATCGAACGCCATCGTCAGCAAGGCGTCGCCAGCCAGGATCGCCATCGCATCGCCGTAGACCTTGTGATTCGTGGGCTTACCGCGCCGGAAGTCGTCGTTGTCCATAGCGGGTAGGTCGTCGTGAATCAAAGAGTAAGTGTGGATCAGTTCCAACGAACAGGCGATTGGCATCAATCCCGGCGCCGGCTGACCTACTGCTTCTGCCGCGGCAATGGTCAGGATCGGGCGGACTCGCTTCCCTCCCGCCATAAGACTGTATCGCATGCTTTCGTGGAGGGTGGTAGGCGGAGTGACCGCGTTGGGCATAACGGAATCGAGGAACTGATCCACGTCGATCCGCTTCTGTTCGAGGTAGTCCTTGATGTTCATGGGGCTCGGTCGTGCCGATGCTAGGCGCTAACCAGCGCGGAGCGTAGCAAACAGCCTTGGGGAGTGTCAAACCGTGGAATGTGAGGTGTGAAGGGTAAGGCGTGAGGAGGTTGGGGAAGGGAAACTTCCTCTCGATTTTGTCGGCACTTGTTGGTTAGCCATAGCCATGTTCACGCGGTAAACCCTCAGAGAAATCGCTCCCCAACCGCCCAGCCAGCGCTCGACGCCTCGATTCAACCCCTGATCGTTCAGATCAAAAACCCGCCACCAAATTCGGCGGTCATAGAAGTGGAACAGGAGCACACATACGATGCAAACTGCCGTGACCCCACGCTCCCCCTAATCTAAGACAAGTTCAAAGGGTAAATTTCCGTAGAGTAGTCCACCGCGACGCAGTCCGTTTCGACCCTGAACGAGGTCGATGTGGGGCGACTCGCCAACGAAATGTGGCGGAGCTACAGCATCGGTTCCACAACCTACTATTTCATGGCGTGACATTCACTCATGAACAGGCATGGACAAGTTTACTTTAAATATCAATATGTTGATGACTGCGGACGTATTTCAGCACTAGAGCGATCATCATAAAAGAGCCAGCCAGATCTCACCGTGCCGAATCATTAATCACCAATAACAAACCGTAATATTATACCTATATTACCCTACTTAGGAGGGATTGCGGCCTCGCGGTCATTTGGACAGAATGCGCCTTGCAACGTCAACTGGTAGGGAGATGGGAAGAGCACGCTTCCATTCCGCTGTGTCATCTCTCAATAGGGTAGGTACACAACGATGCATTTCTGGAACCCAGAGTCATGACCACCTTCGCGAGATAGAGAAAGAACGAGAGCGACCGGTGCCATCCCTGCAGAGTACCTGTGTTCCCATTTTGTAGAGAGCCATCGAACCGCGCAGCGCTACCTAATATTTTGTCTGTGAGGCAGAATGAGAAAATTTGAGAATCTATTTCCCCTTTGGGTTGGGGTTTGTACCGCATTAACGTGTCTCCTCAGTCCAGCGGTTGCCCGAGTAGAAAGCGCGACCTTGCCGGCGGGGTTCTCAGAGTCGATTGCGCTCTCAGGGCTGACTGAACCTACCACTGTCCGCTTTTCTCCGGATGGACGGGTCTTTGTCGCGGAAAAAAGCGGGCTCATCAAGGTCTTCGCCAATCTTTCTGCCACCACACCAATTATTTTTCATGACTTGCGGACGAATGTGCATAATTTTTGGGATCGAGGGCTGATGGGACTTGAACTACACCCAAACTTCCCCACGGTTCCCTCTGTTTACGTCGTGTACACCTATGATAAAGAGCCGAATAATCCCCAAGTGCCACGGTGGGGAACGCCCGACGCTACCTCCGATTCTTGCCCCACCCCTCCCGGCGCAACCACACATGGATGTGTTGTGAGTGGTCGGTTGTCTAGGCTGGAGGCCGCCGCAGGCAGCAGTATTTCAACCGGAACCGAATCGGTCTTGGTCGAGGGATGGGGACAGCAGTTTCCCAGTCACGCAATGGACACGGTTATGTTTGGCTCTGACGGTGCGCTGTATGTGTCTGCGGGGGATGGGGCCAGCTTTACCTTTGCCGATTACGGCCAGGCTGGTATTCCACTGAATCCGTTAGGGGATCCGCCGGTAGGAATTGGTGGCGTTCAGACCTCTCCAACGGCAGAGGGGGGCAGAACCAGATCCCAGAGTCTTCGCAGAGTCAGCGGACCGACCGTCTTAAATGGCACTATCATACGGGTTGATCCGTTCACCGGCGCCGGCCTCGCCGACAATCCGCTCTCCGCCAGTGCTGACTCCAACACTCGCCGCATCGTGGGCTACGGGTTCCGCAATCCCTTTCGCTTTACGGTTAGACCAGGAACCAATGAATTGTGGGTCGGCGACGTGGGGCTGAACACCTGGGAGGAAATTGACCGGATTTCCGACCCCCTCACGTCAACCGTGAGAAACTTCGGCTGGCCCTGTTACGAAGGGACAGGGCCAGAGGCGAGCTATCAAGCCCTTGGTCTCAACATTTGCCAAAGTCTCTATTCCCAGTCCGGTGGGCACACTCCTCCCTACTTTGCCTATAAGCACAGCCAGCAAGTGGTGGCTGGAGAAACATGCCCTATCGGCAGTTCGTCCATCTCGGGACTGGCGTTCAATCAGGGGGGGAACTATCCCGCCCCATATCAGGGTGCCCTGTTCTTTTCAGACTTTTCCCGGAAGTGTATTTGGAGCATGTTCGCAGGGGCGAACGGCTTACCTGATCTAGCGACGCGAGCTACGTTCGCAGCAGACGCCGCGAATCCTGTCGATCTGCAAATTGGGCCAGGGGGAGATCTGTTCTATGTGGACTTCACCGGAGGAACCATCCGACGTATCCAGTACACCAGTGGCAATCAGGCCCCGCATGCTGTGATTCAGGCCACATCCCTGTCTGGACCCACTCCACTGGCAGTCACTTTCGATGGGACAGCCTCAAGCGATCCGAACGCCGGCGATACCCTGTCGTATTCATGGGACTTGAATGGCGACGGACTCTTTGGCGATGCCTTGACGGCTCAGACCTCGTTCACCTACACGCAGGCGAATGTCTACAACGTGCAGCTCAAAGTGACGGACAATCAAGGGGCGTTTGACATAGCCCGCGTATTGATCTCCGCAGGAAACTCCCCCACAGCGTTTATCGATGCTCCGGTCGCGAGTACTCAATGGCAGGTCGGCCAATCGATCACATTCTCCGGACACGCCACCGATCCGAACGAGGTGCTCCCACCTTCAGCATTTACGTGGGAAATTATTCTGCATCATTGTCCCTCGAATTGTCACACGCACCCCATTCAGAGTTTCACCGGCGTGACGACGGGATCAATCGCGGCGCCTGATCACGACTTCCCGTCGCAGCTCGAGATCAAGCTGACGGTGACGGATACACAGGGCCTAAAAGATACGAAGAGTGTCCTCCTGGATCCCCAGACGGTAGCCTTGAACTTTGCATCCACGCCTTCTGGCTTGGAGCTGGTCGTCGGCAGTAGCAGCGCTCCCACCCCCTTTACGAGAACCGTCATTCTGGGATCCGTGAACTCCGTCAGTGCGGCTACGCCCCAACCCTTGGGAGGGGTAACCTATTACTATGCTTCCTGGTCCGATGGAGGCAACCAATCGCATCTGATTACTGGGACCGCTCCAGCGACTTTTGTGGCAACATACGGTCTCACCACGGCCGACAGCACGCCGCCGACGGCGCCGAGCGGCGTCACGGCCACGCCTGTGAGCGGTACCCAGTTCACCCTGAGTTGGCCGGTGGCGACCGACAACTTGGGCGTGACCGG
>Ga0163144_10005825_pt1 | contig 27384 bp, 29 predicted proteins | sample OliLak19BULKMAT1_FD_123175 | JGI IMG/M metagenome (GOLD analysis project Ga0163144, IMG submission 123175) | Freshwater microbial mat bacterial communities from Lake Vanda, McMurdo Dry Valleys, Antarctica - Oligotrophic Lake LV.19.BULKMAT1 | ecosystem: Environmental > Aquatic > Freshwater >... | reverse complement strand
TTAACTCATTGAATTAAAAGAATATTAAAAAATGCTTTTAGCGATTTGTGACGATGCGGCTGGGGCGACTGTAAAATTTCCTGACACTTCACCGCCAGGGTCGGAGTGATTAACGCCTTACGTCCGGTCCCTCACTTTCAGACACAGTTTAGTGCCGGGCAGGAAAAACACGATGCGCGAAAGTCAGTATTCTGCAATGAGTTGTTCAACTTCATACAGTAAAAGCGAGGGCATAATTTTTTTACTTCGTACGCCCACTGCTGCGCCGGCCTCAGCATCTTTGTCGGAATCCCCCAACATGAAGCTTCGGGATATCTCTGGATGCCACTGCTCGATCAGGCTTCTCAACATTCCCGCGTTGGGCTTGCGACAATCGCAAATAATGGCGAGTTCGGGCACCGTGCCATCGGGGTGGTGGGGACAGTAGCGAATATCGTCGAAGTGGGCGCCAACGCAGGCCAGTTCACTCTGCATCCAAGCGTGCAGTGCCTCCACCGACGCGGCGTCATAGTAGCCTCTGGCGATGCCTGCCTGATTAGTCACGATAAACACCAGATAGCCGGCGTCATTTAGTTTCTTGATAGCGGCTTTGGCACTGCCGATCCATCGAAACTCCTCAATCCTGTGGGTATAGCCATCATCGTGGTTTAGGGTGCCATCTCTATCGAGGAAGGCTGCTGGTTTTCTCATATTGTCCGAGAGATGATCCCTGGCTTTCTGCAAATCCTCGGGAATGCCTATATCGATAAAAAATCCTTGGTAAACACGACCGATCATAAGCTCGTCGGCGACGAGTTTTGGAAATACCTCCTGTTCGAGCGAGCAGGGTGTCTTCTCAATGTATTGCAGGATCTGCGATTTCATCCAGTACACACCACTGTTTACCAAGCCGGACTCCGGCACTGTGGTTTTTCCCCGAAAAGCCCTTATCTGCTGCCCTTGAAGTTCTACAAACCCGTATCGAGTGGCATTTGCTACTGGCAGCAGGGCGACGCGACAAAGCCAGTTTGCGGTTTCATGTTCGTGTGTACAGTTGCATAAATCGAGGTAGTTGAAATCGAAGATGGAATCGCCATTGAGTAGCAGGAATTCGTCCTGTAAATGTTCTTGTGCATACTTAAGGGCACCACCGGTTCCCATTGGCGACGGTTCCACCAGTACCTTAATGTTGGCTTGTAGTTCCTGTGCAAATGCCGAGCCCGCTCCGTATCTTTCGCGAACCACTTCGGATTGGTACCCTGCAAGCAGGATAAAGTCTTTGAAACCGAAGCGACGAAGGTTGAGCATGACGTGCTCCACAAACGGGCGTCCACACACTTCAAGCAGGGGTTTGGGGGTACTGCGCACCGCTTCGCCCAAACGGGTTCCCTGGCCCCCGATTAGAATGGCGGCTTGTTTCACAGTTTTCATGCAAATGTGCTTTCCGCAGGCGTGGAAGAGCTTTATCTATGCCTGTTTGACCTTTAGTATCGGAGGGCCAATATAACCGTGCCCTTGTGGCGGGGCAAGGGTATACCGTGTTGCAGTCAATGTATAAAGAAACAAAATGAAGAAATTGCTGTATCTGGTGCACCGGTTACCCTTCCCTCCCAATAAGGGCGATAAAATCTCCTCCAATAATATGCTCAACTACTTTTCCACTCGCTGGCGCGTGCATCTCGGGACGTTCATCGATGACCCCGAGGACTGGCAATACGCTGCTTTGGTCAGGGAAAAGTGTGAGGATAGTTGCATCGTCAATTTGTCCAGGATTAAACGCTGGACTGGTAGTTTCTATGGCCTTGTAGCCGGGCAGGCGTTGAGCCTGAGCTATTATGGCAGTGCTGAACTTCAGCGCTGGGTACGTTCGACTATCGAGCGTGAATGTCCAGACGCGGTCCTGGTTTTCAGTGGCGTCATGGGGCGCTTTGTGCAAGGCTTGTTACCGGCACATGTTCCTGTGGTCTTCGATGCCGAGGATGTCGACAGTGAGAAATGGCGCAGTTACGCACAGTCGAAACGCTGGCCGATGACGTGGCTGTATGAGCGGGAGGCAAACAAATTGCTGGCCTATGAAAGGGAGATGGCCGCATCCACACACGTGAGCATTTTTGTATCGGCAGAAGAGGCGGCGCTGTTTAAGCAACTCGCGCCTGAAAGTGCGGACAAAGTGCACTATAGAACGCAAGGTGTGGACAGCGTGTACTTCGACCCACTGATTCCTTTTGAAAACCCCTATCATTTGGGGCAGAAAGTGTTGGTATTTGCCGGTGCCATGGATTACTGGCCCAATGTCGAGGCCGTGAAGTGGTTTTGTGAGCATGTGCTGTACGCGGTGGTGGAGCGGGAGCCGAGTTTTCTCTTTTGCATTGTCGGTATGAAGCCCACGGATGAGGTCCGGAAACTGGGTACTTTGCCCGGTGTGCGAGTGACCGGCGGAGTCCCCGATGTGCGCCCCTATCTCAGTCATGCCCTGGCTGCCTGCCTGCCACTGCAGCTTGCGCGCGGCATTCAGAACAAGGCGCTGGAAGCGATGTCCATGACATTGCCAGTGCTAGCGACGCAGGATGCCCTGCTGGGTATTGTCGACTACCCGGGGGCTCTTGCCATTGTGGCGAATGACGCAAAAGCAATGATAGCAAGGGCTCTAGAGCTGCTGGCGCGTCCACGCCAAACCAACAGCGCAGGGCGAGAATGTGTATTGGAGCACTACAATTGGGACACTAACTTGAAGAGCATGGAAGGATTCCTGCTCAGTGATGGAGGCATTCAGTAATGCACGTGCTGCACGTACTGGACCACTCCATCCCCTTACAAAGTGGCTATACGTTTCGAACCCGCGCTATTCTCAAGGAGCAGCGCGCCCTGGGTTGGCAGACAATGCAGGTGACTGGGCCGAAACATAACCAGGGAAAGCCGGTTCCCGCCATCGAGCAGGTGGACGGATTGCAATTCTATCGCTGTGCGGAGGCAAAGGGCTTTATTGCCAATTTGCCCGTAATCGGACAGTGGTTGGTTATTCACGTGCTCACCAAGCGTCTTCTCGAAGTAGCGCGCAAGGAGCATCCCGATATTATTCACGCGCATTCGCCCGCATTAAACGGTGTTGCAGCCATCCGGGCGGGCAGGGTGCTGGGTTTGCCAGTGGTGTACGAGGTTCGTGGGTTTTGGGAGGATGCGGCGGTCAGTCACGGTACTAGTAGCGAGGGTGGCCTGCGTTATCGGCTGACCAGGGCGATGGAAACCTGGGTGCTCAGGCGGGCTGATGAGGTCACGTGTATTTGTGAAGGCATTCGCCAGGACCTGATCCTGCGCGGCATTGCGCCAGCAAAGATTACCATCGTCCCCAATGCGGTGGATGCGAGCCGCTTCCAGCCGGTAGGAGAGCGCAATGTCGACATTGAGCGCACTCTAAAACTGGTGGGGAAAAAAGTGATCGCTTTCATCGGATCGTTTTACGCCTACGAAGGTCTTGATTTGCTGGTGACGGCCATGCCCAAGCTATTGTCCGTGCGGCCCGATATCCGGTTGTTGTTGGTCGGCGGTGGTCAGGTGACAGAGGCGATCAGGCAACAAATCGCGCAGATGGGGTTGCAGGATGCCGTCATAATGACGGGCCGAGTTCCCTATGAGGACGTTGAGGCCTATTACTCGGTCACGGATGTCCTTGTTTATCCGAGGAAATCCATGCGACTGACGGAGTTAGTTACACCATTGAAGCCACTGGAGGCCATGGCGCAAAAAAGCATGTTCCTCGCCTCTGATGTAGGGGGGCACAGGGAGCTTGTGCGCGATGGTGTAACAGGGACTTTGTTCAAGGCAGATGATATAGAAGACCTGGTGCGCCAGCTACTTGCATTGCTCGAGCAGGAAGACAGGTGGTCGGCTATCCGCGACGCGGGGCGCGATTTCGTGGAAAATGAACGCAACTGGGTCAACAGTGTGGCAAATTTGAAGCCAGTCTATCAGCGCCTGGTACCGGAGAAGCAACTGTCATGTTAATCAGGTCAAAAGCCCCGCTGCGGCTGGGGTTGGCTGGCGGCGGGAGTGATGTGGCTCCCTACTGCGATCTCTACGGGGGTGCAGTGCTGAACGCATCAATAAATCTGAGTTCGTTTTGCACTATCGAACCGCGCGATGATGGGATGGTCACATTCGTGGCTAACGATAGAGAAGAAGTTTTCAGCGCGGCCTGCGCGCAGTCCTTTGCCTATGACGGACTACTGGACCTGCACAAGGGCGTGTATAACCGGGTCGTTCGCGATTTTAACCATGGTGAACCACTCTCCCTGAAAATAAGTACCCATTCGGATGCACCGGCAGGTTCTGGCCTGGGTTCATCCTCGACCATGGTTGTTGCCATACTGACTGCCTTTGCCGAATTGCTGCACCTGCCGTTGGGTGAGTACGATGTAGCGCATCTGGCTTTCGAAATTGAGCGGCAAGACATCGGTCTAAGAGGCGGTGCACAGGATCAATATGCGGCCACCTTTGGCGGTGTTAATTTCATGGAGTTTCATGAGCACAATCGGGTCACCGTCAACCCGCTGCGTATAAAAAAATGGATTTTGAGTGAGTTGGAGGCGTCCACCGTCCTTTATTACACCGGTGTCTCCCGCTCATCGGACAAGATCATTGCGCAGCAGATTGAAAGTTTCAAATCCGGTAGTGGCAAATCTGTAGAGGCGGTACATCAGCTAAAGCTGGACGCGAGTGCGATGAAAGAAGCGCTGCTGCGTGGCAATATCCGCCGCTTCGGAGAAATTCTCGGCCGCAGTTGGGAGACCAAACGAAATTTGGCGGACCAGATCAGCAACCCAGAGATTGAAGAGGTCATGAGTGTTGCGCGTAAAGCGGGGGCGTGGGCCGGCAAGGTGTCCGGCGCCGGCGGTGGGGGCTTTATTGTATTTATTGTCGATCCGGTGGAACGCGTGCAGCTGATCAGGGCCCTAAATCACATGGGTGGCGACGTTGTTTCCTTCCAATTCGAACCACATGGAGCATCCGCATGGAACGTCCCGACCTGAGATATGTAATTAACGAATTCCAAGCTTCTCTGGCCGTCAAGCAGCGCATTCTGGATGATTCCCGGTTCATGCAGCAGGTCACTGATATGGGCCACCTGCTCATCGACTGTTATCAGGCGGGAAATAAATTGCTGGTGGCGGGCAATGGCGGCAGCGCCGCAGATGCCCAGCATATTGCCGCAGAGTTCGTCAGCCGGTTTAATTTTGATCGCCCCGGGCTGCCCGCCCTGGCGCTGACCACCGATACCTCCATCCTCACGGCAGTCGGAAACGACTATGGTTATGACCAGCTGTTTCGTCGCCAGGTAGAAGCCAACGGGGTAGGCGGTGATGTTTTTCTGGGCATCTCCACCTCTGGAAACAGCCCCAACATACTGCAGGCCCTGCAAGCGGCGCGGCTCAAAGGAATTATGACCTTTGGGCTGACCGGAAAGACCGGGGGCAGGATGCGCGATCTTTGTGACCACTGTCTGTGTGTGCCGAGCGAGGATACCCCCAGGATTCAAGAGGCACATATACTCATTGGCCATACCCTTTGCGCCATGGTGGAGTTGGCCCTGTTTGAGGACCCCCGGGCTCACCTATAGCTCGATTGTTGCTCTCGGGCAGCGCCTTAGAGTAAGGTGTAGTAGCATCGGGCAAACCCGATACGACGACCCGGTGGAGACGTGAATGCAGATTGTAATCCTCATTGCTGCAATGATTTTGGGGACAATCGTATTTTTCACGTTGCGCCGGGCCAGCAGCACATCCAGAAATGCTCGAAAACGTGATCGACGAACCGGTTTTGCTGCGCCTGACCCATTTCATGCCGTGTCCATTCAATCGAAAAAAAACGGGTGTCCTGCGGTAGAGTCCCTCAAATTGCAGCGTTTCCTGAGCGAGGAGGCTCCGGCTTTGCCGTTAGCAGACTGTTGTGCACAGGGCTGTACGTGTAAGTATATCCACCATGCAGATAGACGCGGCGGAGCCCGCAATCGCCGTTGCGGCGCAATGGAGCAGTCTGAAGAGTCAGAATTCTGGAGCTTGCGTGATCGTCGGGTGGTGCTTGGGCGTCGCCATCAAGACCTGCTGGCGGCTTAGGTAAGGTGAGCGCGTCTAACTCGGTTGAATTGAAAACAGCGTATTTTTAGTATTGCCAAATAAGATCATTCAAACCGTTGTGCAGTTTTCTGCCGACCGCGTAAATTGAAGGAATCGCAATCGCTTTCTGGTCCAGTTCTGAATTTATCCAGTTCCGATACTGACTGGAAAAATCAGCGGCCACAAAATCCTCTGGGTGTTGGCAAATAAATTCACACAGGTTCTGCAGACGTCGCTGATTCACCCTGTTCCTGGTTAGCTTGCGGTAGCGAAAGTCAGATTTCTTGATGTATTCAAACGGGTGCGTCAGTATGACAATATTTTCAATGCCTGAGCTCCTCGCTTGCCACAATAAATATTTCATTTCGGGCCAGGAGCAGCTCGTAATCTGTAGTGATTTTTTGTGCGTTCTTCCGGCAAAATTACTATCCTGGTAGCTGAAGACAGGAATTTCCATTACTCCATGAATACGATGTCGACCGGAATCATGACAAAGTAGAGGCTCTTTGGGTTGAAACACGCCCAATGCAATATTGGAGCTCATGAGAATGCCTAACTCACGCATAACCTGGTAGACATTTTCATCGGCGCGCAAGCTTCCTGTGCGAATCGCTAATGGATAATGACCTACCCAACGTGTAAAAATTGCAATACAAGCACTGAAAGCTCTCTTCAGTTCGTCAAAGTCCTGCCCTGAGCAGTCATCTTGACGGGGGAAGATTCCCACATCCGGGTCATTGTTAAAGCTGAGCCAGACCGGATGAACATGGAGTTGGATATCTTGTCGGGCGGCTTTGAGTCGGTTGACGACGCCCTGCATTGGTTCATCGCCGAAATAGAAATAGTTGGCACACTCAACAAAAAATGAAGCAGTAATATTGTAGCGATCAAAAGTCTCCAAAAGAAAGCCTAGCGATTCTTCCTTGCCATTGACGGTACCATAAACTGCAGGCCCCGCCACAGGTTGGTATTCACCAGGGTGTTCGAAGTGCCCTGCGATATCGAACTCAGTGTCGATTGATATGCAAATCTGAGTCGGATTTTGTGCAGTCAATTTCCATTACCAATTACGTAAAGGGTGAAAAGGGGAAACCCTGAAACACGATACCACGAAAGCGTCTGGCAGTGTTGCCAGGCTTCCACAGAACGAGCCTCGGTGTTATCAAGACACATTTATCAGGCGTATAAACACCGCGACATAAGTAATACCGGATAAATGCTTTATAGTGGTGGCACGGTTTCCGCCAGGGCGACACGGTTAAGCGAAAACATGAAGTTTCTGATGCCCATCAGGAGCACCTCAGGCTACTGTTTCTGCCAACGTACAGCTAGCAATTGGCCACACGCAACCAGTACCTTTCCGACCTCGACGATGTGCAAGCCGCCACCGAGTCCTGCTTCAACCGGTGGCAAAAGCCGAATTCATTCCTGTGGCGATTATGTGGCATTGTTCAAGTCGTTATGTTTAGTTGGTGGAGATCTTGAGCGCACTGCATTTTTGTTGCGTCGGCATGTACACTACTTTAGACTCAAACTTGGCCAGCTCGCCAAGATCAAGGTGTTAAATTCTACATTTTATTAGAAATTGAGCTTCGCTTAGCAGAGAAACCAGGCAAATGACAAGTGATTATACAGACCCCACCAATCACAGGAGTGCGCAGCTGGACACGTCCACACACGACCAGTTCTTGCAATACTATCAGGAAAAAAGTCAGTCGCCGGAAACTATAATCCGTTTCGAGCGTTTGGTTGAACTGATATTGAACACTATGAAGGAAGAAGGTCGGGAGGGCCCATTCCAGATTGCAGATGTTGGTGGTGGAGCAGGAACACTGGCTAGGTCATTTGCTCGTGTCGGCCACCATGTTACCTGTGTTGATATCAGCAAGGATCTGCTGGAAGTAGGAAAACGCCGAGCAGATGAGGAGGGCCTCGAAATGGCGTTCATTAATTGCAGTGCTACCGCGACTCCTATTCCTGATTCTAGCCTCGATATTTGTGTTGTTCCAGAGCTTCTTGAGCATGTAGCTGAGTGGAGGAAATGCCTTGATGAGGCCAGTCGAATGCTTCGGCCGGGTGGGCTGCTCTACCTAAGCACAACGAATAAGCTCTGCCCCTTGCAGCAAGAGTTTTCTCTTCCTCTTTATAGCTGGTACCCTGGATATGTCAAACGTCGCTATGAACGGCTGGCTGTGACAACCCGGCCTGAATTGGCCAACTATGCGAAGTATCCCGCAGTCAACTGGTTTACGTTTTACAGTTTGCGAGATGCGTTAGTTGCCCGGGGATTTTCTCGCTTTCTGGATCGCTTGGATATGATAGAAATTCTGGGTGCAGGAAGCTCCAAGGCATCAGTAGCAAAATGGTTGCGACGTATCCCGTTTTGTCGATTGGCTGTTCAATTCGTCACCGACGGGTCCTATGTCCTGGCTTTCAAGGCACCAGGAGCCTCCAGATAGTTTTTGTCTTAGTCGGTGGCTGTCGGCGCGGAGGTGCCTGAGATCAATCAAAAAACTCCTGGATAACAAACGGTATCCATCCATCTTCACACCAGTGTCTCAGGGTTCGTACAGCGTATAACCGCGTTCAGCGGCTTTAACCAGCGTATCAGTGACTACTTTTGCACGTGCCGAAAACATCTGGCAGTTATGGTAGCGCCACTCGTTGAGTTCTTCATCGCGCAAGATCTTCCTCAGCTTCCAAATGTTGAAGGTCCACAGTTGTTGGGTACCCCCAATCTCCATTGCAATCTCGGCCTGTCCGTCAACTACGATTACGGGTAGATTTGGCAGCACAGTTTGTGGCGCTGGCCAACTTTCCCCCATCAAGCTCTCCACATGGTGTGCCTGAGTCATAACCTGAAAGCCCTTGCCAATACCAATAATTTGGGCGTTATGCTTCGCCATATAGTCAAAGGGTGTACCTGGTCCCATACCTCTTGACGCCAGTTCATGACCACTAATCAGAGCTTCGGCTTGCGGCCCTAAGGCTGCCACGCGATAAGCGGGGTGTCTGCTTTGAAGGACGCCTTTTGAGCGGCGAAAAAGCTCAGTTAGCAAGCCCATTTGAGACGGGGTCCTGCGCAGGTCAAAACGAGGATTTTTCTTTAGTATCTCCCGCGCCCCTTCCCCATCCTCACCGAAATTAAAGGCAGGCATGACCAGAGTGCGCTCAGGCCCGCAGTATTCAATGAGCGCCTTGAGTAGTTCCAAAGCACTACCCTTATACATGGGTAGCAAGTTATTAACGGAACTGTGAACCATCAATATGCGCCAATCCTTGTCTAGGCGACTATCAATCTCACGAATGAGATCATTGGTCGTAAAGGTGCCATGGATCAGGCAAATGAGGGGGCTGGCCTGCTTTTTGAGCTTGAAATAGAGGGAACGAATCTTCAGAAAGTACTCGCGAGGTAGTAGCCTCAGTAGCGTAGAGGAGAGGCTCTCGATGAGATTCATTGGAGCAGCACTCTAACCTACGTTCTCCGATTTCAGATACTTCAAAATCGCCGGTACACTATCGAGTTCAGCGAAGTCATCGACGTCCATATATAGATCAAAGGCCTGCTCGATTGCAACCATGATGTGTACATGACCGAGTGAATCCCACTCCTCGATATTTTCCATCGTGGAGCTCTCCTTGATGGCACTCGTTGGTAATTCCAGTGCCGTTGCCATGATTTCCTGCAGTTTTTCAAAAATGCTCATTCGCAAAAGGGTCCTTCAATGTGTATGGGAAAGTCGTTGCCCTGGCATTTCGTAATTTCCAGCAAATTCCTGACGTACCTGCCATCCGCAGCTTGACGAAACCCGTTGTCCGGTAGGAACGTTGCCACTAAAAAATTTTTACGAGTGGGTATATAGTCAGCGGAAAGCTCCTCGACACCTCTGCATTTTAAGTTGTACAGGATTGAGCTGAGAAAAGCTTGTTCGGCTAGGCGCCCTATTACCCGGCACGACATCAAAAAGGTGTCGAGCCGCGCACTATTGTCCGATTCTTTCTCTATAATCGCCAAGCCTACAATGCCACTGTCACCGAAATTATCAGCGAGTGAAAAGTGAAAAACAAAGGTGTTAGCATTGTTGATCTTTTCGGCCATACCTTTCTCATCATAGCGCCGGGTGGTGAGATTGAATTGATTGGTCTTCTGGGTAAGTTGTGCCAGGCGTTGCAGGAGTGATAAATCATCAAGCCCGACCGACATCTTCATGTTCAGTGACTTTAGATAGTCCTCTACACTACCGCCGGCTTCAGCCAGCGCTCCAAGTTGCGATTTTCTCATTCGCTCCTTCGCGTACATAGCAGTCTTTTCGAGATCTTCTCTGGTAAGCGAGGTAATCTCCAGTCGCGCCAGCGCATCGAGGCATGTTGGTATTTCCGGGGGTCTCGAGGGTATCTGTATTACCTCAACTTCCTGCAAGCTGTGTCTTACTGCCGCGCACTCATAGTCGCTATCATCGACGAAAATAAACGAATCCAGCCCCAGATTCAGTTCCTCCGCCAAGGATCTGAGATTGTCAGGTTTAGGTAGCCAGTTTACGCGCTGTGCGGCGAAGTGCTCGTTTTTCAATAACTGATGTGGATGGTTTTGAAAAACCTCATTCACGTCCTCTGGGTTATTCTTACTGCACAGGGCAAGAATAAAGCCGCGCTTCTGTAGGTTCAGTATACGTTTCTGAAAATCCACATAGACTCTACCGGGGTAATCCTGGCCAAGCGCGATACCATTGATGCCGTCTTCGCCGATAACACCTCCCCACAGCGTATTATCGGCATCCAGCACGATAACTTTGGCCCTGGTGAGACGAATGCAGGCTGCGATAGTTGTGACCGCATTTGAGATGGCAAATGCTCCGGCAGGCGCGAATGGAAATGTCGATGAGTACCATAAGCGCAAGTCGAAGAAGTTGTCGCGCCCGATCTGCATGACCAGTTGGTCCAGGTCGAGGTAGCTGACGCCGCTGAATTTTTCTCGAAGGTCGCTGGCTAGGTTTTCTTTAATTTGATTCCACCAATGTGTTTCGGAATTCACTGCCATGCCATCGTATAAACCGAGGCCTGGCGATAAAGGGCTTGGCAGGAGTGTGACAATAATATGACCAGCCACGCTGTCTCGGTATCGACCCACCAGGCTAGTCAAAGAAAGTTGTATTTGATGATGAACGTTCTGTTTGTCTGCAGGTTGGATGTGGGCAACATTAGTCTGGAGAGCCGGATGCAGGTCTTCCCTGGTTAGCAGAAGTAATGTCACATCGGGCGAGTGCGCGGTCAAACCTGACTGTGCCGTGGCTTCCTGAACAGTGACGCCGTATGGGGCATGGTAAATATCTAGATGAAGTTGGTTCAAGCCTGCGGAAAAATGCAGCCAGGGATCGAGCAACTCACTGGTGTAGGTATGAACAATCCCTAATCGAACTGGCTTTTGTGTATGCTGAAAAGTATTGATGTATTTGTGAAGTTTGCTCGCCTGCGCCAATGTTGGCACCATATTGCGCCGTATCAACAGACTTTTTATTTCTTGGGGAGACTGCGCGGCCAGCAGCTTTTCGAGTTGGTCGTCTGATATTTTCATGTTGATTCAGTGGCTGTTCGCAAAGCGTTCGCTAAAGGAGCTTACACCCACGATTGGTATGCCTGATAGCTACAGTTTCCAGAGTGTGAATTGACCCGCAAAAGCATTGGCACAAACTAGTGTACCGTGAGATTCTAGCATAAAATTTTAAGCTGGAATTCGTGCAGGCGCGCAAAATGTCCCGGGCATTCTCACTCTATCTTGATGCTGTTCGGTTCCTGGCTGCATTACTCGTCCTGTTTTACCATGCCAACTGGATTTACCGGCCTGGGATATTGTTCACCAGTCTGGGGCATGAAGCGGTCGTCATATTCTTCGTATTGTCCGGTTTTGTTATCGCTTATGTGGCTGACACGCGTGAGCAGGATTTTCGCGGTTTCATGGTGGCGCGAGGGGCTCGTATTTACTCGGTAGCAATTCCGGCCATTATCCTGACAGCAGTTCTGGATACTGCTGGATTTCACATCGACGAATCGGTCTATCCTGAAGGATATCGCGCCTGGGACTGGCCACTGATTCGTATTATGACAAGTAGCCTTTTTCTGAATGAAATATGGACTCTGGGCATTCAGCTGTTTACCAATGTACCCTATTGGTCACTCAACTATGAAGTCTGGTACTACGTACTCTTCGGCATACTTTTCTTCGTTACGGGCAGGCGGCGTTGGGTGGTATTTTTGTTCCTGTGCCTGGTATTGGGCCCCAAAATAGTTCTGCTCATGCCTGTGTGGTGGATGGGTGTTTGGGTCTATCGGTCGGACTACCTGGCTCGTTTACCAATTCCCCTGGCCTGGGTGTGCCTCATTTTCTCGCTGGGTGGCGGTTATTGGTATGTTCATGTGAACATGGGCCAATGGGGGTGGGACTATCTTAAAGACCTGTTGGGTGATGATTTACATTTGCAACTCTCGTTCAGTCGTCAATTTATCAGCGACTACTACCTGGCGGTGGTGCTGTCGCTGCACTTTATTGGGTTGCGAATTTTACTGGCGCAGGTAAAAGATCTGCCCATGCGTCTTGAGACCACCATTCGCTATCTGGCGGGAGCCACCTTCTCCATCTATCTCTTTCATCAGCCTCTCCTATGGTTCTACAGTGCTGTCTTTTCAACAGTGGAGGAGGGCATTCCACGCTACCTGATTGTGGTGCCTTTGACGCTGCTTTCGATTTATTTATTGTCAATTTTTACGGAGCAAAAAAAGAATTTGTGGAAGGGCTGGATAGAGCAACTTTTGGTGCTGGTCGAGGACGCCAATTCTAGATTTCGTCAGGCTTTCGCGCGTTAGTGCTTGTGGCCGACGTCGTTGAATGCCATCCGCAGTTGACCAACAATCACGTTGAGTGTCTGTTGTTCATCGGTATCTTTGAGGCTGCTGGTTTGGTCTGTGTGTAATCGTGGTAGTCGCGGAGCAACCACCGTCCAATTGCGGTGAGCTTTCTCGAAGCTTCGTACAAAGGCCTCTGCTGCAGCTTTAGCAGCGGTATACTCATCAAAACCCTTTATGTTTTGCTCCAGAAAGACAGTGGAGGGAATAAATAGCTGAAACTTACGGTTTTCCAATCCGTATTGTTTTACCTGCTGCAGCAGTGTCGCCAGGCCGTTAATGTAGAAGTCACAGTAGCGAGTAAACTGTGAGTGGTCCCACCGGTTGTTATCACTTTTTGATATGGTGGGTGAGGCCAGATAGTAAATATGTGTTACTGAGGCGAAAAACTCGATCATTTCCTCGCGGAATGAACCTTCAAGTACATTATAGAAGCAAACGGCCGGTGCTGGCCGTTCCTTCCCGATATCCTCGGACACACGGACAGCATCATCCCTGCCAACGGCGTAAGTCATCATAATGTTGGCCCCGCCGGCCGCGAGAACCTTGGTGATGACCTCGCCCAGCCCCCTGGATGCCCCGATAATTAGTGCGTTCTGCTCACTGAACTCGCGGTTCGACACCATCGTTGCTATCTGCCGGAAGGCCGCCTGCTGTGCGGGCGGAGGGCGGAAGAACGCTTCGATAGTGCCCTGGGCATAGGCATTGTCCACGCCTATCTCCACCCGATCAATGCGTGCATCGGTACGGAGAATCCTGTACTCCAACTGTGAGTGGTTGCTTGCGCCAGTGCCAACGCGAAGCGTGGTAAAGCGCATATCCAATCGAGCGAACACCGAATGTAGTCCAGGGCATCGCATTCCTACAATTTGGGTGCTGGCGACCAGCGTGGCGAGCTGTCGTTCGGGCAGATACCGGGCTGCGCTGGGGAACAAGGCATGCATGATGGCGTTATCCCACAACAGATCGACCGCACCTGAGATGCCCGCACAGGCGTCGATGGAGAGTGCCACACAGGGGTCAGTACCGTCTGTGCAGGTCGCTACCACGTTCTCCCACAGATGCGGGACTGCCGACGTCTGGGTAAGCTCAAGATCGATAATCTGGCAGCGCACTCCCTGGGCGAACAATTCGAGGCGTGTTATGCCATTGGTTGCTTCCCCAAAAACCATCAGTTCCTGGTCCTGGGTTACTGGCTTGCTGTATTTGACCTTGATGCTGAGCAGGATGGCGTTCCTTCCTCCCTGTTGCAGGAACAGATCGAGAGCTTTGATGGTTGCACAGATGCCATGAATCAGCGTTTGGCCAAATCGGGTGCGTCGCGCTGCCACCGGATCAAGATGGAGTGGATTAAAGTCACCGGAGGCGCGTGCGAAGTCGCGGGACTCCGTCGGCGTGATAGAGAAACTCCCCAAGCTCTTCATGTCGTCATCATGATAGTCATCAAACAATATAAAAAGCCCGCGGGATTTCTCCCGCGGGCTTCAAGGACTAACAGAACTACTGCGTTACTTGGAACTAGAATCGCAGTCCGTGCGACGGATTACGACGCGACGGTTCTGCGCGCGACCTGCCTCGGTGTCGTTACTCGCAATCGGTTTGGCTTCGCCGAACGCTTCGGTCTCGAAACGATTACCCAGGTTCACACCCTGTGACTGCAGGTAATTCGCCGCTGACTCGGAGCGCCGTTTCGACAGGCCCATGTTGTACTCTGCGGAACCAATGCTGTCAGTATGGCCCTCAATCACGCCGCCGACAAAGCCCGCTTTCGAGTTGGTGAGGATAGGTACGAGCTTGTCAAGCTGTGCCATGTCACTAGCACTGAGTTTGGCCGAGTCAAACGCGAATTCCAGGGTCAGAGTGTAGTCGCAATCGCAACCAATCGTTCCAACGCGGGTGCCGGATTTGGTGTCGGGGCACTGGTCGACCGTGTCGCAGACGCCATCGCCATCGCCATCGGCACATTGCGCTGGTGCTGCGGCAACCGGTGCTGCGGCGGCGACCGGTTCCACCCTGTCGCTGAAGAACCGATAGGTCAAACCGGCGGATAGGAAGTAAAAGTTGTCTACTTCGTCGTCATCGTAGCCTTCGGCTTCCACGCGCAGACCCCAGTGTCCTTTACCGAAATTGTACGCAGCGCCCACGCCGTAGGCCAACTGCGTGTCATTCTCGCTATCGGTTCCGAAGTTCTGAGTGTCGACTTCGGTTGTTATATCCGCTGCGCCAACCTTGGCGAACAGATCAACCGGCCCAATTGGCAATGAACCTACCAGGAACCCTTCCCAAGCCGAGCCATCAATATCGGCGTTAATCACGTCGAGCTCGGTCCCCTCGAACAAATTATCGCTAGAGTAACTGCCGAAATCCACGTAGCCCGCTTCGACGCCGAGCCACGGCAGGAATTGGTAGCCTATATAGGCTTTCCAACCCGTTGCATCGTCGTCAATTTTATAGTTGTCCGTTTCGTCATCTATAAAGGATTGACCGCCGCTGGCGCCGAGGTAGAAACCGGGCTCCGCAGCGTAGACTGATCCAATTGCCAGCGCGGGTGCCAGTAAGGCCGCAAGCGCCAAATTTTTGTTGATAAACATAAGGTATCTCCGTGAGGTTCTCATAGTTTCTTTTTTTGAACGATGTGCTTCTGTCGCCTTAGGTACTGCCTGCACTGTGTGCTTGAGTAAAACCGGTTGAACTATAACCCACAAAAAATCTTTTGGCCAAAAAAACATACTTTTGTCCCCTTTTTTGTTGATTTTTAACAAAGAAACAGAGTAAGAGCTCAAAAGCAAGACATAATCTGCCTAAGCTATTGATAGATAAAGGTTGTTGGTACCGGAGGCCGGACTCGAACCGGCACGCTTTTAAGGGCATCGGATTTTGAATCCGACGTGTCTACCAATTTCACCACACCGGCTTGGAGGGATTAAGAGGTTGTCAAAAAGTGACACCTCCTGGAGAGCGCGGGATTATAGCAATCGAGGGTGAAAGTTCAATAAATTTCCTTAACCTGCAGGGACTTTGCCTGTACACTTCGCGCCGGTTCCCCCTTTGACCCAAATTATGAAATTCGCCCCCGTGTGGGCGAGTTGTCTGAGTCTCCATACAGAAAAGAGCATGCCCATGAAATTAGTGAAAAAGACAGCGCAATACAGCATCTACCAGCGTGGCGACGACCGCTACGCGGTCAAGGACGTCAATAAGAAGCCCGTTAACGGCGAAGAGAAGGCGCGTATCCTGGTGGTGGAAGACCTGGTGAAAGTCTCCCTTCCTGCGAAAGTGACTGTTGAAGAGACGCCCGTTGCAGCAACCGCTGTCGCAGCGGAGTCTGCTGTTCCAGCCGCAGCCCCGGTGGGCGATCCGGTAGAAGAGTTGGACAAGTAAGCTGTAAAGCTTGCGCCAGAGCCGGCCATGAGCCGGCTTTTTTATCCATGAAACGCAGCGACTTCAATTACTACCTGCCACCGCAGCTGATCGCCCAGCATCCGCCCGCAGAACGAAGTGCGAGTCGGCTGCTGATGCTGGACGCGAACAACGGTGCAGTCCGACATTGCCTGTTTCGCGAACTACCCGATTTTCTCAGACCGAACGATTTGCTGGTCCTCAATGACACCCGGGTCATACCTGCGAGACTGTGGGGACGCAAGGCGACGGGCGGTAAAGTGGAACTCCTGATCGAGCGGCTTACGGGTACCCATACGGCTTGGGCGCATATTCGATCCAGTAAATCTCCGGGCCCCGGCTCAATCATTCAACTTTGCGAGAGCGCGGCTGCTGTACCTGGCCCCTATCAACTGGTCGTCACCGGGCGAGAGGGCGACTTGTTCTGTGTTTCTTCTATGCATGGCCCGGCGCTGCCTATGATCCTCCGGGATATCGGTCATGTGCCGCTGCCGCCCTACATTGAGCGCGAGGATGAGGGCGCGGATCGGGAGCGCTACCAGACCGTCTATGCCCGGCGCGAAGGGGCCGTGGCAGCGCCCACCGCAGGCCTGCATTTTACCGAGGCGCTGTTGGCACAGCTCGATGCACGTGGCGTCCGGCAAGTTGCCGTAACCCTGCATGTGGGTGCAGGCACTTTCCAGCCAGTGCGGGAAGACGACATTGAACAACACGTAATGCACAAGGAATTTGTCGAGGTAGACGAGGCTGTCTGCACGGCAGTGTGTGAAACGCGAGCGCGTGGCGGCCGGGTGATTGCGGTGGGCACTACAGTGGTACGTGCCCTGGAGTCTGCCAGCCTGGCCGCTGGGGAGCCGCTGCCTTTTAGTGGTGATACCGATATCTTCATCTACCCTGGCTATCGCTTTCGCAGTGTTGATGCGATCGTCACCAACTTCCATCTACCGGAGTCGACACTGTTGATGCTGGTGAGTGCCTTTGCGGGCAGGGAGCATATAATGGCGGCTTACGCGCAGGCTATCGAGGCAAAATACCGTTTTTTCAGTTATGGCGATGCCATGTTTATAACTGCTGACCCACAAGTGCAGAGCCGTACATGAATCACCAGTGCGACATGCGCTTTGAACTGCTGGGTAGCGATGGCCCCGCCAGGCGCGGACGCCTGTTATTTCCCCGGGGTGCTGTGGAGACACCGGCGTTTATGCCAGTGGGGACTTACGGTACCGTAAAGGGTATGTCGCCACGAGACATACGTGCCAGCGGTGCCGAGATTATTTTGGGAAATACCTTTCACCTGTGGTTGCGCCCCGGCACTGCGATCGTCGAGCAGCATGGGGACCTGCATAATTTTATGGGCTGGGACGGACCCATCCTGACAGATTCCGGCGGGTTCCAGGTATTCAGCCTGGGCGCAATGCGTAAGATATCGGAAGCGGGCGTGGCGTTTCAATCGCCGGTTGATGGTGCCAAAGTCTTCCTCGACCCCGAGACCTCCATGCACATCCAGCGCAGTCTGGGCTCGGACATTGTGATGATTTTCGATGAATGCACCCCCTACCCGGCAACTGAAATCGAGGCGCGCCAGTCCATGGAGCTATCCCTTCTCTGGGCAGTGCGCAGCAAATCGGCCCATGGGGACAGCCACGCGGCGCTCTTTGGTATCGTGCAGGGCGGTATGTATCCGCAGTTGCGTATGGAGTCTCTCGCCGGCCTGGTGCATATCGGTTTCGATGGTTATGCCATTGGTGGACTGTCAGTGGGAGAACCCAAGGAGGAAATGCTCAGCGTACTCGACACGCTGGGGCCTGACTTGCCCACTGCAAAACCCCGTTACCTGATGGGCGTAGGCACGCCGGCCGATTTGTTGGAAGGGGTGCGCCGGGGGATCGATCTCTTCGATTGCGTGATGCCCACGCGCAACGCTCGCAATGGTCATCTGTTTACATCACGCGGGGTGCTGAAGTTGCGCAATTCCCGTCACAAGAACAGTACCTTACCTCTCGACGAGGAGTGTGATTGTTATACTTGTCAGAATTTCAGTCGCGCCTATCTGCACCACTTGGACAGGTGTAACGAGATATTGGGCTCGCAACTTAATACCATGCACAATCTGCATTTCTACCAGCGGCATATGTCGGCTATCCGCAGTGCCATCGAAGCGGGACAACTCGATCAGTTTTCCGTGGACTTCTACGCACGGCAGGCAAGGGGTGTGTAATGTATAAACTCTGCTTCTATGTGCCTGAGTCCCACCTGGAACAGGTCAAGACTGCGGTATTTAATGCAGGTGCTGGACGGATTGGTGACTACGACAGCTGCTGTTGGCAGGTTCTGGGACAGGGGCAGTTTCGACCGCTGGTCGGCAGCAGGCCATTTCTGGGCCGGCAGGACATGGTTGAAATTGTCGCGGAATATCGGGTGGAAATGGCCTGTGAGGCTCAATTCGTGCGGGCTGCGGTGGCGGCTCTGGTTGACGCCCACCCCTACGAAGAACCCGCCTGGGATGTCATGGCCCTGGTAACGGAGTTGCCTGCTTGATGGACGCTTCCATCACCGTTCTACAGCGCATCGAGTCGCGCCTGCCCCTGGGCAAGAACATCTGGACGTATTCTGTGGGTGCGGGGCAGTGGCCGCAGGCCTCGGTTCTTGTGGCGCTCACCGCAGAAGCGGAACCTCGTGTGTTGTTGGGTCGCAGGGCCATGCATCTGCCTTTGCATCCTGGTGAGATCGCATTTGCCGGTGGTAAACGCGAGGCGGAAGATCTATCACCCTGGCAGACTGCAACACGCGAGGCGATGGAAGAAGTGGGTTTGTCTGCTGAGTTGATTTGTCCCCTGGGTGAACTGGATCCGTTGATCACGCGTACTGGTTTTGAGGTGTTTCCCTGTGTGGCCAGCGTACCTGCCGCCCCCGACCTGGTAGTTGACCCGGGCGAGTTCGAAAGCGTTTTTTTTACGCCCCTGGCCGTTTTTGCCGATGCCGCGTTATTCCACCTGGAAACAATGTCCTACGGTAGTAGAGCTCGCAAGGTACCGCATTATCAAATCGGCAGTGACAATGTCTGGGGCCTTACTGCAGCGATACTGGTGTTATTAGCGAATGTCGCCTACGATGCGGGATTTGACTTGCAACGGGACTGGAAGCAGCAGCCATGAAATACAGCCTTGGCGATAAACAGGTAACGCTGGTGGGCAAGGGACAATTCATTGCACCCAACGCAGTGTTGATCGGTGACGTCATCCTGCATGAAGACAGCAGCGTGTGGTTTAACTGTGTGTTGCGCGGCGATGCGGACCGTATTGAGGTCGGCGCGGGAAGCAATATCCAGGACGGTACTGTGATGCACGCCGATCCGGGCTTTCCCCTGACGGTGGGACAGAATGTGACAGTGGGACACAATGCCATGTTGCACGGTTGCACCATTGGCGATGGCTCTCTGGTGGGGATCAACGCGGTCGTCCTCAATGGCGCCAGGGTGGGCAAGGGTTGCTTGATCGGAGCCAATACCCTGGTGACCGAGGGCATGGAAATACCCGACGGCTCCCTGGTGCTGGGATCGCCCGGCAGGATTAAGTCGCAGTTGTCCGCCGAGCAGCAGTTGGGACTGATGCACAATGCTGATCATTACATCCGCAATGCCCGGCGCTACAACGCACTGCTCGGGGAACAGCAATGAGTGACACTGAGACCCCCCGCTCACCCTGTATCTCGGTGTGCGTCCTGGACGACTACAATATCTGTACGGGTTGTTACCGTTCTGCTGAGGAGATCACGGACTGGTTCATGGCCACGGATGAGCAAAAATGTGAGGTATTGCGCCGGGCGCGCGAGCGCATGTCGGCAAGCTCTGCCATTCGACTGAGCTAGTACAAAGGGAGATCCCCCGGCTCTGCCGGGGAGGCACCCAGAGTTGGACAGTTCCGGAAATCCCCTAGTCACTCCTAAGTGTGAGCCACCAGGCACCACACCAGGGAGAAACCATGAGACACGTGAACAGTTTGCATCACACCCGATGGGAGTGTAAGTACCACGCGCGGTGTCTATACCGGGCCGTCACTCCAAGGATCAGGCCTGATCGCTCAGACGGCTATGATATTCGCTCTTCAGGCCTGATCCCCGGAGTGGCTCTCACGGAGTGAACTCAAAGTGTGTGATGTTCGCATGCTGCAAGGCGAGTGGCAGTGAGCATGCTTCGCGGCGAATGTCTTAGCCGTTTGAGCAAGCGGGGCATGTTCACTGCCACGCGCCGCAACGGAGCCTCTAATCGTGCCTCATCGAAGGATAGATCAGGCGCAATGGGTTGTAATGAAACGCCAGCTTCAGGGGGCTCAAGGCGCGCTGTAAGGCGCCGCGATCGCCGGTTGAGCGGCTCACAAACTAAAGCCCCCGGCTTTGCCTTGGGATATTTACCTGAATTTGTGGGCGGCATGTTCGGCACAGTAAAGGGATCGCTAGCGCATCGGCATGAATCAGGCCGCTAACTGTGCGCGGACCGACTGCACCACATTTCCTTCCAGTGCCAGGATTTCCAGTCGATAGCTCCCGATGGCGAGCCCCGCATGGGCATCGGGAAAGCCCTCAAGGTGTTCCAGCATCAGGCCGCTGAGGGTCTTGGGGCCATCCGTGGGCAGAGTCCAATCCAGGGACTTGTTAATTTCGCGAATGTTCGCCGTGCCATCTATGATGTAACTGCCATCGCGCTGCGGAAAGATGCTGTCCGTCGTCTCAGCCAGATTGGAGGTAAACTCGCCGACAATTTCTTCCAGGATATCCTCCAGTGCTACCAAGCCCAGCACCTCGCCATATTCGTCGACAACAACTCCAAGGGGCATTTTCTTTTTCTGGAAGTTCGTCAGCTGAGTGTGCAACGGTGTACTTTCCGGAACGAAATAGGGTTTGTCCATCTCGCGCTCCAGCGCGAACCTGTCTAGCCCCTGCGTGTTGATGACGCGGCTGATATTGCGCATGTGCAATACGCCCACGATATTATTGATGTCATCGCGCCAGACTGGCAGTCTCGTGTGGGCACTCGCCTGGATGCGCAGCAGGATGTCCTCATCGCTGTCGTCCAGGTCAATGCCGAACACCTCGCTGCGTGGCACCATGATGTCATCGACCGATACATGCTCCAGATCGAGAATATTTAGCAACAACTCCCTGTGCCTGGCGGGGATTAACTGACCCGCGTCGGTTACTATAGTGCGCAACTCCCCGGACGAAACATGTACCTCACTTTTTCTATTGGGATCGAATCCGAGCATTCGCGACATTCCGTTAGTGACACTGTTCACCAGTGCGACCAAGGGATACATGATTTTTAGTAGCGGCAGCAACACCAGGCTGGCAGGAAAAGCCACCTTTTCCGGGTGCATCGCGGCCATGGTTTTCGGTGTGATCTCACTAAAAATCAGAATAAGTACGGTGAGGACGCCAGTGGCGATATAAATGCCGGCGTCTCCCCACAGGCGAATGGCAATGACTGTTCCGATAGCTGAGGCGAAGATATTAACTAGATTGTTACCGATCAATATCATGCCAATCAGTCGATCCGGGCGCTCCAGCAATTTACCTGCGCGTATGGCACCTCGATGGTTGTGTTTCTGCAGGTGCTTTAATCGATAGCGATTGAGCGTCATCATGCTGGTTTCTGCGCTGGAGAAAAACGCCGAGAAAATGATTAGTGCAGCAAGAATGGAGAAAAGTAAACCCAGCGGTGCTTCGTTCAAAGCCGGTTCGGACCTCGTCGGTGAAAGCGGTTTCCATCTTGAAGAAAAAGCGGAGTCGGGGCAAGCCCTGTGGGCTGGGTTGTGCTTCTATTTACTACCTACGGTGCAATATCAGCTCCAGTACAAGTTTTGAGCCAAAAAAAGCCAGCATCAGCAGTGTGAAGCCCGCAAGCGTAAGGCGCACGGCTGTTTTACTGCGCCAGCCCAATTGATAGTGCCCCCACAGCAGCGTGGCAAACAGCAGCCAGGCGGCGATGGTCAGCACGGTCTTGTGTACCAGATGCTGGGCGAAAAGGTTGTCGATGAACACAGCCCCTGAAACGATGGCGATAGTGAGTAGCGCCAGGCCTATCCAGAGCAATTCGAACAACATACTTTCCATCAGTTGCAATGGCGGTAGTATCTGGATAATGCCGCGGGTGTGGCGCTGTTTCAACTGGTGGTCTTGTAACGCGAGTACTGCGGCCTGAATCGCGGCTAGCGTGAGTACAGCAAAGGCCAGAATTGAGCTACTGATGTGCAGTATCATGCCGCCGCTGAGTTGACTCAGGACCGGAGCGGTATCGGGTGCAAAGGTGGATACCAGTACCGCCAGGGCCGACAGGGGAAACAGCGCGATCAGCAAATTCTGCAAGGGCCTGCGCGTCAGGGAAGTAATACAGGCGAGGTTGATCACCAGAAATAGTAGCGCGGTAATTTTGAAAAAGCCCAGGTCAACGCCTGCACTGGTGAACGCGATTTTCCAGACGATGAGCGTGTGTGACAACAGCGCCAACAGACCCAGTGCGAATACGCCTCGATCAATTTGCTGGCGCCGTTGCGAGAGATGCAGTAATTGCAGGCCGGTAGCGGCCAGGTACAGTAGTGCGCAAAGCGGGGCGAGTAACGCGATCGACATCGGTTTGGGGCTTAGACCCAGGTTAAAGTATACTGCGCCCTTTGTACCGGCTTGTCACACCAGAATCAATAGCGACCAACGTCCCGGCTTGCCGCGACCCGGGAGAGATACACAATGTTTGAGAGTTTGAGCGAGCGACTGTCCCACAGCCTGCGCAGTATTAGCGGCAAGGCGCGCTTAACCGAGGAGAATATCCAGGAAACGATGCGGGAAGTGCGGATGGCCCTGTTGGAGGCTGATGTGGCGCTGCCGGTGGTCAAGGAATTTGTGGACTCCGTCAGGCAGCGGGCCCTGGGTCAGGATGTGATGAAGAGTCTCAGCCCTGGCCAGGCATTCCTGAGGATTGTACAGGCTGAATTGGAAGCCGTTATGGGTTCGGCCAACGAGGGGCTGAATCTGGCTACTGCGCCTCCCGCTGTCATCATGATGGCGGGTTTACAGGGCGCCGGTAAAACCACCACAGTGGCCAAGTTGGCCAGACTGCTGAAAGAGCGCGACAAGAAGAAGGTCACCGTCGTCAGCGCTGACGTATACCGGCCCGCGGCGATCAGACAGTTGGAAATGCTCGCCGCTGAGGTGGGTGTAGATTTCTTCCCCAGCGACATCGGGCAGAAACCAGTGGCAATTGTGCAGGCGGCGTTGGCGCACGCCAGGATCAAGTTCAGTGATGTATTGATCGTCGATACTGCAGGCCGCCTGGCAGTCGACCAGGAAATGATGGCCGAAATCACCCAGTTGCACGCTGCAGTGAATCCGGTGGAGACCCTCTTCGTGGTGGACGCCATGACCGGTCAGGATGCGGCCAATACAGCTAAAGCCTTCGGTGCAGCCCTGCCGCTGACCGGCGTGATTCTCACCAAGGTGGATGCCGATACGCGTGGAGGGGCCGCCCTGTCGGTGCGCTCGATTACCGGCAAGCCGATCAAGTTCCTCGGAGTTGGCGAGAAGACGACAGCGCTGGATCCCTTCCACCCGGATCGCCTGGCCTCGCGCATTCTAGGGATGGGCGATGTGCTATCCCTGATCGAGGAAGTCGAACAGAAAGTCGATAAGGAAAAGGCCGCCAAGTTGGCGCATAAGATGAAGAAGGGTCAGAAATTCGACCTTGAGGACTTTCGCGATCAATTGCAGCAAATGAATAACATGGGTGGCATTACGGGCATGCTGGACAAGCTGCCGGGCATGGGCAATATCACCAAGATGGCGCAGCAGAACGTTGACATGAAAATGTTTGCGCGGATGGAGGTTATGATCAACTCCATGACCCCCAGGGAGCGCCGTAACCCCGACTTGATCCAGGGCGCCCGCAAGCGTCGCATTACCCAGGGCTCCGGTACACAGGTGCAGGATCTCAACCGCCTCTTGAAGCAGCACAAGCAAATGCAGAAGATGATGAAGAAGATGAAGGGTGGCGGTATGGAAAAGATGATGCGCGGCCTGGGCGGTATGCTACCCCCCGGTGGTCCCGGTGGCAGTTTTCCATTTCGTTAATGGTTAAGTTACGGATTTAGCTAAAAAATACTTTGGCGCGGGGTTTAATATCGGGCACATTTTCCGTATGATACCCCACCTTTCCGGCTTGGCAGCCGGTTTTTGTCGTGGGTGTTGACGCAAAATCGCAGCTTATCCCCACTCATTTCTAGGAATTAACGCACAATGGTAACAATTCGTCTTGCTCGAGGTGGCGCCAAAAAGCGCCCTTTCTACCACCTTACGGTGACCGATAGTCGCAATTCGCGCAACGGTCGTTTTATCGAACGTGTCGGTTTCTTCAACCCGACCGCGCGCGGCCAGGAAGAGCGTCTGCGGATCGATACCGATCGCGTTGAGTACTGGCAGGGCCAGGGTGCTCAGGTTTCTGAGCGTGTGGCCAAGTTGCTCAAGGATGTGGCCGCTGCGGCTTGATAGACCGGGTCCGGCTGCACGCGGGCTGTGTTGATGAATGAGTCCGCTGCCGACGGGATGCTGGTGGTTGGCAAAATTACCGGCTGCTATGGCCTTAAGGGCTGGGTGAAGATTCACGCGTATACTGAAACCCCGGAAAGTTTCCTGGGATTTGGTGCTTGGCAGTTGAAACGGCGTGGAGTGTTCGAACCTGTAAAATTCGACACGGTTAAACGCCAGGGCAGGGGTCTCGTGGCGCATATCGTAGGGGTGGATGACCGCACCCTTGCGGAGTTGTACCGGGGGCTGGAGCTTGCAGTACCGGGAGGCGCGCTGCCGGCACTGCCGGAGGGAGATTTTTACTGGCGCGACCTGCAGGGCTTGCAGGTGTGGTGTCAGAATGGGGATGACAGGTTGCTGCTGGGTACGGTGGCCTACCTGATCGAAACCGGTGCCAACGATGTGTTGGTGGTGAAAGCCTGTGAAGGCAGTATAGATACGCGGGAACGCCTGATTCCCTACCTGCCCGGAGATTCAGTGATCCGGGTAGATCTGGAGGAGGCGCTTATTGAGGTTGATTGGTTCGTCGACGACGAGTGAGGGACCAGGTGAGAGCCCCGGGCGGGACACAATGCGAATTGCACTGGTGAGCCTGTTTCCAGATATGTTCGCCGCAGTCGGTGAGCACGGGGTAACCGGGAGGGCAGTCAGGCAGGGCAAGGTGAGCCTGAGCCATAGCAATCCACGCGACTACACCGCGGATACCCATCGTACGGTGGATGACAGACCTTACGGCGGTGGCCCGGGTATGTTGATGAAAATTGATCCCTTGCGGCAGGCGATTGTCGCGGCGCGGCAGCTGGCGGGGCCGGGTGCCAGGGTCATTTACCTGTCGCCCCAGGGGCAGCCATTCCATCACGGCAAAGCGCTGGCGCTGGCGCAACTGCAAGGACTGGTGCTGATCTCAGGACGCTATGAGGGTGTTGATGAACGCCTGATTGAGGCCGAGGTGGATGAAGAATTGTCCATCGGGGATTATGTGTTGAGCGGCGGCGAACTGGCCGCCATGGTGGTCATCGATGCTGTGACACGCCATTTGCCCGGTGTATTGGGGCACGAGTCCTCGGCACTTGAGGACTCCTTTGCGAATGGACTGCTGGACTGTCCGCATTACACCAGGCCGGAGACGTACCAGGGTATGGACGTGCCGGAGGTATTGCTCAGCGGCAATCATGCACAGATTCGCCGCTGGCGCCTGAAGCAGGCACTGGGAAGGACCTATGAGCGTCGCCCGGAGTTACTGCAGGTCAGGGGCATGCAGGCCGAGGAAGAGACATTGTTGGCGGAATATCTCCGCGAACGGAAATTATCAACAGAGCGCTAGCTGCTAAGCTGCGGAATTATTTAACAGGAGCCCCACATGAGCACTAACAAAATTATATCCCAGCTTGATGCAGAGCAGATGGGCAAGGAACTCCCTGAGTTCGGCCCAGGAGATACCGTGGTCGTTCAGGTGAAAGTAAGCGAGGGTACGCGCGAGCGTTTGCAGGCATTTGAAGGTATTTGTATTGGAAAACGTAATCGTGCACTGAATTCTGCTTTCACCGTGCGTAAGATTTCGCACGGGGTTGGCGTGGAGCGTACCTTCCAGACCTACAGTCCGATGGTTGAGAGCATCACCGTTAAACGTCGTGGTGACGTGCGTCAGGCAAAACTCTACTACCTGCGCGAGCTGAGCGGTCGCGCAGCGCGTATCAAGGAAAAGCTGTAGCCTCTGGCGGTATTGCTTGCAGGCCTTCGAAAGCGGCCCTTAGGCCGTTTTTTTGTGCCTGTCGCAACGGATCTGCGGGATGTAGCGCACAGTGAATTCGCCTGGTCGGCGCGCATACTCGCCAGATAATCGTGATAGTGTAGGCGCATGCCTGTTGACGCCCTGATACACCCTGATATTGAACGCTTTATCGACGCCATGTGGATGGAAAAGGGTTTGAGTAATAACACCCTGTCCTCCTACCGCAGTGATCTCAGGCAATTCAATGACTGGCTGGGCAAAACTAACGCCAGTGAGATTACCGAAGCAACACGCTCATCACTGCAGGCTTATTTGGGTGCCCGCCTGGAGCAGGGGCAGTCGCCTCGTTCCACTGCGCGTTTCCTGTCTTGTGTCCGAGGTTTCTACCACTATCTTTTGCGCGAGGGACGTCTCACCATTGACCCCACGCTGGATATAGAAAGTCCGCGCCTGGGTCGGCCGCTGCCAAAGGCCTTGTCTGAAATGGAAGTGGAACGCCTGCTGCAGGCGCCGGATCTGACGCACGCATTGGAATTGCGCGATCGCACCATGCTGGAGTTGCTGTATGCCTGCGGATTGCGCGTGACTGAATTGACCAGCCTGCAATTGGTTCAGCTCAGTATGAACCAGGGTGTAGTGCGGGTATTTGGGAAAGGCAGCAAGGAGCGTCTGGTGCCCGTGGGGGAAGAGGCCCTGCGG
>Ga0163144_10005824_pt1 | contig 27385 bp, 26 predicted proteins | sample OliLak19BULKMAT1_FD_123175 | JGI IMG/M metagenome (GOLD analysis project Ga0163144, IMG submission 123175) | Freshwater microbial mat bacterial communities from Lake Vanda, McMurdo Dry Valleys, Antarctica - Oligotrophic Lake LV.19.BULKMAT1 | ecosystem: Environmental > Aquatic > Freshwater >... | reverse complement strand
ATCATCGATTGCGCCAACCAATACCAAAATGCCCATCGCAGACAGCAAATATTGATGTGCAGCCGTCGGCTGGGACAGCAGTACCGCGATCGCAAATCCGAAAAACCAAGCAACGCCGCCTAGCGCCGGAACAGCCACCTCGTGCGCCTTGCGACCGTCAGGATGGTCGAGCCACCCAAAACGCGGCGCGTACAGTAAAAACGCGACAATAAGCGCGGCCGAGCATATTGCGGCAATGATTAGCGAAGGCATTTTGGCGCTTGGTGTGATCGAGTTTGCATATTAAGCATTAAAATATGACAAATGAACAAGCTAAACCTGCGTTTACAACGCATAAATTGGGATAAGAGGCCAATTTTTGCAATTCAAAATTCGGATCAGCATCGCAAATTTACCCTCTCTATCTGCAAAAATAAATTAGCTCGACTCATTTAGACTGAGAATCCAGAATGAATTGCAACCACCCCGCCTACCAGATTGTGTGACTCAACCAGCGCAAAGCCTGAGGAATGCATCAGCGTGGTAAGCGCCGCCTGATTCGGATGGCGCCTGATTGATTCCGCTAGGTATTGGTAGCTTTTGCGATCTTTGGCAATAAGTTGCCCAAGCCTTGGCAGGATTTGAAAGGAATAAGCGTCATATATCGGTTTTAACGCGTCAATTTGAAGTTCGGAAAACTCTAAAACCATCGCACGACCGCCAATCTTTAACACCCGGTGCATTTCGGCAAGCGCGCGCGCTTTGTCGGTCACGTTGCGAAGGCCAAATGCAATGGTGACCAAATCAAAACTTCGATCTGGGAATGGCAGCGCTTGCGCGTCAATTTGCGCACACTGAACTTGCGGCCCCCAGCCTTCATCTAACAGGCGATCTCGGCCGCAGCTAAGCATTTCGGCGTTGATATCTGACAGCACAACAAAACCAGAACTACCTACGGCTTTTGCAGCAAGCCTGCTGATATCGCCACTACCACCGGCTAGATCTAAAACACGCTGCCCGGCGCGCAATTTTGCGATCGCAATAAAATGACGCTTCCAAAGCCGGTGCAAACCTAGGCTCATTAGATCATTCATTACATCGTAGTTACGCGCGACCGAGCTAAAAACGTCCCGCACCAGCGCCGCTTTTTGCTTCTGGGGCACTTCTTTAAATCCAAAATCTGTGGTTTTTTCCATCGCGCTTTCAATTCACCCGGGCCTAGGTTTAAGTTTATCATCAGCCGCTGTGCAAGGCGGCGAAAGCGTAGCTATGAACTTTTTTGAACACCAAGAGCACGCCCGTAGCGCGACTCGCAAAATGATTTGGATGCTATTAGCGGCCGTTGTTGCATTGATCGCGCTGGTTAACATCACGCTGACGCTTATATTTGCGCCGCAGGCAATTGCGAAACCGGCGAGTTGGATTGCGGTGAGTACGGTTCTTATCACCATTATCACAGTGGCAAGCGCATATCGGATTGTAAGCCTTCGTGGGGGCGGCAAAGCCATCGCGCAGGCAATGGGCGGAACCCAAATCAACAATCACCGATCTGATCCTCACTATCGAAGGCTGTTAAACGTGGTTGAAGAGATCGCGATTGCGTCCGGCGTGCCCTGCCCTGACGTGTTTGTACTGGAGGACGAAGACGGCATTAACGCCTTCGCTGCTGGCTACAGCACGAACGATGCGGCGATCGGCGTCACGCGTGGAACGCTCATGAAGCTTTCGCGCGATGAGCTTCAAGGCGTCATTGCGCATGAATTTTCCCATATTCTTAATGGCGACATGCGCCTCAACATCCGATTGGTTGGATTGCTGTTTGGCATCAGCGCTCTAGGCTTAATTGGGAAAAAAATACTGGAAGGCGTCGGACGGAGCCGCAGCGAAGGCAAATCCTTCTTGCTTGCCGGGTTGGCAATTTGGGCACTCGGCAGCGCAGGGCTGCTAAGCGCTCGCTTAATCAAAGCAAAGATTTCCAGGAGCCGGGAATTTTTAGCCGATGCCTCCGCAGTGCAATTCACCCGCTCGGCTAGCGGAATTGCCGGCGCGCTAAAGAAAATCGGCGGATTTAGTGCGGGCAGCCAGCTTAAGAACCATCAAGCGGAGGAATATCGACATATGCTATTTGGCTCCAACATGGATCACGCCAGCGTATTTGATACTCATCCTGATTTGACCGATCGCATTCGTCGATTGGAGCCCACTTTTATCGCCTCGCAATTTAGCCGGCTAGCGAAAGCAGCTCAGGCTAGCCGATTTGACACCTCACGGGACGAGCCAGCTTCGGCTGCGGCAATGTTAGGATTTTCAGCGGCCGATTTACCGCCAACTTCCAATCCTGGCCAATCCGATGCGGGCCATCCATTCGTCGGTTCCTTGCTAGCTCAAATTGCCAACCCAGAAGTGCCGCATATTGAAACAGCAAAGGCGATTCGACACGGCTTTGCGGCTGAACTGAAGCGTGCCGCACATCACCGCGATGAAGTCTGCGTGTTAGTGATAGCGCTTGCATTGTCGCGGCACGCCAGCACTTGCGCGAGCCAGATAGCGCTCGTCCGGCTGACTTACGGCGATGCCTTTATCGTGCAAATGCAGGCACTCTTGCAATTGGTGCTCGCGCTTAAGCCAGAGCAACGCCTGCCGCTGGTCAGCCTTTGCTTTCCATCGCTTAAACTGCGCCCAGAATCGGAGATTCGGCGCTTATTTTCCTGCATTGAACAGCTATCGCGTGTGGATGCGCATCTAGATGTCTTCGAATATAGCCTGCTCCGACTGCTTGAGCACAGCGTTTTTGACTCCAAGAAGGCGAATACTCGCTTGGGGCGTAAGCGCCTATCAGATTGTCCGCTGGCAATTCAAACCTTGCTCAGCGTTTTAGCAAAGGTGGGCCACAGTGCAGGTACGCCCAAGCAAATCAATGCTGAAACGGCTTTGGCGCAGCGTGCGTTTGAGCAATCGGTAAAAAATCTTGATGTCGGCACAAGCTTGCAATACGCGCCACCCAACCCCTGGACAGAGCCGCTTGATCTTGCTTTAAGCGAGTTGAATCAGCTGAAAATTCACGCCAAACAATCGCTTTTGCGTGCGCTGATTGCATGCACTTTTTTTGACGAACGGGTGAGCTCCTCAGAATCGGAATTGCTGCGGGTGATTTGCGCGCGTTTGAACTGCCCGATGCCGCCGATTCTAACGTCGAACTTGACAGAATCTGTTGCGGATTTGTAGCAATCGGTTACTTTACAGATGCATTTTCATCTTACTGCCTGACACATCGTTTTTCATCCATCGGAGCAAGCCCATGCCTACTTTTACGATTCGATCATTGCTATTTGCATTATTTGCAGTGCCGCTATTTACAGCGCTAAACCTGTGTGGTTTGTCGGGCACAGTCTCAGCGCAGGAGAATGCGCCGGTTGATGCGCCGAAATTTTATCGAACCCCTCAAAGCAGTCAGTCTTATGGTGCACAAACGCAAGGCCAAGGTGGCGAGTATTTTGACGCTCGCAATATGCGCTGGTTTAGTGGCAACGGTCAGCTGTGCAGCTATTGCACTGAACAAAATGGATATTTAGTGCCGATGGATCAAATTAGCCAGAATCAGGATTTGAACCGCTACGTTTTCCCAGATGGCTTTTTCTTCTCACCCTATGAATTGGCATGGTTTGATCGTGCCGGCGAGTGCTTGCGCTGCGATCCGAGCACGGGCTTTTGGATCCCAGATGCGTTTGCTGACAGTGCTGAATACCGTAAAGAACGCCGCAGATTTCAAAATCTGCTGGCAGGCCCCGGTGCACCCATCCAGGATGGCAGACCCGCCAATGCACCGCGCGCAGGTGTCAATCAGGGCGTAGGCTTTGGGCAGGCTATTGGCTTGCCAGCGCGGTTTGATGCGCGGCAACTGCGCTGGATTAATGCAAGCGGCCAGATATGCGCCGCCTGTACGCCTGAAAATGGCTATTGGATTCCACCGCAATTCGCCAACGAAGCTGAGTTTCGTCAAGAGCAGCAGCGGTATTCCGCCCTTATTGGCAGCATGCGCCGTGAGCTGCCACCGCAGCCTCCACAAGTTCTGGAATGCGGCAGTAAAGACAATCGCTACACGCTTTGCCGTGTTGATACTGCGCGCGGTGTCGCGATCGAGCGCCAGCTTTCCCGCACGCTCTGCACCCAAGACCAAACCTGGGGCATTACCCGCGAGGGGATTTGGGTTGATCGCGGCTGTCGTGCACGCTTTTTAATCAATCGCTAGTCATTCATAAGGTAATTTTTAGATGTCTGCGCCAATAAACCGCCGCCGCCGCCGCACCGCTAGCATCGCTACTGTACTAGCGGGTGCAATTGCGGCGCTTTTGGTGCAATGCGCTAGTCAAAATAAAGGCCCGCAATCTGAGCCTGAAACTTCGCAAGCAGCTAACTCGCAGAGAGCGCCGGCATTGGAGCCTTCGGCAAAGCAAATTGACGCGCCGGTCAATGGCAAAGCCGACGCGCGCATTGATCGGTTTTACCAGCTGGTACTGACCATAACGCCTGCGTTTTGCGAGCTAAATGCTGAAAATTTGCTTTGCCAAGCGGGCAAAGCCACTCCCAAGATGCTAACGCTACACGGGCTGTGGCCGGAGCGCTTGAGTTCAAAAAAAGCACCGAGCTATTGTAAAGGCCCGGCTTTAGATTTGGATGCTGCATTTGATCCGCGCCTTGCCCGCTGGATGCCCGGCCCAATCACCGGTTTGCCTTTGTACCAATGGAACAAGCACGGGAGCTGCTCAGGACTCAAGCCCATGCGCTATTTTTCCGAATCAATAGACTGGGCGGAGCGCATTAATCAGGCAGTTTCGCCACTTCTTACGAGCGGCAATGCGTATGCGCGCGCTGATTTTAAGGCGCGCGCATCAAGCAATTTGCCTGCTAACGGCAACGCGCCCGCTTTGGGAGCCGCCATCAGCCTGCATTGCAAGCAGGTTAAAATGCCAACAGGCACCAACAGCGCGGCTAGGCAGTCCGCCCCGCATTTGCTAGAAATTCGCGTGTGTTTAAGCAGTGGTAGCAATAATGCCCCCGCCCAGCTGATTGAATGTGCAGCGCTTGATCGCATTGATCAGGGCTGCGGCAAGCAATTTTGGATAGATTCCTAATCTTATGACGATAAAGTCCGCACCGGGCAGCGTACGCATTATTGCTGGCAGCTTGCGCGGTTCTAAATTGCGCGTGTTAACTGCCGATGGCTTGCGGCCCACCCCTGACCGCGTACGCGAGACGCTGTTTAACTGGTTAGCTAGCTCCTTGATTAACGCACACGTTTTAGATGCTTTTGCCGGCACCGGCGCGCTGGGCATTGAGGCGCTGAGCCGAGGCGCAGCGTTTGTCGATTTCGTAGAAATAAATCCCGCGCTGGCGCAAAACTTACAGGCAGAACTTAATAGGCTCAACGTCGCAGACCGTGCCGCCGTGCATACTTTAGAGGCAATCAGTGCGCTGCCAAGGCTCTGCGCGGCTCGTGCGCCTCAGCTGGTGTTTGTTGATCCGCCGTTTGCCAAAGCGCTACATCAGCCGACTATTGATGTCTTGACCAACTGCCTTTTGCCAGCATCATTGCTGTATTTAGAGGCACCGCTAAATCAAATGCCCAAATCTAATGCGGCTTGGATATCGCATCGGCGAGGCAGCGCCGGAGCGGTTGAATTCGCCATTTGGCGCAAGCTGGCTATCCATGAAGCTTAGCGATCCGCTCAGCAAGCAAAACATAGAGCGCAGCGCGCTATCGCGGGGGCTGCTAGTGTCCGTGCTCGCCATGCTGGTCGTTGCGATGCTGCTGTCGCTGCGATATCAATCGGCAGTCAAAACGTTGGAAACTGCTTTCGCCGCAGATGCCTTTGAGAATGCCGAGTTATTGACTTTAGTTTTTGCGCTGGATCGAAAAACCCATGAAAAAAGCGTGGATCGCACGCCCGCATTTCAAGCGTTTCTAAAAAAACGGGCGGAAGTAGGTGCGGCGTACTTAGTTGATCGCCAACAAAATATTACGCTGCAAGCCTACGTTGCAGAAAGTGCGCTTAAGCTGCCCGACCCGATGCTTTGGCCGGCAAAAAACAGTGCAGCAGCCGTTTTAAACCGAAGCCACTGGCTGGTGTACTTTAGTTCGGCAAGTTTGCCGCCTGAGCAAGGTCTAGTACTTTGGTTTTCTGATAGCGATTTTACCCGCCGACTGAGCCAAATTCGTGTTGGCTTTGGCTACGTTAGCAGCGCTGCCGTGTTCGGTTCACTTTTTTTTGGGCTAGGTTGTTACTTACTAAAAAAACGCAGCCTAATGCAGGCGCGCATGACGGAGCAGCTTGAATACGCGCGAGACGCGTCTGAGAAAGCGAGCAGCGTCGCTTCGCTTGCAGCGGTCATTGCTCACGAATTTAGCCAGCACCTAACCATTATCAGCGGCCACCTGGATTTGGCAGCGCTGGGTGCGAGCCACAGGGTTAGCGCTGAACTTGAGTCAGCCCATACCGCAGTAGCGGTGGCGAGCGATGGCATTGAGCAGCTGCGCGCCATTGCCGGCACACGCTTTAATACGCTGCGGCCGCATCGGCTGATGGAGATCGCCGAACAGGCGTGTACAAGGCTGCGCAGACGCGGCGTATTAAGCAATCCAACGCCAGTAACCAGCGATGATCCGCAGACCAGCGCACTCTGTGATGAGGCTAAAAGCAGTACCGCCGTGGCTCAACTGTTGCGAAATGCGCTCGAGGCGGGCGGCAGCGCCAGCATGCGAATCATGCAGACATTTGAAAGCTCGAATGAATATCGGTCGGTATTTAATCAATCAGCTCAGCTCACCGGTAGTGCGATTATCGTGAGGAATCCAGGAACGATTAGTCCTGTCGTAGCTGAGCAGCTAGGAAAAGCGTTTTTCACGACTAAAGGGGGCGGTCGGGGCTTAGGTTTGAGCGTCATTCAAGGCGTGCTTAAAACCAGCGGCGGCGCTCTTTTATGGCGCAACCATGATGGCGCTACTGAATTCGTTTTGCTATTTGACAAAAATCCGCGAGGTTCAGCGTCTGGTACCCGATATTCGAATCCAATCACCCCGCTGAGTGACCGCTAGTTCCTTAAACGTAGCGGCATAAGCGGGCATGAATTCAGCTTCTTGACCCGCTAACATCCCAGAAAACGCAGCAACGCCACCGTGCAGCACCAGCGATTGCAGCAAGGGCGCAAGCGAGATTAGCGGCGGTAGTAAGATGTTGGCAAGCAGCACGTCACAGGCCGGTGGATGTGCGGCTTTGTCTGATTGCACAATCAGCCGATCCGCCACGCCATTTCGCACCGCATTTTCACGAGTAGCCAGCAGTGCCTGCGGATCATTGTCAATCGCCACGGCCGATGCTGCGCCCAGTTTAAGCGCGGCGACTGCCAATATTCCGCTGCCGCAGCCAAAATCGACCACACGCTTGCCTGCTAAATTTAGGCCGTCCAGCCACTCCAAGCAAAGCGCCGTGGTTGGATGCGTGCCAGTTCCAAAAGCTAACCCAGGATCCAAGCGGATATTGACCGCATCAGGCTCGGGCGGGGTGTGCGTGGTCGGCACAATCCAAAGCCTGCGGCCAAACTGCATTGGCGCGAAGCTTTCCATCCAGGCTCTAGTCCAGTCTTTATCATCCAACATCGCAAACTTCGCGCTGCGGAGCACGTACTCGGGAATTCGCCCATCCAGCGCTGCAAGCAAATCAATTTGATCTGTATCGGCCTGAAATAAAGCGGTCAAACACAAATCCGGCCACAGCGGCATCTCGCCTACACCCGGCTCAAAAATCGGTACGTCTTCAGCGTCCAACAGCGTTATAGCCAGTGATTTTTGCGCCTCAAGTGCAGATTCTACTTCGGGCTGCTCGCTCGATTTAAGGCGTAAATGCAGCTCCAAAAACGGCATCCTAACGCGGGCCTATGGCCGCGCTTATCTGCGCTAGCGCAGCATCGTCAAGCTTTAATGCCAGCGCGAGTGAGTTCAAATGCGCCTGCTCGGCAATGGTGTCCGCCGTGATGGCCAGCATGGAAGCGGCGTAGACTTCGCGCTGCAGACCCTCTCTGGTGGCGCTAATAATCTGCGCCAAGGCAGCTGGCGCGCCTAGCTCAGCCAAAAGAAATTTCTGGGTTTCAGGGCTTAATCCTGCGCTCATCGCGCGTTCCAAAATTTGACTGCGCTCATGCATATCAATCTGGCCATCCGCATTTGCCGCAGAAATCATCGCGCGGATTAAATGCGCGGCGTCGGCTTCGCGCTGAATTAGCGTGGCGTTTTGCGCTGAGCTTTGTGCGGGCATCAACGCTGCCGCAGGCTCAGCAGGAGCGATCTGCGCTGGTGCTGGTGCTGGCAAACCAGGATTGCCCATAAATGGCGGCGGCATGGCGGCAGCGGGTAAAGCCGGCGATGCAGCAGCGGCAGTTTCAGCGCCTTTTTCCTTAAAGTGCTCAAACGCAGCCCAGGCAATGCCGAGCGCGCCAACCCCAAGCGCGCCTTTGCTTAAGCCTCCGCCAATGCCGCCATTGACCGACCCCAAACCCGCACCAATACTTGATCCAAAGGAATCACTACGCCCACGCTTTGACTTACTAACGCCACCACCCAACATTTGGCCCAGGAGCCTTTGAACGTCAAACATCGCATTTCTCGCAAAAAATAATGAGCGCTACGATAGCGCGGCGCACCAGAAAAAGTGTAAAAATTAAGTGCTTTGACCGCGCAAACTAGCGGAGCAAATTACTCATGTTCGTGATTTTTTAGTGAATCAACGCAATTTAGTGCGAGCCAGTTGGCATTTAAAAAATGTTGCAGTGCAGCTTGATTGATAAGCGATGAACGACTATGGTGCGCGCCGTGACGCAATTTGACTTTTTGTGACACCGCTCGACAATTTTATCGGACTCATGTTTAGTCAGGAATCATCGGTTACCCATGGGTTCGGGAGCGCATAGAAATCGTGTCATGGAGTTTTGATTGGTGAATTTTAGTTTGCGCTTTTTTTTGATTGCTGTTGCAGTGCCGATTTCGTTGAGTTTAACGGGGTGTTTCGCGCGCGCGCCTCTCACAAGTCAGTCAAACCCTATCGAAATCAGTAAACCCGCACCCAGCAGCGAGCCAGCTCAGCTTGCCCAACCAGCCCGTTTCGCCGAAGAACCCACACGAAGCGCCATGAAGCACATGGTCGCAGCGGGCAAACCGATCACAGTAATCAATGAGTTTGGCGAAGTGCGGGTTCGCTTTGGAGGCTTTGCAAACGAGCTTGAAGCCACCGCGGTAGCGCAAACGCCGATTGGCAGCGTTATGCCAAACATGGCGTTTGATATAGCGACTGCTACGTTAACAACCCAACTGCCTCCGATAGCGCCTGGAGATGGCGCCGCCCAACGGCTTGCCGAAGGCCAGCGCATTGATATCACGCTATTTGTGCCAGAAAAACATAATCTTTCAATTCGCACCTTGCGCGGACTCATTGAAGTGCGCGGCCTGCGCGGAAATTTGCAGGCGCGCTCGGAATCGGGCGATCTTTTACTGCGCGGAATTGCCGGTGCCTTAGATGTCGAAACGGGCAGCGGCCTAATTGAGGCGGCATTTGCCGATCAAGCTGTTGCAGCGGCGCAGCGCGTTGTTACCCGCACCGGCGCGATTAGCGTGTCATTCGCGCCAAACTATGATGCCGCGCTTAGCCTTGCTACATCTGGCCTATTCGCCACCGAATACAGCTTAAGCGTTGTGCCGCAGCCGGGCGCCGAACCCAATAAAGCCGCTAGCGTTACTTTAGGCCGCGGCGTAAACCCCATTGAAATCCGCAGTAAACGCGGCGACGTAAGGCTTTTTCGAAGGCCTGTTTTTCTCGATGCTGACTCGCAGTAGCCTAGCGACCCACTCGCATTTTCATTTACGACGTAATCTAATGATTGGAGTTTCAGAACAATGTTGAAACAGCTTTGTGCAGCCCAAATGCTCATTCTCGCCGCGAGCGCCCTTACGTACTCTCTTGCAAGCGCGCAGTCTAACGAATCGATGAATACCGAACGCGGTGAACCGGTTACCCCGGTCGAATTCGCAGGCGATATTCGCAATCTGCCGGTACTGCCGCAATGGCGCCCGGGAGATCCCATCACTGAAGCTGGCAAACGGCAATTTTATCCGTTGGAAGAAAAGCACCCGGCCGCGCCCGCCGATTGGATTACCGCGCCGGATTTGTTGAGCGATCGTCAGCAAGAATTTGAAGTCACGCAGGGCTTTCGTAATGATTTGGGTTCAAACCGTGATGATGCGCGCGTCACTATTAGCAACGGTGGCACGGGCGTATTCCCGGGTGATCCGGTCGTGGATGTATCGCCCAATTACGTGCTGTATGGGATTAACGGCAGCAGCTCGATTGGCACCTCTTTCACGGTTTACGACAAAGCAGGCACTAGGCTAGCGGGCCCAACCAGCTTCCGCTCACTGGCACCTGCTGGCGACCCTTGTGGCAGCTCGCGATCCGATCCCATTATTCATTTTGATCGCCTAGCGAATCGCTGGTTCATGCTGGAAATGGGGGGCGCAAACACCACCTATCGACTGTGCACTTATGTGTCAAAAACCGAAAACCCGATCACTGGCGGCTGGAATTTCTACGGCTTTGCCACACCGGCGCTACCGGACTATCCAAAATGCTCAGTTTGGCCGAATGCCTATGTGTGCGGTGATAACGAATCCGGCGCTGGGGCAAAGGTTTATGCCTTTGATCGTGCCAACATGCTCGCTGGAACCACGGCGCGCCCAGCGCAGCGCTTCACCAGCATTCCTAAGCTAGCTGGCTATGGCTTCCAAGCTGTTTTACCCGCCACGTTTATGGGCACGGCGGCCAATGCCCCGCCCGCCAACGCGCCGGTTATTCTGGCACGGCACAATGATGATGAAGCGCACGCAGGTACAGGCGCGGACACCACAAAAGACTTCATTGATCTGTTCGCACTCAATATCGACTGGAACAGCCCTGCCAATAGCGGCGTAACCACGCTTGCAAGAGTGAACATTACCGAATTCAACAGCTGGTTCCGCGACTATTCGAGATTTGATACCGTGCCTCAGCCTGGCTCAACCGCGATGCTGGATCCAATTCGCGAGGTGTTATTGAATTCGCTTACCTATCGTAACTTAGGAACCTACCAGTCCATTGTTGGCAATTTTGCTACCAATCAAAATGCCGCTCGCACCGGAACTGTGGTGGATTCTGGTCTGCGCTGGTTTGAGCTACAAAATACCGGCAGCGGCTGGACACTGCGCCAAGAGGGCACCTACAGCCCAGCTGATGGCGCAACACACCACTTGCTCGGCACGATTGCCAGCGATAAACAGGGCAACATTGGCTTTGGTTTTAACGTGTCAAAAACATCTGCACCCACCGTGCAGCCGAGCCTTCGCTATTCCGGCCGCTTAGCAACCGACAGCTTAGGTGTTATGACGCAAGCGGAAACCGAAGTGGCGACCGGTACCACCGCAGAAACCTCCGGACGTTGGGGCGATTATTATCAAATGGCGGTTGATCCAGCCGATGATTGCACCTTCTGGTTTACCGGCATGTTTCGACCTAGCGGCAGCTGGGCAACCCGCATCCAAAGCTTCAAATTCCCCAGCTGCGGCACCGTGCTACCCACGACCTATAGCGTCAGTGGTAGCGTAACAACTAGCGCGGGCGCAGGCGTGTCTGGCGTAACGATTGCCACTAGCGGCAGCAGTGCAAGCACCAGCGGCACCGGCAGCTTTAGCATTGCCGGCCTAGCGAACGGCAGCTATACGCTAACGCCTAGCAAGTCAGGCTGCAGCTTTAGCCCGGTGAATCGCAGTGTAAGCGTGGCAAGTGCCAACGTAACCCTGCAAAACTTCACCGCTACTTGCACCACCAGCCAGCCAGTTGAGCGCTTAGTTAACGGTAACTTTGACAGCATCAGTGCAAGCACCAATAGCGCAGCCGACGGTTCATGGGCACGCAGCGCGTTTACCGGCACTAGCTTTAACACGCTGGTTGCAGGTCAAACCAACGCACAAAGCGGTGGCGCATATGCGCTGTTGGGCGTCAACAATAGCGCAGGCCAATCGGTAACCAGCGCATCGAGCCCTATCTCGGCGACTGCCACCACCGCAACCTTGAGCTTCTTCACCTCCATCACCACCGCAGAAACCACCACCAGCACCGTCTATGACAGGCTGTTTGTGGAACTGATTGATGCCTCTAACAACACCGTACTGGCAACGCTTAGCACGCTATCGAATCTAAACAAAACGGCAGGAGCCAGCACCTATGTGCAGCGCAGCTTTAATGTGCTGGCCCACAAAGGCAAAAGCGTGCGCGTGCGTTTACGCTCGACTACCGATAGCTCATTAGCTACGACCTTCAGAGTTGACACGGTTAGCCTTATCGCCGACTAAGCAATCACCTTTAGTTTTGAATGAAGCGGAACCTTCGGGTTCCGCTTTTTTTTTCCGTCAATACAGCGCAGGGCGCACTTTTAAAGCTGCACTGACAAGCCGCTGCGTCGGCGCTGCTGTGCAATAATCCGGTTTTACTTCGTTTTGGTCAAAACTTGCACAATATTAAAAACCACCGAAGCGGCGTTAATTCAAACCAGTGCGCCGAATCGGCATTAGTTAAACCCGGCAGGCGTTGCAATGGCCAGCACTGAGCCCCGTGGCTTGCGGCAAATCATCAAAGCGCTTGGCTATTCTTGGCAGGGTTTGAAAGCAGCATGGGTGCATGAAGCCTCATTTAGGTTAGAAGCACAGCTAGCGGCGATTTTGGTGCCTATTGCGCTTTACTTAGGCGCAAACGGAGTGGAGCGCGCACTACTGGCTGGCAGCGTGCTGATGGTGCCAGCAATGGAGCTCATGAATGGCGGCTTGGAAGCAATCGTCGACAAAACCACGCCCGAGCAGCACGCGCTGGCAGGACGCGCAAAAGATATGGGCTCGGCGGCGGTTTTTATCTGCATGCTCATTTGTTCGTTGACCTGGTTGGTTATCCTTTTGCCTCGCTTTGAATTTTTTTAGCGATGTGTTTAGCCCTATTTTCATTTTTGTGTTAATTCGGGGTTTTCTCTAAGGATTTTATGTTAACTGAATGGATTATTCCGCTTATAACTTTAGCCACGCTAGAAATTGTGCTGGGCATCGATAATTTAGTATTTCTAGCTATCGTTACCGCAAGATTGCCGGAAGCGCAGCGCCCGTTGGCGCGCCGATACGGTATCGCGCTGGCATGCGTTACTCGAATTTTGCTGCTGCTCACGCTGTCTTGGTTTGCTCTTAAAACCGATGACATTATTTGGCATTTTTCAATTCGGGATTTAGTGTTGATTCTGGGCGGATTGTTTTTACTTTTCAAAGCGTCGGTGGAAATCAACAGCGAAATAAGAGGCATCAGCGAACAGGCTTCTGGAAGAGCTGCGACGAGCTTCGGCAGCGCGATCGCTCAGATAGCGGTGATTGATATTGTTTTCTCGCTCGATAGCGTCATTACCGCGATTGGCATGGTCAAAAATAACGTGCCGGTGATGGTCATTGCCATTTTGTGCGCGGTTTTTGTAATGTTGCTTGCTAGCGAATTCGTTGCCAGAGTCATTGAAGAAAATCCGACCATTAAAATGTTAGCCCTGGCGTTTTTATTAATGGTTGGCGCAGTGCTGGTTTTGGACGGTTTTGATTTTGAGATTCCGCGCGGCTATTTGTACAGCGCGATGGCTTTTTCAGCAGCCGTTGAAGCTTTGAATTTGGTAGCCAGAAAGCGGCGAAGTCGGGTCACCGATGGCGAATAGCTAAAATAAACCAATCGCGCATCGGCGCAATCAGAGTCGCTATTTTCGCTTTTTTAGTGTCGCGCCACTTTAATAATATCTGAGATTCGCTGGTTAAAAGTATTACAGCTGGCATCTTTGACTAATGCGCGCTTTACCGCCGCCTGGAATTCGATTTTTGCTTTTAGCTCAGCAAGATTGCGAATGACAAAAACCTTTACGGGCGAAGTCGCTAATTTTAGATCAAAAGCCAGTTCAGGCCGCGAAGCGATAATGTAAATCAAGTCATCTAAATCACTATTCTTCGTATAGTTATTTAGGCCAAGGGCTAGAAACGCTTCGATTTTAATCGCTAGAAAATAGGCTGGGTTAATGAGCCGCAGTTTTTCACCGTCCAGCGGATAGCGCCGTGGGTTTTGGAAAGCTTCTTTGGTAAAGCGCGATTCAAAGGTGTCAAACTGCTTATTGACATTTAGGATATTCAACTCAAGCGGCCCGAAAATCCAACGTCCGCGCGCGTTTTCACGCGCATTATCACTCACCACTTCCATCAGCCCGGCTTTGCGCAGCTCAATAGTGAATGAGCTGAGCTCTAAATCATTTTCCGTATTAACGATCAAATCGAGCGTATTTGAAGGTACGCGCGCAATGTCGGCATCCGTCGCTAGTAATGCACACGCGCAGCCGCCCAAGTAAACCACTTTTTCTTGAATAGGCTTAAGCGTATTTAGTAAAGCGCGACAGAGTTTTAATTCAGCATTGTCAATCACAGTAATTTGCGTCCAATTTTTGTCAATTAAGGAAATAGAAGAGAAACAAATCCCGCTAGTTTGGCTCAGAGTCTTTTAACTCAACGCCCAAACTACGCAATTTTCGATACAGGTGGGTGCGTTCTACATCAACGATCCGCGCTAGTTTTCCCACGCTGCCGCCTGCTAATTTTAGGTGATAAAGTAAATACGCGCGCTCAAACTGTTCGCGCGCTTCTCGCAGCGGTTGCGTTAAGTCAATCGCTAGCTCGTTCACGCCGCTTGGCTTATCGGCAATAAAAGGTGAAAGCGCGTGTTCGACTTCGCTATGCTCAATTTCACTACCTTCGCCCATAATGAGCAGCCGCTGCAGCAAGTTTTTCAGCTCGCGCAAGTTACCCGACCAGCTGTGCTGACGCAGGCGGTTGAGCGAGGCGACCGTTAACTTGCGATACGGCAAGCCTTCCTCAGCTGCCAGCGATTCGGCAATCCCGCGCGCTAGCTCTGGAATATCTTCAGGTCGATCTTTTAACGGCACCGTGCGCAGCGGAACGACGTTGAGCGCGTAATATAAATCTTCGCGAAATCGGCGCTGGCGCACCTCTAATTCCAGCGGCTTGGAGCTAGCCGCCACCACGCGTATGTCCAAAGCCACCGGGGCCTGCCCACCAATTCGGGTGATTGCGCGCTGGCTTAACACGCCGGCAAGCTTGAGCTGCAGTTCCGAGTCCAGCTCCGAAACCTCATCTAAAAACAGCGTGCCGCCCTGAGCGCGTTCGATTAAGCCATAGCGGAGTTCGCCCTCTTCACTGCCAAACAGCGCGCGAGCCGCAGTTTCGCGCCCAACGCTGCCGGGGGTTACCACTACAAAAGGCGCGTCGGCGCGCTGGCTTTTACTGTGCAGGTAGCGCGCGAGCTGGGCTTTGCCTGTGCCAGCTTCCCCTTCGATTAACACCCAGGCGTCGTGGGCGGCCACTTTATCGGCGCGCGCGCGCAAATCCTGCATCGCTTTACTGGCACCTTTAGGCTCAACGCTGGGCTCGGCTTTACGCCGAAGCCGCTGATTTTCTTGCTTGAGCGCATAGGCTTCCACCGCACGCTCAATGGTAATCAGCAGCTTTGCCAAGGAAATGGGCTTTTCAATAAAGTCATACGCGCCAAGCCGCGTGGCTTCAACCGCTGTCTCAACCGTGCCGTGCCCGCTCATCATAATGACCGGCGCGTCTAAATCACCGGCTAGGCTCCATTCTTTCAGCAGGCTGATGCCGTCCATATCGGGCATCCAAACATCCAGCAAAATGGCATCCGCGCGCTGCAAACGCAGGGCTTGACGCGCCGCAGCGGCGTTTTCCGCCACGCGAACCTTGTAGCCTTCGTCTTGCAGCACGTCTGCAACCAGCTCTCGAATGGCCGGTTCGTCGTCTACTACTAGTATGTGTTTAGCCATTTCGCTATCAAGAAAAATTATTGCCTGATGCTAACGCCTATCAGCGCTAATCAACGCACTTTGTGTCGTACTTGGGCGCAAATGTGCCAAATTAGCGGACGATTGGCAAAAAATTCGATTTGTAAACAGCTAAACATGTCCGAGTGTAGCTCCCCAAATCAGGCCGCGCCGCGTTAAGCTTGGCAAATGACTAAAGTGATCGCAATTACCAACCAAAAAGGCGGCGTGGGCAAAACCACGACCTGCGTAAACCTAGCTTCTGCCTTAGCCATCATCGGCCAGCGCGTTTTGCTAATTGATTTTGACCCGCAAGGGCACGCCACAATGGGTTCGGGCGTTGATAAACGAACTGTCAAACCCAACGGCTGCGAGGTGTTATTAGATGAGGTCAAGCTAGCTGACGCGCTAATTGATCTGCCGCACGGCTACAAGCTGCTGCCTGGCAACGGTGATTTGACCGCCGCCGAAGTGCAGCTGATGCCGCAGCCCGGGCGGGAAATTCGTCTGAAACGCCAGCTTGAACCCGTGCGTGAAGATTTTGACTACGTGCTAATCGACTGCCCGCCTTCACTTGGCGTACTAACGCTCAATGCGCTCGCTGCGGCGGATTCCGTGCTGATTCCGATTCAGTGCGAGTTTTATGCGCTGGATGGTTTGACACAGCTGCTGGACACCATCAAAGCGGTACGCGCGACGGTAAATGCTAATTTGCAGTTAGAAGGGCTGTTACGCACCATGTTTGATCCGCGCAATAATTTGGGTTCAGATGTGTCCAATCAGCTTGAGAAGCACTTTGGCGATAAAGTTTTTCGCGCGGTGGTGCCTAGAAACGTGCGCTTGGCTGAGGCCCCTAGCCATGGCCAACCGATTATTCAGTACGATAAAAGTTCACGCGGGGCAGCGGCCTATTTGGCGCTGGCGGAGGAATTAGTCGCCCGTAAGCCGCCCGCTAAGCCTACCGCTAAACCGCGCGCTAAATCACGCAGTGAGTAGCATTAAAAATTTCCCGCTGCTGCGGATTCCATTTGCACACCGCTCAATCAAGCCAATTTAGAGATCATCATGACAAAAAAACGCGGATTAGGGCGCGGGCTCGACGCACTGCTTGGCGATGCGCTTGCCAATGCGCAAACCGAAGCAGATCGCCAAGCTGGCACCTGCGAGATTGCGATTGAGCATATCCAACCCGGCAAATCGCAGCCGCGTACGCATTTTGCGCAAGATAAGTTAGCCGAACTGGCCGCCTCAATAAAAGCGCAAGGGCTGGTGCAGCCGATTGTGGTACGCAGTTTAGAGAATGGCCGATTCGAGCTAATTGCCGGCGAGCGCCGCTGGCGCGCTGCACAGCTGGCGGGGCTTCGGCAAATTCCAGCGGTAATTCGCAACGTGTCGGATCAGGCCGCAGTGGCTATTGCGCTGATCGAAAACATTCAGCGTGAGGATTTAAGTCCGGTCGAAGAGGCGCAAGCGCTAAAGCGCTTAATCGATGAATATGATTTGACCCATCAAAGCGCAGCTGACGCGGTTGGGCGCTCGCGCGTGGCGGTCAGCAATCTGCTGCGGTTATTGGAATTAGCGCCCGGTGTGCGCCAGCTGCTTGATGAAGGCGTGCTTGAAATGGGCCACGCGCGCGCATTGCTGAGCTTGGAGCCGAACAAACAGCTGCTTTTGGCAAAAGAAGCGGCAGCAAAACAGTGGACGGTGCGGGAAATCGAGGCGCAAGTGCGCGATGCCCTAAAACCACCGACTGCTGTGAAAGCCATACCAAAAAAAGATGCCAATATCGATGCGCTAGCCAGAAGCCTGTCAGAAAAACTCGGCGCTGCCGTTGCGATTGAACACGCGCGCGGTAAAGGTAAGCTGATCGTTCGATACACCAGCTTAGACGAGCTAGACGGCATCTTGGCGCGGATTCGCTAGCATGCAGGGCAAACGCATACTTTTAGGCGTCAGCGGCGGCATTGCGGCCTACAAGGCCTGCGATTTAGTGCGTCGGCTGCGCGAAAAAGGCGCACAGGTGCAGGTGGTCATGACGGAAAATGCCGCTCATTTTGTTACCGCTACTAGCCTGCAAGCGCTTAGCGGACAAGCGGTGCGGCAAAGCCTATGGGACGCATCTGCTGAAGCGGCAATGAGCCATATCGAGCTGGCGCGCTGGGCGGATTTGCTGTTGATTGCACCGGCGAGCGCTGATTTAATCGCAAAGCTTGCACACGGCTTTGCAAGCGATTTGTTAACCACGCTTTGCCTTGCGAGCGCAGCGCCGCTTTGGATTGCGCCGGCGATGAATCAGCAAATGTGGGCGCACCCTGCAACGCAGGCAAATTTAGCGCTGCTCGCCGTGCGCGGCGTACAGCAAATTGGGCCGGATTCGGGCTCACAAGCCTGTGGCGACGTTGGGCCTGGGCGCATGGCGGACGTCATGGACATTGTCAGTACATTAGAAAATGCGCTGAGCTCGGAACCGCCGATGCACGCTGGGCTTCTGGCGGGAAAAAATATTTGGATAACCGCAGGGCCAACCCGAGAAGCGCTAGATCCAGTGCGTTTTATCAGCAATCTAAGCTCTGGGAAAATGGGCTTCGCGCTAGCGCAAGCGGCGCAAATGATGGGCGCAAAGGTCACGCTGGTGTGCGGGCCGGTGGCGCTTAGCACGCCGATTGGGGTAACAAGAATTGACGTAGATTCCGCACTCGAAATGCAAGCTGCGGTGCAACCTGCGCTATCGCAGGCGGACTGGTTTATCGGCGCGGCGGCGGTGGCGGACTATCGTGCGCAGGCCATCGCGCCGCAAAAAATTAAAAAAACTCAAAACACGCTTGAGATTACGCTCGTTAAAAATCCCGACATCATCGGCGAATTAGCAGTTAAACGCGCTGAGAATCCGCGAAACCACGGGAATCCAATGCTGCTGGTCGGATTTGCCGCTGAAACCCAAGACGTATTAACGCAAGCGATGCAAAAGCGCGTACGCAAGCAGCTCGATTTTGTGCTTGCCAATCAAGTTGGCCCAGGGCTCGGCATGGAAACGCCCGACAACGAGCTTTGGCTGCTCGGGCCAGCGCTGCAAGTTCACTTTCCGCGCGCCGATAAAGCGAGCTTGGCACGCGCAGTGCTTGTGAAACTGCAAGAACTGAGCCTTGCGACCGCCCGCTAATCAACAAAATGGAACACTACCACGCATGTTAGACGTTGCCTTAAAAATTCTTGACGCCAGACTTGGCCAGCTTTGGCCGCTGCCCGAATACGCCACGGACGCTAGCGCTGGCTTGGATATGCGCGCCTGTTTGGACGGTGAAATTCAGCTAGCGCCTGGGGAAACCCGCATGATCTCGGCTGGAATTTCGATATACCTGGCGGATCCAAACTACGCCGCGATGCTGTTACCGCGCTCAGGGCTGGGTGCAAAAGGACTGGTATTGGGCAATCTCGTTGGCTTGATTGATGCTGACTATCAAGGCCCGCTGCTAATGGCGTGCTGGAATCGGAGTGCGGCGCCGATCAGCATTGCACCAGGCGATCGGATTGCTCAGCTGATCATTGTGCCCATTGCCCGAGCGCGATTTAGAATAGTTGAGCAATTCGATGCAACCGTGCGTGGATCAGGTGGCTACGGGCACACGGGTTTGCGCTAAACTTCACGCAATTGGCTCGCTTGACAGGCGGCCCTTCTAATTTCAGCAGTAACACAGTTGACGGGTAAACCCACAGCATGGCAAAGAAAACTACCACCGTTGGAGATTTAGCGCGGATCGCAGCAGCAGGCCATACCGCCCAACCCGCCGCTGACGGCTTTGACGTCAAACAGATCGTATTCGCTCTGCTGGTAGGGCTAACGCTCGCGGCAGCAGCAGCGCTTGGTTTGCAAAGCGTCGCCGCGCTGCGGGCAGCCATGAATAGCGGAAGCGCACAAACCAGCTCGATTGCGCTAGCGGCGGAATTTTCCGCAGAAATAAGCGCTGTGCAAAAAAAACTTGATGCGGTAGTCGATGGTAAAACAGCGTTTGAGCTAGCTTCACAAGCTGAAGACTTCGATCAGGTCAAGGCAAATGCCACCATGCTTGCGCTATTGGATGGCGCTACCGACGTTGAACTACTGCGCGGCGCTGATGTAAATACCGCACTCGGCAATCGTTTTGCGCAATTTGGCTATGCCAAACTCGATTTGCTCCTGGAAGCCCAGCGCACCGGCAAACGCGCCGATGCCCAAGTTCATATGGAAGCTAATAAAAACTTTAGTCTGGTGGTGGCAGAACCGATCGTGCGCGATGATGTGGTGATTGGATTCTTGCTGGCAAAATTTCCATGTGAGGCGATCAAAACGCTGAATACTTTGAACCCAGACGGTTTTGTTGATCTTCAACAGCGCGGCATGAGCGCACTGGCTTCGGTGCAAAGGGTGGGATCGGCGGGGCCAATTTCTGGCACTCTGCCCATTCAAAACAGCAGGTTGACCATTGGTTGGGGCACACAGGAGCCGTTCAAATTCTTTGGCATGGAAGGCTGGCTGGCACCGCTATTGGCAACTTTAGGCGCACTTTGCGTACTGGGCGGGCTGTTTTTTATACGCTCCAGGCCGCGCCTATTTGGCGATATGGCGCAGAAGTTTCAGCGCGCTGAAACCGACGTCAAAGCGAACGATGCACGCCCAACGGGTGCCAAGCAAACTTTACGACTTGCAGAAGCCACGGCGGTCAAATTGCAGCAGGTTTCCGCCAGTGAAAAGGCCGCCGCACTGGCGCAAGCGGAAGAAGATTTTGCCGCCGGCGACAACAATAAACCACGCGCGCCCAGCATAGCGATTGATCCGTCCATTTTCCGCGCCTATGACATTCGCGGCATTGTTGGTGCCGGGCTGACCGAGCCCGTCGTCGAACTCATCGGCCGTGCGCTAGGCACCGAGGTGCTGTTAAAGGGACTTCGTGAAATGGTAGTCGCAAGAGATGGCAGGCTATCAGGCCCCGCGCTTTCAAGCGCGCTAATTCGCGGCATCCGGGGCACGGGCTGCGATGTTATTGATATTGGCGCAGTGCCGACGCCCGTGCTGTATTTTGGCACCCACCATTTGCAAACCGGCTGCGGCGTGATGGTCACCGGCTCGCATAATCCGCCTGACTATAACGGCCTAAAAATGGTGATAAACGGCGAAACGCTCGCCGAGGAATCCATCCAAGCGCTGTATAAACGCATCAGCACCAGTGATTTTCAAACCGGCAAAGGCAGCTTACAAGTTAACGATATTAGCGAGGCCTACATCGATAAAATCAGCGCCGATATCCAGCTGGAAAATCCACTGCGGGTTGTAATTGATGCTGGTAATGGTATTGCCGGCATTATTGCACCCAAACTTTTGCAATCTGTCGGATGCGAAGTTGAAGAGCTGTATTGCGAGGTTGATGGAAACTTCCCTAACCATCACCCGGATCCGAGTGAGCCAAAAAATCTGCGCGATTTGATGGTCGTGGTCAAACAAGTCAACGCCGATATTGGCTTGGCTTTTGATGGCGACGGAGATCGCTTGGGCGTTGTGACCCGCAGCGGCAAGATCATTTACCCCGATCGGATACTGATGCTATTTGCTCAGGATGTGCTGAGCCGCTGCCCGGGTGCCAGCATTATTTTTGACGTGAAATGTACCGGCGCTTTGAATAATTCAATTCGCGCCGCTGGCGGCGTGCCGATCATGTGGAAAACCGGGCATTCGCTGATTAAGAAAAAAATGCGCGAAACTGGCGCTGAATTGGCCGGCGAAATGAGCGGCCACTTTTTCTTTAAAGAGCGCTGGTACGGCTTTGACGATGGCATGTATGCCGCCTGCCGATTGATGGAAATTTTAGCCGCCAGCGGCATGGACTGCGATGAGCTGTTCGATGATATTCCAAACGCGATCAGCACGCCTGAGCTTAAAATCCAGATGCAAGAAGGCGAGCACTATCGCTACATGGATAAGTTCATCAAAAAAGCCAAGTTTGACGACGCCAGGATCAACCTAATCGACGGCGTGCGCGCGGACTTTGACGATGGCTGGGGTTTGGTGCGCTGCTCCAACACTACGCCGTGCTTGGTGCTGCGTTTTGAAGGCCAAAGCGATGCGGCATTAAGGCGCATTCAAGGGCTGTTTCGCACGCAGCTGCTGGCACTTGATAGCAGGCTGGAGCTGCCGTTCTAACATGGCGCTGTATCGATACTACGCGCATCAACCAAATTTGGCTGCACGGGTTTATGTGGCAGCGGAAGCGATGATTCTAGGGCAGGTAACGCTGGGTGATGACGTCAGTATTTGGCCGTTTGTTGCCGCGCGCGGTGACGTCAATCAGATTCATATCGGCGCACGCAGCAATATTCAAGACAACACCGTGCTGCACGTAACCCACGATGGCGACTACACGCCGGGCGGCGTGCCGCTGATCATTGGCAGCGATGTAACCATCGGCCACGGCGCGATTTTGCACGCCTGCCAGATTGCCGATGCATGCTTAATTGGCATGGGCGCGACCGTACTGGATCGCGCAGTTGTTGGCCAGCACTGCATGTTAGGCGCGGGCAGCGTGCTGGCACCTGGCAAAGTGATGCAGCCGGGCAGCCTGTGGATGGGCAACCCGGCGCGCTACGTGCGCGATTTGAAGCCAGCCGAGATTGAGATGCTGTACTACTCGGCGCGCAACTACGTGACCTTAAAAGACGCGTTTTTGAGCGGCGCTGTTAGCAAAATAGCGCCATAGAAAAATGCGCTGCACGCTTGAACGCTTTAAAAACGGTGCCGCAATTATTGACCGGCAGCTCACTAGCGACCCACTTGATCATTTGTTCGAGCCGCCAGAAGGTGCGCGCAAAAGCCTAGCACGCGGACGCGGGCAGGCTTGGCAGGTGCAAGGCAGCTTTGGCACCGCAGCGCTGCGGCACTACACGCGCGGCGGTTTGTTGGCACCTGTAATGGGTGATTGCTACTGGTTTTGGGGCGCCGAGCGCACCCGCGCATTTGCTGAATTTCGCCTGTTGCAGCAGGTCTGCGCTTGGGGCTTGCCCGCGCCGCAGCCGATTGCCGCCCGATTTGTGAGGAGCGGTCTGATTTACAGAGCAGATTTATTGACCGCTTGGCTGCCCGGCGCTAGGCCACTGTCTGATTTTGTCGCTAAGGCAGACGCTGCGATGTTTGCCGAAGTGGGCAGCACCATCGCGCGCTTCCACGCGCTTGGCGTGGATCATGCGGATTTGAACGCGCACAATGTCATCGTGACGGATAAAGGCATTGCGCTGCTCGATTTTGATCGCAGCGTCATTCGTAGCTTAGACAAATCAAGCCAAGGAAAGCTCGTCAACACCAATCTCGAACGGCTGAAGCGCTCACTCACTAAGCTAGGCTTTGCAGCGCGGGAAGATTTTGATGCGAATCTGTGGCCTACGCTTGAAAATGCGCATCAAGCGATGCTGCTACGATGAAGCCATGATGCAGCCAACTATTCAGTCAAATAGCGCAGGCAAGTTCGCGCTGCATTTTCTTGGCACCGGCAGCGGCAGCTCGATAAGCCTAGGCTCCGCTGCGGCGGTGTTGGAATCAAATGGCAAGCCGCTGCTGATGATTGACTGCGGGCCCACTGCACCCGCGCAATTTCAAGCCAGCTATGCAGGAAGCCTGCCTGACGCAATCTATATTACGCACGCGCATTTTGATCACATCGGCGGGCTAGAAACGCTTTTTTATCAGCTGGCTTTCAGCACGCTGGCGCCCAAACTATTTGTGCCCGTCAACCTAATTGCAACGCTGCATGCGCGCCTAGCCGAGTTCCCGGGCTTGGCGGAAGGCGGCTTAAATTTTTGGGACGTGTTTCAGCTGATTCCTGTTAGCGCACAGTTTTTTTTTCGCGGCCTTCATTTTTCTAGCTTTGCCGTGCGCCATCACGCGCCGCTCAGCGCCTATGGTTTGGCGCTGGCCGGAAGCTTTGTTTACAGCGGCGATACCCGCCCGATTCCTGAGCTATTCGCGCACTTTGGCGCAGGCTATGAAGCACTGTTTCATGATTGCAGCCTGAGAAGCAGCCCATCGCATACGGGCGCTGATGATTTACTGCGCGAATACCCCAGCGCGCTGCGCAGCCGCATGTGGGTGTATCACCAGCACGACGCCGCTGAGGCTGCGGCAATCGCCGAACTCGGCTTTCAGGTGCTGAGTGCGGGCAGCCGCGTGCTGTTGCCGGGCGGACTTAATTTAGAACTCAAAAATTCAAAACTAGACGCTGTATGAATTTATCAATGCAGGACACATTCGGGCGCCCACTCGCTGATTTGCGCATATCGCTGATTGATCGCTGCAATTTTCGCTGTCCTTATTGCATGCCAGAAGCAGACTATCCGCAGCGTTTCGGCATGCCGAGCAGTACACGATTAAGCGTTGCCGAAATCCTTCGGCTGGCCAGCTGCTTTCATGCGCTTGGAGTTCGCAAATTTCGGCTGACCGGCGGTGAACCGCTCTTGCGTAAAGATCTGCCTGCGCTTGTTTATGCGCTCAAATCGCTAGGCAGCGAGGTCGTACTCACTACCAATGCAAGCCTGCTCGCGCCGCACGCAAAAGCGTTAAAAGAAGCCGGCTTAGATCGCCTTACGATTAGCTTAGACAGCCTAGATCCGACCCGCTTTTTGCGCATGAGCGGCGGACGCGGGCAGTTAGCTGAGGTACTAAACGGCATAGCCGCCGCGCAAAGCGCTGGCTTTGAAAAAATCAAATTCAACTGCGTGGTGCAGCGCGGGCAAAATGAAGCGGACGTGCTTTTGCTTGCCGCTCATTTTCGCCATAGCGGACACGTGGTGCGCTTTATCGAATACATGGACGTCGGCAGCTGCAACGGCTGGCAGCCATCTGAGGTGGTCAGCGCTGCGGATATCCTTGCGCTCATTCAGCCGCATTTTCCGCTAACCCACGTGCCCGCAATCCACGCATCTGAGACTGCGCAGCGCTACGCGTTTGACGATGGCAGCGGCGAGATCGGCATCATTGCCTCAGTCAGTCAGCCATTTTGTGCAAGCTGCACGCGCGCTCGGCTTTCTGCGGATGGCAAGCTGTATCTCTGTCTGTTTAGTAGCAACGGCTTCGATCTAAGAACGATGCTGCGGGATGCTTGCCAATCCGATGCAGACATCAGCGCGCAGATTCAATCGATTTGGCGCGCCCGCACTGATCGCTACAGCGCCGAGCGGGCGCAATTTCTTAGCGTAGCGCCGCCGCAAACGCGCGCGATTACAGGCAGCGCAGGTTCCGATAGAAAACGCATTGAGATGTATCAAATTGGCGGATAGCACATGAATTCAACCCCAGAAAGCGCGGCCCGCGCAATTAGCCACGTTGATGCAACCGGTAATCCGCAGATGGTCGACGTCAGTTTAAAACCCATCACACCGCGCAGCGCCACCGCCATCGCGCGGGTTGCAATGCCGACTGATCTGATGAGAACGCTTGCTGAAAACGGCTACCTGGGCGGCACAAACGGCAGCAAGGGTTCAATCATCCACACCGCTATTATCGCCGGCGTGCAGGCTGCAAAGCGCACCAGCGAGCTGATTCCTTTTTGCCATTTGATTGCGCTGCAAGCGTGCGATGTCCAGATCACGCCCGATGCGAACGGCTTTTTGATCAAATGCACCTGTAAATGTAGCGCAGCCACTGGTGTAGAAATGGAGGCGCTTACCGGCGCTACCGGCGCTGCGCTTTGTATTTACGACATGTGCAAGGCGTTCAGCTTTGAAATCATGATTAGCGACATTCGCCTGCAGCACAAATCCGGCGGCAAGTCCGACTTTGGCAGTGAATCATGAGCAAAACCATCCGCATTGAACTATTCGCCGAACTGGCCGAAACAGCAGGGCAATCTGAGTTCAGTCATTTTACCCAAGCACATGATGTGGCCGCGCTTTACGCTGAGCTACAAAGCCAATTCAAGTTTCGCTTTAGTCAAAGCACCCTCAAAGCCGCGCGCAATGGTGAATTTACGACCTGGGATCATGCGCTGCTAGATCAGGATCAGATTGCGTTTTTACCGCCCTACAGCGGCGGCTAATCGCAGCAGAAGCGTTACGGCTAGTCTTCGGGCAGCACAATCTTCGGGCAGCCAGATTTAACCCAGGCGCTCGCTACTTCGTGATCGAACTTAAAGTTTGCCACGACCCGCATACGCGCCAGTAGCTCACCATCTGGGTCAAATGCGCTGAGTATGGCGTGCGGGTTGTTTTCATCGGGAACGATGTCCAGCTGCACCAGTACGCGGCCCTGCGGCGTGGCTACTTTCGTGCTTTTGTGCAGGCTGGCGTGGGTTTGCTGCTGGTGTCGCATGATGATTTCATTGGCGGATTTCAACAGTGACGTCATGCCGCCGATATCAATAGGCTTAGGATTCTTTTTATCGCGCCCCATTGTCCAGGGCACCAGCAGACTCGGCTCAGACTCACCATCCATCGTCATCGCAACCGCCCAGCCCTCCTCGTCCTCGTTCTTTTGCACTTTCGCAGTCCAGCCGCTTTGCCACCAGAGCGTGGGCGTTTGGCGGCTGTCTGCGTTAGCGGGCTGCACCGATTCACTGATTGCGACCTGAGCCGTCGATCCGGCCACTGCTGGCTCGATCGCTGCTTGTGCTAGCGGATTTTTTCCAGCTTTAGCCGCAGCGCTTTTTGCAGCCCCAGCTTTAGCGCGGGTGGTGGGTTTTGCCATTTTTTCTAGCCTTGAATTGTTGAAAAAGCCGAGCGCTAGGTTCGATAGCCGCTAGCAGGACTGTGGGCTGAACGATCAGATGCTGATGGTGCTATAGACTCACAAAGCGCGAAACCTCGCGCTATGAACCTTACAAAATATAGCGGCTCAAATCCTCATTGGCGGACAGCTCGCCCAGTTCTCGTTCAACGAACTCGGCGTCAATCATCAGCTGACTGCCGGCTTTTTCATCGGCGTCGTAGCTGATTTTTTCAAGCAATTTTTCCAGCACGGTGTGCAATCGGCGCGCGCCAATATTCTCGGTGCGCTCGTTCACGGAAAAAGCAATTTCAGCCAGCTTGCGTATACCCGATTCGCTAAATTCGAGCTGCACGCCCTCGGTGCCGATTAGCGCGGTGTATTGTTTGGTGAGTGCATTGTGCGGCTCGCGCAATATGCGCTCAAAATCGTCTACTGACAGCGCATTTAACTCAACCCGAATCGGAAAACGCCCCTGCAATTCGGGGATTAAATCGGAAGGCTTAACTTTATGAAACGCACCGGAGGCAATAAACAGCATGTGATCGGTTTTAACCATCCCGTATTTCGTCGACACGGTAGAGCCTTCCACCAGCGGCAATAGATCACGCTGCACGCCTTCACGGCTAACGCCTGCGCCGCCCCAGTCGGAGCGCTGACACACCTTGTCGATTTCGTCAATAAAAACGATGCCATTTTGCTCGGCGT
>Ga0163144_10005823_pt1 | contig 27388 bp, 24 predicted proteins | sample OliLak19BULKMAT1_FD_123175 | JGI IMG/M metagenome (GOLD analysis project Ga0163144, IMG submission 123175) | Freshwater microbial mat bacterial communities from Lake Vanda, McMurdo Dry Valleys, Antarctica - Oligotrophic Lake LV.19.BULKMAT1 | ecosystem: Environmental > Aquatic > Freshwater >... | reverse complement strand
ATACCCTTCCGGCCAGCTGTATTGCAACGCTTCAATCGCGTGTTCAGCAATAACTTTCTGCAGCGCTTCGCTCAGATCCTCCGTCGGAAACAGCTCTTCCGATGGCAGCCCGCCCGCCAATGAAATTGTGTCGCTTTTGGCGGCGTCTTTAAGCCATTTTTCGACACGCGGGGATTGAACGTGGGTGATCCAGTTTTTCAAATCATGAGCAGCAGCCATCTGAAGCCTCCGCTCCAGACCAATTCACAAACTTTAAGCCATTGCTAAAATTAAAACGGCGCGGAGCGTCCTTATTTGTCTTCGATTGTGACATAGCCGTCGAGCGGCGTATAGATCGCGGCAGAGCCGGAAACGGCGGCGGCAGTTCGTTTGAAATCGTCCAGTGTGCCGAATTTCTGAATCGCACTGTTCCCGGAATGTTTCAATTCTGTCAAAATGGCGCCTTCATAAAGTCCCGCGCGATCCGCGGCGCTGGATTTTTTTACGCGAATGACTTCGATGCGCCCGCCCCGTTTGCGACCTTCGTCCGCGGGCAGTTCCTTCACCTGCATGCCGCGCCATGCAAAAATCGTTTTGCTCTTCGTGGCCGGATCCGCAGGCGCGGCTTCTTCCAGGTCGACGTTCTTAAGCTCGTCACGCACCGGACTCATGGAACTGGCGCGGACCATTTCAGAGTAGCGTTTGGAAATCCGCACGGTCATGTCGGCCAGTCGCCCGACGCGGTCGAGCACCTTCACCTTTACCGTCCGGCCCACCGGTGTCTCATTTACCGCACCCATGAGTTCCTGTGAGTTGGCGATGCGCGCGCCGTCGAAATCGAGAATCACCATGCCCTGTTCGATGCCCGCGCGATCGGCGGGCGTATTGGGAATCACACCATCGATCAGCACGCCCTTGTTCTCGGGCACTTTGAATTCTTTCTGGCCGGGGCGCAGATCGGCCAGCCGCACGCCAAGCCAGCCGTACTCGATCTCGCGGCCGCTTTTCAGGTAAGCCAAGCGCTTCTGCAGATGGTTGCTGGGAATGGCGAAACCGAAGCCCTGCGAGATGCCGGTCTTCGAAAAAATCATGGTGTTGATGCCGATCAGTTTTCCGCGCATGTCGAACAGCGGACCGCCGGAATTTCCCGGGTTGATCGCCGCATCGGTCTGAATCAGGTTGCCATAGAAGACGTCGTTCGAAAAAGTGTGCGCCGGCATACTGCGTCCGCGCGCGCTGACCACGCCGACCGTCAGCGTGTTGGAAAGCCCGAACGGATTGCCGACGGCGACCGCCCATTGCCCCACGGCGACTTTGTCTGAATCGGCCAGCGTCGCGACGGGTAGATTTTTGGGGATATCATCACCGATCAGTTTTATCACGGCCAGATCGCTGCGCGCATCGGAGCCGCACGGTTCGGCGATGAAAACGCGGCCATCGGCGAGTTTCACCCGGATGCGCTCGGCGCTGCGGACCACGTGTTCGTTGGTGATGATGAAGCCGGCGGAATCGATGAGCACGCCGGACCCTTGGAACTGCGGCTCCGGCGGCAGATTCATCTGCTCGCCCATGCGCCGCAATTCTTCCATCCAGTTGCCGCGCTTGACACTGACCTCAAGGCTGACGACGGCGGGGGCAACGCGCTGCGCCAATTTCGCGAAGCCACGTTCGAGGCTGATCGCAAGCTGGATATCAGGATCGGGATCAGGCGCCTCGGGGGCGGACTCCGCTTGAACGCCGGCGCTAAACAAAAAAGCGCACGCCGCTACGGCGTACGCCCGGTGGACGCGGTGGAAGAGACTTGATCGAAATACAGACTCATCCATAGTCGCTCTCTGCACACAATCTACGCCACGACAACGGCAAAGAGCAACACATTTATCCTTCGGCCGGCGCGGTGGTGGACGGTTCCGGGCTGACTTTCAATACGGTGTTGGCGAGCTCATCCTGCTTGGCCATGATTTTTTCGTGGATCTCTTTCGACATCGCGGGATTTTCTTTAAGGAACTTTCGCGCGTTTTCGCGTCCCTGGCCCAAGCGCGTTCCGGCGTAACCCAGCCACGAGCCGGATTTGTCCACGATGCCGCCAAGAATTCCCATGTCCAGCAGCGAGCCTTCCCACGAAATGCCCTGATCGAACATGATTTCGAACTCGGCCTGCTTGAACGGCGGCGCGACTTTGTTCTTCACGACTTTCGCTCTGCACGCCGCGCCGATGGCCGTCTCGCCCTCTTTCAAGGTGCCGATGCGGCGCACGTCAATGCGCACCGAGGCGTAGAATTTCAGCGCGCGTCCGCCCGGTGTTGTTTCCGGCGAACCGTACATCACGCCGATTTTTTCGCGGATCTGATTGATGAACAGAACGATCGTCTTGGAGCGGGCGATGGCGCCGGTGAGTTTGCGCAAGGCCTGCGACATCAAGCGCGCCTGCAGACCGACGTGTGAATCCCCCATCTCGCCTTCGATTTCGGCCTTCGGCACCAAAGCCGCAACGGAATCGATCACGACAATGTCCACGGCCGCCGAGCGCACCAGTTGTTCGCAGATTTCAAGTGCCTGTTCGCCGGTGTCGGGCTGGCTGACGAGCAATTCGTCCAATTTCACACCGAGTTTTTTCATGTAGCCCGGATCGAGCGCGTGTTCGGCGTCGATGTATGCAGCGACCCCGCCATCCTTTTGCGCGTTGGCGACGATGGTCAGAGCCAGCGTCGTTTTGCCGCTGGATTCCGGCCCGAACACTTCGACCACCCGGCCGCGCGGAACGCCGCCGACGCCCAGCGCGATATCCAGCGCGAGCGTTCCGGTTGAAATAGACGGAATGTGTTTGGTGGTGTCGCCGCTTAATTTCTGAATGGAACCGGCGCCGAATTGCCGCTCGATCATCTCCAACGCCCGTTTCAGCGCTTCGCTCCGGCGTGCCTTTTCAGCATCCACTTTGGGGGCTTTCGTCTCTTCTTTGCTCGCCTTGGCCATGACTGCTCCTTATTAGGTTTAAATTCAGTCCTTCAACCTAGTCTAATATTTTCCTAACATCAATATCGAAATGACGAGAATTTTTGACCGTTCAAACGTTTGACTCAACGCCGATATCACAGTTTGGATTTGGCGACACTCCACCAATCAAACCATTCTTTTTCGGACGCTTCCCACTTCGGAGCATTCGAGGGCAACAGTTTTTTTAGCAGATCGCGGGGCACCCTGTTCAGGTCTTCATTCTCTTTGAACAGCAGCGGCAGCAGGGCGTCGATCAACTGGCGGCGGTCTTCCAGCGTCCACGCCGATTTGGAACTCTTCAGATCGCCGGCCGTGTTGGCCAGACGCGTGCGGTCGCGCGACACATCCATGAGCAACGCATCCACGTTATCACCACCATAACGCGTGCGGTATACATCGAAAAGGAACAGCGCATTGAACGGACCGCCCGCGACCGCCGCATACCCTTCGATGCGCAGCATGTTCTGCGCGTGCAGGCGCAGATAATCCTGCGGATCGGCGGGGTTATCGCGTTCGCGCTTGGTCAGGTAATCGGGCGGGAGCAGCGGCGGCAGTGACGCGGCGCGATGCAGAGCGCGCTCGGCATCGCGGTGTACCTCATTCAGGATCGATGCGGCAAAGGGATTGTTGGGCACCGCGAGGGCCTGCATCAGATCGACGCGAACCTGGAAATCGAACGGCTCGGTATAGGCGCCGGCGATGAAGGGGTAAGCCGTGCGGCCGTAGTCCTGCAGCGAACGGATAATCCTCCGGCGCGAGGCCTCGGTGCTGTCGGCGTAATTTCGCACGAGCCTGAAAAGTTCCTGCCGCGAATTCTTATCCGGTTCGGGAACCGCCAGCCGTTCTGAGCGCGCTGCAACAAGAAAGCCGATGTCCGGTTTCTTGGAATCCTGAAACAATGACTTTGCGGGCTCGGCCGCACTAGCCGCGTCTTTCTTGTCGTCAGCCTGTTCCACGCGCTTACCGTCGGGGCTCAAGCGGATCAACGAAGCGATATCTTTAGATGGAATCTGTATGAGGCCATAGCGCGAACGCAGCCGCACGATTTCCTTGTCGGTGCCGAGGTACTCGCCTTGTACCGTTTGCCCATCGAGCGTCTTGATCTGAAACTCCGCGGCAAACGACGCCGACGCGACGCTGATGCAGGCAATGGACGCGGCACGGAAGATCATAGTTTGACGCCCATTTCTTTGAGCAGTTTAAACACGGTTGGCAACGGTTCGCTCCAGAGCCATTCAGGTTTCAAAAAAAATCCAGGGAGGCTCTTTGAACTTACTTTCCCGCTCTTCTCAGGCAGTTGAATAAAATGCTTCTCTTTGCCGAGCGCGAACGCTTCGACATGCTTACTGAGCGGATCGACGATCCAGTATTCGCGAACGCCGGCGGCTTCGTACTCGATGAACTTCTCACGGTAATCACGCGAGGTGCTATCTGGCGAAACAACTTCGACAATGAGATCGGGCGCGCCGTCGATATACGTGTCTTTGATAATCTGCTCGCGTGCTGTTGAAACGAAAACAATGTCCGGTTGGCGGCGGCGCTTTTGCCCTGCGAGCCGAAGCTGAATGCTTTCAAAAAATGCGATGCCAAGTTTGTTTTCAATCGCGTATTCGTCCATCACTTTGTAGATCAGGCCGGCTATTCGATTGTGGTACGTATTATCTGGCGCCATAAGAAAGATTTCCCCATCGACCCATTCGGCGCGGGTGTCCTCATCGCACCAGGCGACAAACTCGCTTTCCGTGAGTTTGCGGCCGGGATGGCGTTTGCCGGGCGTTTCAATATCAGCGTGGCGTCGGACCATGGGACTACTCCTTATAGAGGAGTCTACGTCGTGGAGGGCTCAATTCCAGAACGGACTTCCTACGCCGGAATATGCACCATCTCCAGCAATTCCTGGAAGCGCTGATCGATCTGCACACGTGTCGTTTTCTGCAGGCAGTCGAGCGAGAAATCCTGGCAGGTGTAGCTGGCCACAACCGAGCCGTACGCCACGGCACGGCGCAGGTTGTCGCGATTCACCGTTCCGCAGGAAGCCAGATAACCCATGATGCCGCCGGCGAACGTGTCGCCGGCGCCGGTGGGATCGATGACTTCTTCCAGCGGGTGCGCGGGGATCGAAAAATTTCCCTCCCCGGAAATGACCAGCGCGCCGTGTTCGCCCTTTTTGATGATGACCGTCTTGGGTCCTTTCTTCTGAAGCATTTTTCCGGCGCGCAGCAGTTCGCGTTCGTCCGTGTAAAGCCGCGCTTCGCTGTCGTTGATCACGAGCGCATCGACTTTTCCAAGCAGGATATCAAGATCTTCGCGCGCCGTTTCGATCCACAGATTCATGGTGTCGGCCGCGACGAACTTCGGGCGCTTCGTCATCTGGGTCAACACTTGAAGCTGCTGCGCGGGCACCGTATTCGCCAAAAAAAGAAAATCGGAATTCTGGAACTGTGCCGGCACTTTCGGATTGAACTGGCCGAACACATTGAGATGAACTTCCAGTGTGTCGCGGTCGTTCATGTTCTCGTGATACTTGCCCGTCCAGCGGAATGTTTTGCCTTCAGCGATTTCAAGCCCGGTCAGGTCGATCTCGCGGCTCTCCAGCAGCTTGCGGTAGGCGGGCGGGAAATCCTGGCCGACGACGCCCACGAGTTGAACGTTGGTGAAGTAGCTGGCGGCGTACGAAAAATAGACCGCCGAGCCGCCGAGGATGCTCTCGCGCCGTGCCGTTGGCGTTTCCACCGTGTCAATCCCGATCGAACCGACGCAAAGCAAACTCATCCGTTCATTCTCCATTCACTTTTATTTTATCGCGGAGACACAGAGGCGCTGAGAACAGCAAGGGCATTGGAGTAAAGCTAAACTCCGAACACTGGCCCCTAAACCCTTTCCGTTCTCTGCGCCTCTGCGGTGAAAAACAAATTACAGCGCGCCGCCGAAGAGTCCGGATTCGACGGCTTTCTTTTTAGGCGGAGGCGCGACGGGGGTTTCGTTTTCCGTGGTCTTCTTCTTCGGCTTCGGGGCCACGGGTGCTTCGCCCTCCGGCGCGGCTGGATCTTTAGTGGGCTTCGGGTCGGGTGTGCCTTCTGGCAGAACCACTTCCAGATCGTCGATGTAAACTTCCAGCGTCTCGTCGGCTTTGCCCGCGTAGATGGCGATATATTGAGGGCTGTTGGCCAATTCGCGCGAGGGCATCTTGGCTTCCGCCTTATTGAGCTGGAACTGCACTTTGCCCCAGCTCGTTCCGAACGAGGCATCCTTGATCTTGTACAGAGACACGGCGCGCGGCTCGCCCGCAACTTTGTGATCCCACCAGATGCGCACTTCCGGATTGGCGTCAGAATAGCGTTCGAAATGGACCATGAATGTAACGGTGGCGTTGCGCGGCACGACCAGATCCGCCGGCAACAAGAGCTGCGTCATACAACCAGACTCTTTGGCCATAAGCGAGGTCGGCCGAATCAGCCCGAGTTTCAGGACATGGTTTCCGGCTTCGTCTTTGATGATTTTAATCTGTCCAGCGCTTTTCCCGACAAGCGGATCCACGCCGAAATTTTCGTGCTTCGCCGTTTCAAAATCCGCCTTCAAGGTGCGAACGCCTTCGGCAGTGGTTCCCAGCGCCGCCGGCAGCGCTCCCGGCGCGGGCGGCTCGGCAACCTGCATGGGGATTACCATGGGAGGAGTGCTGGTCTTGATCTCGATTGAATTCACCGCGGGCTCGAGTGCGAGCTTTTTCTTCTTGCTGCCAAAGGGGTCCATTAAAAACACGACAACCGCGAGAATCAGCAGAAGCACGACAAGTCCGCCCAGACCCACGTCGTTCGTGTGTTTGCGGCGGCGCAGCAAGCGGGTGTTGATGGACGGTGAGCTGCCGCTGCTGGTTGTTTCATCGCGATCGCGGTCGCGTTCGAAGCTTCCGATGGCCGCAACCTTGGTGCCCTTCTTCGGCTTCTCTTTCTCTTTTTCTTTGTCCTTGTTGGAGTCCTTCTTCGAGACGACCGCCGTGCCCTTGAGTATCCGGTCGATGTCAATGATCAGATCCGCGCAATTCGAGTAGCGGTCGCCGGGATCCTTCTCCATCAGCTTCAGCACCATCCGTTCGGTGGGTGGCGAAATACTGGAGACTATCGAGCGTAGACTGGGCACCTGATCGGTCAAATGCCGCGTCATGATCACCGCGGCCGTCGGGCCATCGAATGGAACCTGACCCGTCAGCAGATGGAACATGGTCGCGCCGAGCGAATACAGATCGGTCGCAGCGCTCAGGTCGCTGCGGCCGCGCGCCTGTTCGGGCGAAATATAAAAGGGCGTGCCCACCGCTTGTCCGGCCTGCGTCAGTGACGCGTCTTCGGCGGCGCTTTCAGCGGAGCGCGCCAAGCCGAGGTCGGCGAGTTTTGCCACTTTGCCGGTCTTGTCGAGCAGTACGTTATCGGGCTTGACATCCCGGTGCAGCAAATTGTTTTCATGCGCGTGTTGCAGCGCCTGTGCGATCTGCTTGATGTATTCCAGCGTATCCATCTCGTTGATGCGCCCGCCTTTGCGGTGCATGTACTGTCCGAGCGATTCGCCGTCGACGAATTCCATCGCGAAGTAGTAGTAGCCATCGGCGGAACCCACGTCGATGCCGGACACGATATGCGGGTGGTTCAGCTTGGCCACGGAGCGGGCTTCGCGAATAAAGCGGTCGCGGAATTCTTTGTTCTTCGCCATTTTTGGCGAAAGAATTTTCAGCGCAATGGTGCGGTCCATCAACACCTGGCGCGCTTTAAAGACGGCGCCCATGCCACCTTCACCGAGCTTGGAAATCAGTTCGTAGTCACCGATGCGTTTGCGGGCGACGGTCTGGCCTTTGATGACCTTCTGCAGCTGTTCCGGGGAGAGATACCCTTTTTTGATCAGGATCTCGCCGATGCGTTTGCGCAATCCGGCTTTGGCGGCGGCACTCTGAGCTCTGACGGCTTCGTCGAGCTGGGCTTGCGTGACAAAGCCCAGCTTGATGGCAATCTTACCAAACGTGCCTGCATCCTCAGTCGAGGTTGCTTCAGATTTTGGTGCCGGCTGCGCCATTTTTCTTCAAGCCGCCTGTACGCAACCACCTGATTGCGCACGAAAGGCCGCATCTCAATCCGAATTAATCGTGCACTTTGCGCACGTGGGTAAATTCTGAAATTCCTGATTCAGGTACTCTTTGCGAAGTTGCGTGGCCCACGGTCCGTTCCAGATTTCGTAAACCGATTGTTCGTGGACGTTGCCGAGTTTCACTTCGCGTTTGTAATCCACACAGCAGATCACCGACTGCCCTTCCCACGTCAGCACCATGGTATGAAACGGACGGCGGCAGGTCGTGTTCGGCTTCATCTCTTCCTGCCCCACGGACTGCATGTCCAGCTGATCGCCGCGGTTGTCCATGTCGATGACGTGCATCTCGAAGCCTTCGGCTTCCCAGCGGCGCGTCATCTCGGGAACTTCCGGCGCCACCAACCGCGTCTTCACGGTGTTGACGCGCACGCGCAGCTTTTTTTTGATCTCCGGGCGCTCGCGCAGCCAGGTGCAGAAATAATCGAGATTCTTCATCACCTTTTCAAACGGCAGGACCATTATCTTTTCGTAGACTTCCTTGGATGCGCCGTTGATCGAAAGAAAAATCTCATCCACCAGCCCCGAGCCGATCAACTGCTCCACTTTTTCCGGTGTCAGCAGTGAGGCGTTGGTGGTCAGATTCCGAATGGTTTCCGGACAGAATTTTTTCAGGATTTCGTACTTTTCGACCAGGCTCGCATCCATCAAGGGCTCGTTGTCGAGACACAAGATGAAACGTTCAACGCCGCGTCCCGCGCATTCCTTGGCGATCTTTTCGAAAATCGCATTGCTCATGCGTCCGCGCGGAAGCACATCGGCAACCTGAGGATACTGGCAGAAGACGCACTTGGCGTTACAGCCGAACTGCGTTTCGATCAATATGGTCTTGGGAAAATCCGGCACGGGCTTGCGGAAGGCACGGTTGCGAATCCGCTCCATGACGTTGGTTTCGTCACCTGGGTAATAGTACCACCGTGCCATGGACGCCCCCGTTCAATTGTGAACCTCGAATACCATAACGTGAAATCCACATCAGGCAAGCAAATAGCACCGCACCCTTGCGGTGAAATTCGGCGTCCTTCAACGCCGCTTCACGCACGACAGCCCCCGCACGCTGTAAGCAATTTACCACTTTACGCCAAGCATCAGACAATTCAAACCCGAGCCAATGCCGAGCATGGCGATCTTGGTATCTGGCGCGGGCGGTGAGTGTTCGATGCCCATGGCCATGGTGGTTGGGAGCGACGCGGAGCCTGTATTGCCAAGAAACTCCACTGTCGAAAAATCCTTCTGAGCGTCCAGTTCCAGCGACTTATAGAGCAGCTTGCGATGCGCCGCGCCAACTTGATGGCAGAACACGCGATCGACAACCGTATTGGTCCAGCCGAGAATCGCCTGCGTCTTCTCCCACGTGTAGCGCGCCAGCTTGCACCCTTCCTGCAGCAGTGTCTCCGAATCGGTGTTCATATTGCCGGCGTTGCCGCGGCACAAATGATTGAATTCGGTCGCGCAGCGCACCGCGCCGCCCAGGAGCTGATGTTTGAACTTCGAAACGCTGTCGTGCGCCATGACCAGTGCGCAGGCTCCCGATCCGATGGTCAGCGAGGCGAACGCTTCTTTGATGTCATCGCGCGTCGGATTGGGTTTTGCCAGCAAACCCTGGATCGTGGTCTCGACCAGCTGCCGGCTGCTTTCGCCCGAGACGATCATTCCTTTTTTGACCTGGCCCAGCTCGATCATGTTCGCCAGCGTGACCATCCCATTCAGGAATCCGAGGCAGGCGTTGGAGATGTCGTAAATGGTGGCGTCTTTAGCCAATCCCAGCGCGCGATGCACCAGCGTCGCGGTGGCGGGTTCCAGGAAATCGCGACAGACGGACGTGTGCAGAAGGCATTCGATCTCATCGGCGTTGGTGCACGAATTCCGCAGCGCATTGGCGCCGGCGCGAGCTGCAACCTGGCTGGGCGTGGCGCCCTCGTCCCAGAATCGGCGTTCGCGGATGCCGCTCATCATTTCGAGGCGGCCGTAGGGCAGCTTTAGTTTTTCGTAGAGTGGTGCGAGCCGATCTTCGATGGAGGCGGACGTAATGATGTGGGGCGGAAGTTCGTAGCCGAAGGACTCAATGCAGACGTGTTTATACACCATTTTTCTTTTCTTCGGCCCCCAACTCAGGCAGTACGAAACGGCGCGGCCATCCGTTCAGCCGCCGCTCGTTCGGTCTGCTTAACCCGTTGAAGCGAAGAAAGATATCACGCAGATACCGAATGTAAAGCAAGAAGCCGCCAGATTGTACCGCCAGACAGCGGCCACTCCTTAAATGCACTCTTTGAGGCATAAGAAAGGACCCGGAATATCCCGAGTCCAATTATCGTGCGCCCATCATATCCGAAGCGCGACCGTCAGGGTGCGCCTAAACTTTTTGCTATAAGTGCGCTCCCTTACGGTCGCGCTTCGGATTGTTAATGCTTAGGGCGCTTCCTTACGGTCGCGCTTCGGATTGTTAGCTCGGTTCGTGCAGTTTCACCAATTTGTTGTATAGGCCCAGAATCAAGATCGTCGGCACCCACATGCCCACGAAATTAGCCTGCCGTATTCTTCCGGACGCCGCCAGCGCCGCCGACACGCCGATGCTCGCCAAACCCAAACCGAGGAAAACACTGGACGGTATTTTCGATGTCACCTTCTCAATTTTCGTCGTGATCATGTCTTCTTGTTCGTGCTTCTCGACGGACGAGCCCACCTCTTTGACCGCCTCTTCAACATCTTCTGCGAACGTTGTGACCATGTGATACTCCTTGATTTTAGTTAGCCAACTTTCACGTACAGTCAACGTCGGTATAGGTTAGCACTCTCAACGCTATCAAAAAGATGCCGTTTCCCAGATGCGGACGCTAAGTTGTGTTCGCTATCCCGACGTTGACCGTAGTACCTCATCCAATACGCCTCGACTCGGCCATGCCCTCTTCAGCAACTTCACTAGGCGGTTCGTACAAACCGCGCGCCATCTCGGACCAGCAGCGCTTCGATTTGCGGTGCTTTATCGCGTTGTTCCGTCAGATCTATCGAGACCAGAATTTTCTGTTCTCCGTCCGCCAGGTTTTCCATATTGCCCACCCCGCGTGGCGACAACCCCCGCCCGCTCATCGCGCCGGTTAAATTTCCAAAAACAATCGACGCCATCGCTGCCCATAAACCTGTGGTGATGAAAAACCACAGATCGGGTACGCCAATCAAGTAGGAACTGAGCGTTCCGGCAATGGAACCAAATGCGCCGCCAATCGCGCCGCCTGAAGCCGAACGCCAATTGTCATAGTCGGCATGCGCGGGAAGGAGTTCCTGAAAGCGCTTGTCTTTCATGCTCCGCAGCAGGAAGGGGGCATACCGCGCGGCGCAGGCCCCTATTAGGGCTCCGGCCGTGAGCGCCACCGCCAATCCAATATAGAATACGGTATGAGACTCAGCCACGTCGCCCAGGTAAAGCGACATCGCACCGAGGAATCCACCGGCGGCTCCACCCGTAGCGCCACCAATCTGGCTCCGCGTTGTATCCTGCCCCGGATGCACAATCGAATTGACGCGAACCGGCTTTTCATTGAGCGGCTGATCGTCCGACATCACCATCATGATATGGCGCTGACTGACGCCCGACGCCAAGGCGTTATCGACAGCGTGCCTGGCCTTATTCATGTCATCGAACACGCCAACTCGATATATAGAGTTCATGCTAATGCCCTCCCATGCCGTCCCATGCCGTCCCACGTACGGTTGCACCCTCGTGCGATAAGCATGCCAAACCCCAAACAATTTGGAGACAGGTTGTTTGAAGTATTGCCTGTTCGGGAAGTCCAATAAACGAAAATTGCTATTCACTCAAAAAGGAACTATAAAACGCACGTGAAAAATCTAAGGCATATTCTCTTATGCAACGTGTTGCCCGTTGCGATGTGGCTGGTTTTGCCCGGCTGCACCATCACCAGCGACGGCGTGCAGCAGGCCGAAGTTCCTCTTGAAGAAGTGTTTCCACCCTCGAAAGCGGTGGCCAGCTACCGCCAACTCGCCAAGGGCGCAAAGATGCCGGAGCTCGATCTGGAATCTCAAGTCGGCAATAAGCAAAAGCTCGCCGTTTTGAAAAAATGGGGAACGCTCTCGACACTGGTGTCCGAATATGGGATTCCCAATCGCCCGCCTGCGGCTCGCGTCAGCGTGACCGAAATGTCCGGCAAGCAAAACGCCTACGGAGCCTACACCAATTTGCGGCCCGGCCTTCTGCCCGACGGCAGCTACGTCAAGATTGGCGTGCATGGCACCGTGGACGGCGAACGCATGTTCATTGTGCAAGATCGCTTCCTCATCATCATTCGCGACCTCACCGGAAATCCCGACCCCGCGCGCCGCACCATGCTGATCAACTTCGGCCGCGCCATCTCCGACCGCATTCCGCGCGACATCACCGACATCAATCTCGTTGGGTACCTTCCCTACGAAGGCCGCGTTCCGGCGACCGAACGGCTCGACAAAGAAGATCCTCTGGGGCTCGGCGTCTTCAAAGCCGGCGGCGTCACGGCCCTATACCGCAGCGACAACCGTGAATGCAAAGTGTTCCTTGCGGAAGCCAGTGATGCGATCACCGTGAAAAACCTGCTGAAAGACGTGAAGCTGGCCATGGAAAAAGAAGGCCCCATCGGCGAACTGGCCATCGGCGTCGAAGGTTACCAGGGACGGCTCTTCAAGAGCCAAGCCATGGTGGCGCAGCGCGAGCAGGTTCTTTTCGGCTGCTATGGGACGATGACCGAAAAAGAAATGAAAAACATCATGGCCTCGATTGATCGCCGTGTGAAACCGTACATCGCGCCGAAGATTAAAGAACGCACGGCCGATGAGATGGAAGACAAAAAATCGGTCCCCGGAAAATAGAGCCGCGCCGCGATAGCCCCGCCGTCCTGCTCAATAGCCGCTGAGTCGCCGCGGAATCAAAGGCCCTCTAAAACAAATGCCACCGACCCTCACTATCGTTCAGGCCGATTTTCATCGCCATTGGGGCGGCCAGGCCGAAGTGGTGCTCGCCTTGAGCAAAGCTCTCGCGGCCCGCGCACACCGCATCACGGTAGCGTGTCCGCCCACAAAAGTAACCGCCGGAAAAGTGGAGGAGAGCGATCTCGCCGCGCGCGCCAAAGACGCCGGCATCGACGTGTTCACGGCCTGTCAGTTCACGAAGGGGTTCAAACCGCTGGCGTTGCTGCGCGACATCCGGCGCCTCGGGGCGCTATTAAAAAAAGTAAAGCCCGACATCTATCACTGTCACGGTTCGCAGGATCATTGGATCGGCGCACTGGCGGTGCGGCAGTTCAGTCCCGCGACACAGATCGTGCGCACGCGGCACAACATTTATCCCATCCATAATCATTCCGCCAACCGCTGGCTTTTCCGCAAGAAAACGGCGCAAGTCATCTGCATCTTCGGCGAACAGAAAAAGTTTTTCACGGAGAGTGGACTGCTGCCCTCCGAGCGTCTTGAGGTGCTGCATTCGCCGTTGCCGCAGGAATTCGTCAATCCGTCCAGCGTGCAGCGCTCCGTGCGCGCGGAACTAAAGCTCAGCAACGACACGCCATTGATTGGCTTCGTCGCGAATTTTCATCCGGACAAAGCGCCGCTGGATTTCATCGCGATGGCCTTTCGCATCGCCTCAACACGGCCGGACGTTCATTTCGCCATGGCCGGACACGGACCGCTCGACGAACCCATCCGAGCGGCATTGGCGAAGCTGAATTTCGGCGCCCGTTTTCACATGCTCGGCTTTCGCAGAGACATGATCAATGTCATGGCGAGTTTCGATCTGCTCGCGCTGACGTCGATCACGCGCGAAGCCAGTTCCACGGTGCTCAAGCAGGCCGGCGCCCTGGGCGTGCCCGTCATCGCGACCGATGTAGGCGGCACGCGCGAAGTCGTCGAGGACGGAAAGACGGGAATCCTCGTCAAGCCCGGCGATATCGAAGGACTCACGCAGGCCGCGCTTTCGCTCCTCGCCGACACAGCTCGCTCACAGGAAATGGGCGCGGCTGGAAAAATTAAAGTCCTGAGCGAATTCACCGCCGCCGCAATTGCAGAGCGCACCGAACACCTGTATTTTCAACTGCTTGAAAATCGCTCGGCCTCTCCCTCGGGGAGGGGGAAGAGCGACCGTACTTAAGGAGTCCGTTTGAGCACCGCCACCAAAATTCTGATCCTTGCGCTGGACAGCGTGAATCTGGAATCTCTGCAGCCGCATCTGGACGGCGGGCGCATGCCGAACCTGAAAGGCCTGATGAACGGCGGCGTGAGCGGCGTGCTGCACTCGACCATTCCAGCACACACGGCGGCCGCATGGACAACGCTATCCACGGGAAAAAGCCCCGGCGTGCACGGCGTCATGAATTTCCGGCGCTTCGATCCACGCGCACAGCAGACGCGGCTCAATACGACTGAAGATGTTCCGCACAAAACGGTCTGGCAGATTCTTGATGAGAGCGGATTGCATGTTGGCGTGGTCGGGCAGCCACAGAGCTACCCCGCGCGCGAATTGAAACACGGCTTTGCGGTAACAGGTTTTGAAACGCCATCGACCGAAGCGGAATTCACCTGGCCGAAAGAATTGAAGAAAGAAGTCCTCAGCCGCGTGCCGGATTTCAATTTCAAATCCGAGCGCATTCGCGATCCGGGCACCGGCAAAGACTGGACGCAGTGGGACGATTTCAGCGCCGGTATGGACAGCCTGCAGGACGAGCTCGAAAATTCTCACGCACTGAACAAGTACCTGGCCACCTCGCGCCCCTGGGATGTGCTCTTCCTTTATTACCAGCAAACCGACCCCCTCTTTCATAAAGCATGGCGCTGGTGCGATCCGGCAACGCGCGGGGAGGACGCCGCGCGAGCGGCTCGAGTCGATCAATTCTTCGCGCGATTGGACGAGATGCTCGGGGAAATCCTGTCGCTGCCGCACGCATCAGGCGCGCTCGTTTTCGGCTGCAGCGATCACGGACACGGACCGGTGCACGAACTCGTCCGCGTCAACGGGTTGCTCGCCGATCTCGGATTTCTGAAACGGGGCGGGCTACTGACTCAAGCCACCGCGGCATTGAAACGGGTCGCCGGGCAGCGCTTGCAGAAAGGATTCGGCATCGCGGTGGATTGGAAAAGTACGCGAGCGTACATGCCGTTCGAAGCGATCGCCGGATTCATTTATTTCAATCGCATCGGCCGTGAGCCGCACGGCGTCGTCAACGAGGATGCCTCCACATTGGCGCGCGAGATCGTCGAGGCGCTCGGGAAGCAGAAGAGTCCGCATTCTGGCCGTCCGCTGTTCGATGCACTGATGCCGCTCGCCGACGCGTATCCGCGCCATGGCGCGTTTGATTTTCCCGATGTTTTTGCGCTGCCGGCTCGCGGCATCAATTTTGTCCGCAAACTGTCATTCGGTCCGGCGGTGGAAATTCCGGATGAGAATTACAAAGGCACGCATCGCCCCGAGGGTTTTTTCGTTCTGCATGGCGCCGGTGTAAACGCGGGGAAAACCGCCCAGGCGTCAATCGCCGACATTGCGCCGACCGTTCTCGCCGCGCTGGGAAAACCGGTGCCCCACGACATGACCGGCAGCGTGCTCACTGAATTTTTTACCAGCGGGCTGGTTCTCACCAGCGGCGCGGCGTCCTCGTTCCAGGCGCAGGGCGGTGCCGATGTGTACTCCGATGCGGAAAAGGCGCTGGTCGAACAGCGTCTAGCGGACCTCGGCTACGTCGATTGAAATCTCGACAGCATGGAAAATGAACAATGAAAAGTTGGTTGAACGTGTCATTGCTCATCTGTCACGTGTCGTGTTTTATGTGCTTCGCCGTCCGCGCGGGTGAGGCTGCGCCTCAGCCCAACGTTATTCTGATCGTCGCCGATGGCCTCGGGTTTGGCGACCTCAGTCTGCATGGCAACCCGATTTTGAAAACGCCCGCGCTGGATCAGCTCGCGAAAGAAGGAACAGAGTTCACACGATTTTACGTGTCGCCTTTTAGCGCACCATCGCGCGCGAGTGTGCTCACGGGACGCGACAGCTTGCGAACCGGCGTCTCAGGAGATTCGGGAGGCCGCGAGACTCTTCCGGCCGAAGAAATCACGGCCGCGGAAATTTTCAAGCGCGCGGGATACCACACCGCGATGTACGGCAAATGGCATCTGGGTTCGCACTTTCCCACCGTGCCGCACGGGCAGGGTTTTGATGATTACATCGGTTTTCGGCCCGCGCATTGGAGCACCTATTTCAACACGACTCTTGAATTCAACGGCAAAGGGATGCCGACTCGCGGTTATATGACCGATGCGCTAAGCGAGATGGCCCAGAATTACATCGCCACGAAGAAGACCAAGCCGTTTTTCCTCTATCTCGCGTACCCCGTGCCCCATTCGCCCTATCAGGTTCCCGATAAATGGCACGACGCGGTGAAGGCGTTGAATCTGGCGGAGCCGCTCACGACGCTCTACGCGATGATCGCCAATCTGGATGATAACATCGGCAAGATCATGAATGGCCTTGAGCGCGCAGGCCTTGCCGATTCCACGATCGTGATTTTTCTCAGCGCCACCGGACCTGATCGCGAGCGCTTCAACGCGGGACTGCGAGGCCGCGCGGGCAGCATCAACGAGGGCGGTGTGCGCGTGCCGTGTTTTATCCGCTGGCCCAAAAATGTTCCCGCCGGCAAAGTGGTCGACTCCATTGCGGCGCATGTGGATCTTCTGCCAACGCTGCTGGACCTCTGCCGCATTGATGTCACTGTCGCGCGAATGGATGGCTTCAGCCTGCGGCCGCTCCTTAAAGGAGAGGCGGGAAACGCCGAGCGCATCGTTTTTACCAACTCAAGCGATAGGCCCTTCCCCGGTGCGGCGCGCACGCAGCGCTACAGCCTGATTAACGGAATGGAACTTTATGATTTGAAGACCGATCCTGGCGAGGACAAAAATACCGCCGCCGACCATCCCGCGGAATTCGCGAGATTGAAGGATGCCTACACGGAGTGGTTCGCGCGCGCTTCCAAAGAGCGGCCGTTCAAAGCCCGCCCCATTCCCGTTGGACACAAAGAAGAGAATCCGTCAATTTTAGGCGCAACAGACGCGCAATTCGGCGGCGCACTGAAATTTTTCGGCGCTCCTGGCGATGCGCACGATTGGATCACGAACTGGATCGATCCGGGCGATACGATCCGCTGGAACATCGACGTGATCACCGCCGGGACGTATGAAATCACGGTGCTCTACCGCTGCGAGGCGAACGATGTGGGTTCGAAAGTGAGTCTTGAAATAAGCGGCGCGCGTGTGAGCACCGCCGCAAAGCAGGAAGCCATCGCCATCCGAACCGATCCCAATGACCGGTTCAAACGCAGCGAAGTTCCACTCGCGGTGTGGATGCCGCTCAAGTTGGGGCGGTTGAAACTTGCCGCCGGCGCGAACACCGTGATTCTCTCCGCTCAGGAGAAGCCCGGCGAAAAAGTGATGGATGTGAAAAGCGTGCTGCTCATGAAAGTGGATTGAACGGCGCTCACGGACTCGCGCTCACCGGTGGATAAACTTTAAACTTAAAAATTTACTATTAGGATGTGCGGGTTCAGAAAACGGAGGACGAGCGTGGCAATGCAATCTGTACCTTTGACGGCGACGGAAATCGTTGCCGGAATCCGCGCCAAGACATTCTCGGCCATGGAGATCACCGAGGCGTCACTGCAGCGCGCCAACGCGCTCAACCCCAAGATTAAAGCGTTCAATACGATTCTTGACGACATCGCGCGCGCGGCGGCCAGGAGAGTAGATGCCGATGTGGCGGCCGGAAAAATCGGCAGGCTCGCCGGCGTCCCCATCGCGCTCAAAGACAACTTGTGCCTGAAGGGCTCGCGTACAACCTGCTCGTCGAAGATTCTTGAAAATTACGTGCCGCCTTATACGGCGACCGCCGTGCAGCGCCTGCTCGATGAGGGCGGCATTCCCATCGCCAAAACCAATCTCGACGAGTTCGCAATGGGCAGCTCGACCGAAAATTCGGCCTTTTTTACGACGTGTAACCCGTGGGATTTAACCCGCGTGCCCGGCGGTTCGTCGGGCGGCTCTGCCGCCAGCGTCGCCGCGGCGATCGTGCCGGTCGCTCTGGGTTCCGATACAGGCGGCTCGATCCGCCAGCCCGCGTCATTGTGCGGCATCACGGGATTCAAGCCGACGTACGGCCGCGTTTCGCGCTACGGTCTGATTGCCTTCGCCAGTTCTCTCGACCAGATCGGACCTTTTACCCGCACAGTGGCCGACGCGGCGCTCGTGACCGGCATTATGGCCGGCAAAGATGATTTCGACGCGACCAGCGCCGACGTGCCAGTGCCGGAACAACTCTACAATTTGAGTGCGCCCGGCAGCCTTAAAGGCGTGAAACTTGGAATTCCGAAAGAGTATTTTATTCCAGGCACGGACCCCGAAGTGGATCGCGCGGTCCGCGCTGCCATTGAGGAATACCGAGCCCTGGGCGCCGAAACAATAGAGGTCTCGCTGCCGAACACCGACTACGCGGTGGCCGTCTATTACGTGGTGGCGACAGCGGAAGCCTCGTCGAATCTGGCGCGCTTTGATGGCGTGCATTATGGGCACCGCACGAAGGAGAAAGTCAATCTCGTCGATCTTTATTCTAAATCGCGCGCGGAAGGATTCGGTGCCGAAGTGAAGCGCCGCATCATGCTCGGCACCTATGCGCTCTCGAGCGGTTATTACGACGCGTACTACCTGAAAGCGCAGAAAGTTCGCGCGCTGGTCAGACGCGATTTCACCGAGGCGTTTGAAAAAGTCGATGCCATCGTCTGCCCCACATCGCCCACGGCCGCATTCAAAATCGGCGAGAAATCGTCGGACCCCCTCTCGATGTATCTCTCGGACATTTTCACCATTTCGGCCAACCTGGCGGCCATTCCCGGCCTCTCGATTCCGTGCGGTTTTACAGCCAACGGTTTGCCGATTGGATTGCAATTGATGGGCAAGGACTTCGACGAGGCGGGATTGCTGAAAATAGCGATGGCGTACCAGGGCCGCACAAAACATCATCTTGCTGTTCCAACACTTTGATTTGAAACGCTGAGCGTCAACCCCCGGAATCCGTGCCATCGATGTCCTCCTCTGCGCAAACAGCCACGTGTGCCTGCGGGCAGGTCCTCTTCGATGTGGCGGACCGCAAAACCGGCGACATCATCAAGTGTCCGTGGTGCAGTGAGGAGTACCGCTTTCTGGGGGGCCAGAAAATCGAGCCGCTCGGCGGCAAGCCTTTGATCGTGATGGAGGGCACTGAGGAAGTATTCAAGTTCGATGCGGAAAAATCGCCGACATCGAAAGTCAAAGCGCTCTCCACGCGTGGCCGAAAACAGGCGACCGCGCGACTGTCGCCCTTGGACAAACCCGTTGAAAATCCGAAGAAGAAACACAAAGGAATCTCCGAACCGCCCGGCGGCGTGATCCCCATGGTCGGTTTCATGAGCGGCGGTTTTGTCATAGCCGCGCTGGTACTCGGATTTGTGTTTCCGGAAAACCATGACAAAATTCGATCGGCTCCCTGGGGCGGGCCGCTGGGCCTGAAATCGCCGTGGCCCGACCTCATTGCGTTTACGCTCGGCCAAATTTTTGCCTTCGCCGCATGGGCCTGTTTTCTTTATTACCTTCATCTAAAACAAAAAGCGCTCGCCGAAGAACTGGCCGCCAATCCGGAAGCCGCCGCGGCGGCAAAATTGCCCGCGCGCTCCAAGGCGGTCATCAAGCGCAAGCCCAAAGTTGGCGAGGACGACAGTGACGCTGACGACGACGAGCACGAAAGCCAACGTTGAATTCAGCGTGAAAAGGGTTTTGGCCTGCACTAAAATATGAGCCACTGAATTTCGAAAGCGAGACCGCGTGACCAGCCTTCGTCCATCCTCTTCACAGCCCAAAGTTGTCGTCGCCTGCGCGACGTTCAAAGGCACGCTGTCGTCCAGAGCCGCCGGCGAAGCCATCGCGCGCGGCCTGCAAAGCGTCGGTATCTCCAGTCAAATCGTAGTCCTCGCCGATGGTGGAGAAGGCCTCGTTGATGCGCTGGCCACACAGGTTCCCGGCTCACTGAAAGTCGGCGCGGCTTCTCGCGGGCCGCTGCAATCTCCGCGCACCGCCACGTTCGCGATTCTGCCGAAAGTGATTGCTGGCAAAGGCGAACTGGCGGTTATCGAGATGGCCGCTTCGAGCGGGCTTAATCTCATCAGCGCCGCCGAACGCGATCCCAAGCTCACGACGTCGCTCGGTGTCGGCGATCAGATACTCGCCGCGCTCGAACACGAAAGCGGCGGCATGACTATTCTTCTCGGACTGGGCGGCAGCGCCACTAATGACGGCGGCGCGGGAATGGCGCAGGCTCTCGGCGTGCACTTTTTGGATGCCAATGGCGCGCCGCTCGAACCCGGTGGCGCCGCGCTCGCAAGGCTGGCGCGCATTGATATCTCGGCCATGAATTCACGCGCGAAATCCGTTCCCGTGACGGTGGCCTGCGACGTCCGCAATCCGCTCTGCGGTCCGCAAGGCGCGACTTACATTTTTGGAAAACAGAAAGGGGCGACGCCGGAAGACCAGAAAATTCTGGACGCGGCGCTCGCGCACTACGCGAAGATGATCCAGAAAGATCTGGGCAAAGACGTCGCTGAAATTCCAGGCGCGGGGGCTGCCGGCGGATTGGGCGCGGGGTGTCTTGCATTCCTGAACGCCACGCTTAAACCTGGGATCGATCTGGTTCTCGACACACTAAATTTCGACGCCGCCCTTTCCGGCGCCAGTCTCGTCATTACCGGCGAAGGCATGCTCGACGATCAGACGCTGATGGGAAAAGCGCCCGCGGGCGTGGCGGAACGCGCGAAGAAAATGAATATCCGCTGCATTGCGATCGGCGGCGGCATCGACCGCGAGCACGAGGCGGCACTCACTAAAGTATTCTCGCGTTTGGAATCGCTGAGTCAGTTTGCGGGCTCGACCGAGGCCGCGATGTTCGAACCGGCACGCTGGTTGGAGAACCTCACGAAAGCGAAATCGGCCGAGTGGCTCAAGCCCTGAAATCTGGGCCTTTGACTCCAGACTTTAGACTTTAGACTTTAGACACAAACTACGACAGCATCTCGAACATCAGACGAAAGCGTCCGATTTCCGCTTCGGCTTCAGCATCCCGCGCGTCGCGCGCCAGATCCATCGCCCGCTTGAACGCCGCTCGCGCTTCGATGCAGCGGCCCTGGAAAAGATAGGTGCGCCCGAGATTCAAGCGTAGATGCGCACAGCGGCCCATGCCGCACGTTCCGGCTTTCTCCGCATGGAACAGCACGCGGGTGAGCAGCGGTTCCGCCTCGTTGTAACAATCCTGCAGGTTTTCGAGATACTCAGAAAGCTGAATGAATTCGTGCGGCTCGAGCGCCTTCGGCTCGTTAAAATTGGCATGCAGTTTTCGGTACCGTCCGGAAATCGTTTGCACGTTTAGCCGCTCCGCTGCCACCCGGTTCTGATCTCAGTCCACGTTTGAAAACAACCGCTGCGCGATCGCAATCTAAACAGGCCATGAAACTGGATGTAACGTTAGACTTGGGTGCCGCAAGAAGGCCTACATTTTTTTAGCCGGGCTCAAGGATGAACCCGGCGTTCGGATTTTGGCGTTTACTTCTTTTTCTTTTTCGTATCCTTCGCGGTCGCGGAGGCCTCGGAAATGATATCCTTCAGTCCGTTGTTCGTCTGCGCCAGTGCGGTCGCGTCGGCTTCGAACGAGCGGATCCATTCGCGGAAGGCGCGCATTTGTTCGGGCGATTTTGCATGCGCTTTTTTGATCGGCTTCGCTTCCTTGCCGGCCTTATCCCGGAAGTCGTTCACGTTGCGGTCGCCCTTGGCCGCGAGAAACAGAATGAACTCATTCATCATTGCGCCGTCGTCGTTCACGAGGTCATTCAGGCTGTCCTTCAGCTTCGCGTTCTCATTTAAAATCATCAGCAGCTTATTTTTCGCGCCTGGATGCGCCTCGCCCCATTTCGCTGCATTCTCGTCAGCGCGTGAAACGACCGTCAGCGCCAGTCCCAGAACAATCGCTCCCAAGAAAAAATGTCGCACGTCGTGATGCCCTCCCGTTTAGGTGATGGTGATACTCGAACCGCACGGCTCAGTATCGGCTGATCGCCTTGAATTCTTGATCCAGATGATTGCCGTGGAAACATTGACGGCAGGCGTAGCAATTTCTTCAATCTTAATAGTCGGTTTTTTTTTTAAGACGGCGAGCCTCGTTCGATCATCCAGCCCAGCGTGAACACCATTCCGCCGACGCCCAAGAGCGCCATCTCTTTACCCATGCTCGCCTGGCCGTCGCTGGTCAATCCCAAGCCGGCGAGCAGTGCGGCGAGCACGATGACCAGCCCGATCAATTCAAGAATTTTTCCCGATGCGTACCTCATGCCCTCTAGTTTCAATTTCTTCGCCACTCTTTCAAGTAGCGTTCAGAACCACAGCCTGCGCTTTAATAAATTTCTGGGCGCCATCGGACAGCCCTCCCCTTCCATCAAGTATCTGAAAAATCATTGAATGCGGTGTACCCTTGAGTGTCCTCATTCTCAACAGGAACAGACTCATGAATGTGATGCTGAAACCTCAGGCCCGCCTGCTCGCCGCGATCGTTCTAACCATCGCAAGCATTGCGGCGTGCGCCGGCGAGAAAACAGTCCGCCTGCTCACGATTGGCAATAGCTTCTCCCAGAACGCGACGACGTTTCTGCCGGAAATCGTTAAGGCCGCCGGGCACACTCTGGTCTTTAAGCAGGCCACCTTTGGCGGCGCTTCTCTGGCGCAGCATTGGGAACGCGTCGAGCGCGCGGAGAAAGATCCGACGGACGAAAAGGCGCTCTATAATGGGAAAAGTCTGAAGCAGATCCTGGAGGCCGAACCCTTCGACGTGATCACGATTCAGCAGTACAGCTTGCGCAGCCACGACCGTTCCACCTACCGCCCGTTTGCGCGCCATCTCGTCGATCTCATTAAGAAGATTCAGCCCAAAGCCGAGATCGTCGTTCATCAGACCTGGGCGTACCGGGTTGACGATCCGCGCTTCACCAAAAAGCCTGCCAAACCCGATGAGCCGGACACGCAGAAGGCCATGTACGAGGGGCTGACCCAAGCGTACGAGTCCCTCGCCGCCGAGCTCGGCACCCGCATCATTCCCTCTGGCGACGCCTTTTATCTGGCTGACACCGACCCCGCGTGGGGCTTCAAACCGGAAGCGGATTTCGATCCGAAAAAAGCCGAACCTCCCGCTGCGCCGAGCGAAAAACATTCACTCCACGCAGGGTACAAGTGGAGCAAAGGCAAAGACGGCAAGCAGACGCTGGCCTACGACGGCCACCACGCCAGCGTCGCCGGACAGTACCTCGGCGCGTGCGCCTATTTCGAAGTGCTCTTCGGAGAAAGCGTCGTCGGCAACGGTTTCGTCCCGAAGTCGCTCGACGCGGAGGACGCCCGCTATTTACAGGAGACAGTGCATAAGGCTGTGGAGAAACGCAAAGCGCCGAAGTAACTGTGATCGTTTCAATCAAAAGAGAGCGCTGCGGGTGCCAAGGAGCAAGCAGCCCCACCGTTTGCTCCTTGCCACCCACTGCTCGCGGCCACCCGCCGACCCTGAATTCCGAGCCCAACCGCACCCGTCTCAACGGCGAGACGGGTGGCACCCACCCGAAGGCAAGCTAGTGCGGTCGGTTAGACGGCGGCCACCCGCCTTGAAGGCTCATCATTAGGTATTTGGACAATCGACTTCTTTGGAGGGTTTGGTCTAGAGTCGATTGAGCGGGGAGTAATGGGTTCCGATTTATTTACGAATCGAGAATTGTCAATTCCCGAGCGAGTTATGGATGTTACTGCAGGTGAAGTGGAGCTTCTCACTATTGCCTGCAATCCAGCACGTAAAAATAAAACGTGACAGGCTAAATTATGTCCCACATCCGTCACGAGCGGTGTAGTGTCCTATGAAGCGAACCGTTTCACCCACCCGTTCTGACCCTTAAACTCTTTCTGATAAATTGATTGACTTGTCATGACAACATGACAGGATGCGGTGTAACTAAAGCAGACTCATCCATAGCGCGAGGTTGTCCCTTCCTCCGCGCTCCGCCTCGGAAGCCGGTCCGGGGTCGGCAGCTAAAAATGGGAACTGTATCTAGCGAGGGATGGTATCATGCAGCTTGATATGTCGTCGCCGGTTCCGCTCTACCACCAGCTTCAGGACATCCTACGCTCGGAGATCGCCCGCAAGGTCCACACCGTTGGCGGCAAACTCCCCAGCGAACATGAACTCTGCCGCGCGTACGGCGTCACCCGCCCCACCGTCCGCCAAGCTCTCGAAGGCCTCGTGCGCGAGGGCCTCGTCCACAAGCACCGCGGCAAGGGAGCGTTCGTAACCGAACCGCCGCTGCCCATCGGCCTCTTTTCATTGACGGGAACCAGCGACGCCTTCGCGGCTCAGAAATTAAAAGTTGAAACCCGCGTACTCAGCGTCGAACGCGTTCCGACATGCTTGCTCGCGGAAGGAAGCGATCCGGCCGGCGGCTGGGTCAAACTCGAACGCATGCGGCGCGTCAACGGCGTCCCGACTTTTTTCGAATACACGTGGATTCACGCGTCGCTCGTTCCGAACCTTGAGAAAATGGATCTGAACAACCGCTCGCTATTCCACACGCTGGCTGAGCAATTCAAGCTCCGCGTCGATGGCGGCCGCCAGCGCTTCAGCGGCGCGTCGGCTCCGCTGCCCGTCGCGCTGGCGCTCTCGATCAAGCCTGGCGTTCCGTTGCTGCGCGTGGTTCGCTCGATGCATCTCATTCAGCGCCTGGGCAGCGCCAACGTGATCGCGCCCACGCGAGCCAACAACTCGCTGCAGGTCGATCTGTACGTCGCGCAGGGCCCGTTTGTTCTCGAGCAGAACATTCCAGCGCAGAACAGCAACGTCGGCGGCGCGATCGGCGTACCTGAAACACCCGTCATCATGGTGCAGCCGCTTCAAGTCACGACGGTCTAAGAAAAACGGGAACTTGAAAAAAGGGCCCTTTCTTCTGTTCGTAAAAAGCCAGTGCGACATACTCACTTTTCGACTTGTCATGACATGCTTATTCGGCTGAATCTGGAGACTAAAAAATGGGAAACTGGAAAGCTCGCTTCAACCGCTTGTTCGCGTCGTCCGGAAAATGTTTCGACGTGGCCATCGATCACGGCTTCTTTAATGAGTACTCCTTTCTGGCCGGCATTGAAAACATGCAGAAGGCCATCGCGACCATCGTCGCCGCAAACCCCGACGCCATTCAGCTCACTGTCGGACAGGCCGAACTGCTCCAGAAAATTCAGGGCAAGCATAAGCCGTCGCTGGTTCTGCGCACCGACATCGCCAATGTCTACGGCGCGAAACTTCCGCGTTACCTCATCAGCCGCATGATTGAAGAACCCGTCGAACAGGCGCTGCGCCTGGATGCCGCGTGCGTCGTCGTCAATCTGCTGCTGCTGCCCGACCAGCCCGAACTTTATGCCGCGTGCGTGGATAACGCGCTGAAGCTCAAGCCGCAATGCGACCGCTACGGCATGCCGCTGATGATCGAACCGCTCGTGATGCAATCGAACGAAAAGAAAGGCGGCTATATGGTCGATGGCGACATCAAAAAGATTCTGCCGCTCGTCCGCCAGGCGCGCGAACTGGGCGCTGATATCATCAAGGCTGATCCCTGCGACGACGTCAACGAGTACCACCAGATCATCGAAACCGCCGGCGTTCCGGTGCTCCCGCGCGGCGGCGGACGCGCCCCCGATGCCGAGATTTTCCAGCGCACCATCGACTTGATGAAGCAGGGCGCCAGCGGCATCGTTTACGGCCGCAACGTGATCCAGCACCCGAACCCCAAGGGCATGACCGAAGCCTTCATGGCGATCGTCCACCGGAACGCGTCCGTCGAAGAAGCACTGAAAATTGTCGGGAAAAACTAACGGACTCAACACTAAGTCACGAAGACACTAAGGCACAAAGAACGGCTTGGAATGGATGAAATCATTGACGCAAAACACTCAAATTTTCTTCGTGTCTTTGAGTCTTCGTGTCTTCGTGTTGAAAGGAAATCAATGAAAACAATTCGGTTCGGAATCATCGGATGCGGCCTGATGGGCCGCGAGTTCGCCTCGGCTGCGGCGCGCTGGTGCCACTTGCTGGACATTGACGTGCGCCCGGAAATTGTGGGCATCTGCGATAAAAATGCGGAACTCTTCGGCTGGTATAAGAAGAACTTCCCGAGCATCACCTTTTATACCGGCGAACACAAAGAGCTGCTGGCGCGTAAAGACGTCGATGCCATTTATTGCGCCGTCCCGCACAACCTGCACGCCGACATTTACGAAGACATCATCAACGCCGGCAAACATCTGCTCGGAGAAAAACCGTTCGGCGTCGACGCGGCAGCCAACGCGCGCATCCTCGCCGCGATCCAGAAGAATCCCAATGTCTTCGTGCGCTGCTCCTCGGAATTTCCGTTCTTTCCCGCCGTGCAGAAAATTATCGCCGCCGCGAAAGAAGACCGCTTCGGCGCGATCCTCGAAGTGGAGTCCGGGTTCCATCATTCGTCCGACCTCGATCTGACCAAGCCCATCAACTGGAAGCGCATCATCCGCTTTAACGGCGAGTACGGCTGCATGGGCGATTTGGGCATGCACACGCTGCACGTCCCGTTGCGCCTCGGCTGGATTCCGCAGGACGTCCGCGCGTGCTTGAGTAAAATCGTCAAAGAGCGTCCCGGCAAAGAGGGCAAAATGGAAGCCTGCGAGACGTGGGATAACGCCACGCTGCTCTGCAACGCGAGCAACGGAAAGCAGACGTTCCCCATGACCATCACGACCAAACGCATCTCTCCCGGCGACACCGACACGTGGTTTTTAAACGTGCGCGGCACGAAACTCTCGATGGAATTTTCCACGCGGAATCCCAAAACGCTGCGCTGGATGGAATACACGCCCGGTGGCCAGCAAGCCTGGAAGAGCGAAGATCTGGGCTACACGCCGCTTTTCAAAACGATCACCGGACACATTTTCGAATTCGGCTTCACTGACGCGATCCTGCAAATGTGGGCCGCCTTCTGCCAGGAACTGAGCGAAGGCGCCAAGTCCGTTTCATTCGGCTGCGCCACGCCGCAGGAAACCGTGATCAGCCACAAGCTGTTTTCGGCCGCGCTGGAGTCACAGAAGAAAAATTCGGTCGTGACGCTGGATGTTTAGTTTGTCAGTTGTCAGTTGTCAGTTGTCAGTTGTCAGTTGT